>Ga0180433_10011125_pt1 | contig 10713 bp, 7 predicted proteins | sample SS_ome_8_FD_132980 | JGI IMG/M metagenome (GOLD analysis project Ga0180433, IMG submission 132980) | Hypersaline lake sediment archaeal communities from the Salton Sea, California, USA - SS_1_D_1 metaG | ecosystem: Environmental > Aquatic > Non-marine Saline and Alkaline > Hypersaline > Sediment...
CGATATCGACATCGACTTTGAGCATCACCGGCGGGAGGAGGTGCTGCAGTATCTCTATGGCACCTATGGCCGCATGCGGGCGGCGATGACCGCTGAGGTGATCTGCTATCGGCTGCGATCGGCCGTTCGGGATCTGGCCAAGGTGCTCGGCTTTTCCCTCGACCGGGTTGAGCGGCTGGCCCGGGTGCTCGACGTGGGAGACACGCTTGAGCAACTGCCCGGCCGGCTGGCCGAGGCGGGGCTTGACCCTGCCAGCGAGGCCGGCAGCCGGCTGCTGACCCTGGCCGGACAGCTGGTCGGCTTCCCCCGGCATCTGGGCCAGCATGTCGGGGGCATGGTGATGACCCGGGGCGACCTTTGCGAACTGGTGCCGATTCAGCCGGCCAGCATGACGGGCCGAACCGTCATCCAGTGGGACAAGAACGACCTCGATGAACTCGGCATGCTGAAGGTGGACTGCCTGGCGCTCGGCATGCTGACGGCGATCCGGCGGGCCTTCGACCTGGTGGAACAGGCCGGTGGCCCCCGGCTGACACTGGCCACGGTGCCGGCTGAAGACCCGGCCGTCTATGAGATGGTGTCGCGGGCCGACACCGTCGGCGTGTTCCAGATCGAAAGCCGGGCCCAGCGGACCATGCTGCCCCGGCTGAAGCCGGCCTGTTTTTATGACCTGGTGATCGAGGTGGCGATTGTGCGGCCGGGGCCGATCCAGGGGGACATGGTTCACCCCTACCTGCGGCGGCGGCAGGGGGATGAGCCGGTGCACTATCCCAATCGGGCGATTCGTGAGGTGCTGGAGAAGACGCTCGGGGTGCCGCTGTTTCAGGAGCAGGCGATGCGGCTGGCAGTGGTAGCGGCTGGCTTCACTCCGGGTGAGGCCGATCAACTGCGGCGGGCGATGGGAGCCTGGCGACGACCCGGTGTGATTGACGAGTTTCACCGTCGGCTGGTCGAGGGGATGCTGGCCCGGGGGCTTTCGCGGACCTTCGCCGAGCAGGTCTTCCAGCAGCTGCGAGGCTTTGGCGAATATGGCTTTCCGGAGTCGCATGCCGCCAGCTTCGCCCTGCTGGTCTATGTTTCAGCCTGGCTGAAGCGGCACCATCCAGCCGCCTTCACGGCGGCGCTGCTCGGGAGCCAGCCGATGGGCTTCTATGCCCCGGCGCAGCTGGTGCGGGACGCACGGGACCATGGGGTGACCGTTCTACCGGTCTGCGTGCAGGCCAGTGACTGGCAGGCCACGCTGGAGGTCTGCCAGGACGGAGACGCGGCCGGTCCCCCCCAGCCGGCGATTCGACTGGGGCTTGAGCAGGTGCATGGGCTGGGCGAAGCGTCCGGCCGGCGGATAGTGCAGGTGCGGCGGGCCGGGCCGTTTGCCAGCGTCGATGATCTCTCGCGGCGGTGCCGGCTTGATCGCGACGAGCTGTTGCATCTGGCCCGTGCCGGAGCCCTGCAGAGCCTGGCCGCCGACCGGCGGCAGGCGGTCTGGCAGGCGCTGCAGCGGCAGCCTGAGCCGGGCAGCATGCCGCTGTTTGAAGCAACGGACGGTGGCCTGTTGGCAGCTGAACCCGATGCAGCAGCCGAGACCGGCCTGCCCGCCGCCACACCGCTGGAAGAGGTGATTGCCGACTATCGCACGGCAGGGCTGTCGCTGACGGCCCATCCGTTGCAGTTTGCCCGTCGCCAGCTGGCTCGAGGGGGCGTGGTGACAGCGGCTGTTGCTGCCGCCCTGCCTGAAGGCCGGCGGGTCAAAGTAGCCGGTGTGGTGCTTTCGCGGCAGCGGCCGGCCACCGCCAAGGGGACGATCTTCTTGTCGATCGAGGATGAGAGCGGAGTGGCCAACGTCGTGGTGCGGACGGCGGTCTGGCAGCGGTGTGGCCCGCAGGATCGGCGGGCGGCGGTACTGCTGGTGGAGGGCCGGGTGCAGCGGCGCGGGACAGTGGTGCATCTGCTGGCAACACGGCTGGCCGGCTGTCAGCCCCCGGCCGAGTCGTCTCTCGGCGCGGCCGGCCCCGAGCAATTGGTCGCCGGCCTGCCCCGGATGTCCCGTGATTTCTGCTGAGCAGCCGGTTTCAGCTGCCCGGGACTGTCACGCATTTCCCCCTGCGTGTTCTGTGATACGTTTGCAGCGACCTGCCACAGCACCTGACTCTGGATGCACTCTCGATCAGCATGCCACCAGCCACCAGCACACCCGTTGTCAGCACCGACCTGCCGCTTGGACCGGTCATCCGGGGCAAGGTACGTGACTGCTATCGGCTGGAAACCGCCGCTGGCCCGCGGCTGCTGATTATCAGCACCGACCGCATCAGCGCCTTCGACTGGGTGCTGCCGACCCCGATTCCCGACAAGGGCAAGGTGCTGACGGCGGTGTCGGCCTTCTGGTTCGACTGGCTTTCCCGACGTCCGGAGCCGGTGCCCCACCATCTGCTGACCACCGACGTCGATGCGATGGGCCTGCCCCCCGAAATCGACCGCGAGCCGTTACGGGGCCGATCGATGCTGGTGACCGCTGCCGACGTGGTGCCGTTTGAATGCGTGGTGCGGGGCTGGCTGGCTGGCTCAGGCTTGAGTGAATACCAGCAGCAGGGCACCGTCTGCGGCCAACCGTTGCCGCCGGGAATTCCGCCGGGGGGGCGACTGGCCGAACCGATCTTCACCCCGGCCACCAAGGCGACCGAAGGACATGATGAGAATGTGCCGTTTGCCGCCCTGGAGGCCGCCCTCGGCCCCGCGGCAGAACTGCTCCGCAGCAGCAGTCTGGCGGTCTACACCGCTGCCGCTGCCTTTGCAGCTGAACGGGGGATTGTGCTGGCTGACACGAAATTTGAATGGGGGTATGACGCGGCGGGCCGGCTGCTGCTGGTCGACGAGGTGCTGACCCCCGACAGTTCCCGCTTCTGGCCGGCCGCGGCGACCGGTCAGGGCCGGGTTCCCGATTCGTTCGACAAGCAGTTCGTCCGCGACTGGCTGGCCGGCTGCCAGTGGGATCGGACCAGCCCGCCCCCCGCCCTGCCCCCCGAGATCGTGGCCCGTACCCGCGAGAAATACCTGGAAGTCTGCCTGCAGCTCACCGGTAGCCTGCCGGAAGGGGTTTCGGGCTGACCGGTCTGAACCGGCGGCCTGGCTGCCGGTGATTTGCGGCAGCGAGGCTCCGGTGATCCGGCCTATGGAGTGGTCGGCCAGCCGACTAGACTCCGGAGAGTGCTGCCGGCCGCTTGATCGGCTGGCTGCGCTGTGTCCCCCGCTTCTCCTCGAAACCTTTTTGTGAGCCTGTCCTGCCGATGTTGCGTTACTGGACTGCTGGTGAATCTCATGGCCCCGCACTCACGGCTCTGGTCGATGGCTTTCCGGCCGGGCTCACTGTCGATACCGACCTGATCGATGCCGAACTGCGGCGGCGGCAAGGGGGCTATGGCCGGGGGGGGCGGCAGCGGATCGAAACCGACACGGTGACGTTTCTGTCGGGGCTGTGGCAGGGGAAGACCCTGGGCAGTCCGCTGACCCTGCAGGTGATCAACCGTGACGCCAAACTCGAGCGAATGGAAGACATCGAGCGGCCGCGGCCTGGTCATGCCGACCTGCCGGGAGCGGTCAAGCACCTGGGCAGTGTGCGAGCCGTGCTTGAACGGGCGAGCGCCCGCGAGACGGCCGCCCGGGTGGCCGCCGGTGGCCTCGCCCGCCAGCTGCTTGCCGCCTTTGGTATCGAGGTGGCCGGTTGGGTGACCGAGCTGGGGGGCGTCGTTCTGGGGGATCGTGCCGGCAGTCTGCCTGAACTGCGTCAGCAGCGAGATGAGAGCGCGATCTATTCGCTGCATCCCGAGCGGGACAGCGAGGTGACCGAGTTGATCGATCGCGTCGGCAAAGAGGGTGACACCCTCGGCGGCATCGTCGAGGTTCGAGTGGAGGGGCTGCCGATCGGCCTCGGCACCCACACCCAGTGGGACCGCAAGCTCGATGGCCAGCTGGCCCAGGCGGTGATGGCGGTTCAGGCGATCAAGGGGGTTGAGATTGGCATGGGCTTCGAAACGGCCCGCCGTCGCGGCTCAGAGGTGCATGACCCGATTCATTATGAGGCCGACAAACGGTCGGGGCCGACGCTCGGCTTTGCCCGCCCCACCAATAATGCCGGTGGTCTCGAGGCTGGGATCACCAACGGGCAGCCGCTGGTCGTCCGGGCGGCCATGAAGCCGATCAGTACCCTGAGAAAGCCACTGGCCTCGATCAACCTGGCGACCAAGCAGCCGGAGGAGGCCGCCTATGAACGCAGCGATGTCTGTGCTGTCAGTGCCTGCAGCGTGATCATCGAAAATGTGGTGGCTTTCACCGTGGCGGCGGCTTTGGTCGATAAGTTCGGGGGCGACAGCGTGGAAGAGATGCAGGCCCGCTGGAATCTTTTCGGAGAACTGGCGGCGGCCCGCTGATTGCGGCCCGGGCACAGACCGGGTCGGAGGGAGTGAACAGGGATGTTCGTCGAACAGTCAGCAGCGCGGCTCTGGCGGGTCCGGCTTGGCTTTTTGCTGCTCTGTCTTGTTCCGGTGGCCGGGCTTGCAGCCTGGGCCCTCCACTGGCATTCGGTTGCCCACCGGCAGGAGACGGCCGCTGTCGCGACGCGACTCCTCGGCACCGAGGTGTCGTTTGAAAGCCTCAGCCATCCCCAACCCGGCACACTCCGGCTGGAGGGAGTCAGGCTGGCCGGCACATCGCTGGGGACGGTTGAGGTTGAAGCCATTCCCACAGAGGTGCGGCTGCGGCTCGATCGGTGTGACGTCCAGCCCGGCTTTGTTCGCCAGCTTGCGACGCTGGCCAACCGCTGGCTGACCGAACCGGCACTGTTTCCCCGAAACAGTGTCATCGATATCACGGGCCTGTCGTGGACGACAGCGGCCGGTGAAGGGGAAGCGGTCTGGCCGTTGCGGGTGGAATGTGTCACTGCGGGCGGAGTTCGGGCGGTGCGAATTGTTTCGCCCACTCGGGCGGCCAATGAAATTCGGATTGTCCGAACGGTCGAGCCTACTGCGACGAGGAGCCAGAACCGCTGGGAGGTTCACGCGACTTTGACCGACCCATTGCCGGCGGCCGCCATCATCGCAGGCCTCGGGAAGTCGCCGTTGGCAGGCTGGCAGTTGGGGCCAGAGGCGGCTGTCACCGGAACGCTGCAGGCGGCGGCAACCAGTGATGGCTGGGCCGGGCAGGCGAGTGGTCGGGTGGCCGGTGTCGAGCTTGGTGCGGTGACTGCCAAGCTGCCGTATCAGGCCCGGGGGGCCGCGTCCATCGACGTCGCCAGTCTGATCTGGGCGGAGAGCCGGGTGTCGGCGGCTGACCTTATGCTGGTCTCACCGCGGGGGACGCTTGCCCAGGAGTGGCTGGACGGGCTGGTCAGCATGGTTGGCTGCCGGGCCGCTCCGGCAACGGTTGCGCGGGAGCCCACCGCGATGCGGGAATTTGAGCAGCTCGCCCTGCGGCTCGAGGTTGATGGCGGCGGAGCTCGCCTGCGGGCCGAGCCTCAGCGGGCCGGCTGCCTGGTCGAATCGCAGGGGCTGCCGCTGGTCTTTGAGCCCCCGGCCGCGGTGACGCTCGACCGGCTGGCCTGGCTGCTTTCGGGGACCCGGGCCGCCGCGGTGCCCGGCACCCCGGTCTCGGCCTGGCTGCTTTCGGTGTTGCCGTTGCCGCAGCGGAGTCGCTGACAGACAGAGGTCGATGGCACCGGGGGGTTCCCCCAAACGAGTCGGCGACGGCCCTCCCGGCGTGGCCACGCTCGTTTCTTGACGCAGTTTTGACATTGTGGCGACCTGTCGCCAACGTCGCTGGCTGGGCAGGCTGCGTCGGAGAGCGACAATCAAAATGGTCCGACTTCTAGCCCGGTTCCCATCCGTCAGCCATCCGATGAGGTGACATAGATGACACCCAGCACGCTTGCTCCGCCGCCCGCGCCATCCCGTGGTGGCATCGATCTGGAAGCCGAGGACTGCCAGTTCGGCCGCTCTTCGGTGCATGAACCAGAGACCGGACAAGCCGCCGTCGGCGATGCAGGCGGTCCGGCCTCCGCCCACGAGCCTCGGGCTGACGGCATCGGTAAGGGGACAGAAGGAATCGACTGGCCCACCCTGATCTGGATCGGTGGCATTCACATTGCGGCACTGTTTGCGCCGCTCTATTTCAGTTGGTCCGGTCTGGCAATCTGCCTTGCCCTTTATTGGGTGACTGGCTGTCTCGGGGTCACGCTGGGCTACCACCGCCTGCTCACCCACGGCAGCTTCGTCACCTCGACCCCGATGCGATGGTTTTTCGCCTTCGTGGGCGGCATCTCCGGCGAAGGGTCGGCTGTTGTCTGGGTGGCCAACCACCGGAAGCATCATGCCTTCAGTGACCAGGAGGGAGACCCGCACAGCCCCCGTGACGGCGGGCTTTGGAGCCACATGCTCTGGCTCTTCCCGAAGCATTCGGCCGAGGAAGTGGCCGCCCATGTCAAACGGTGGGCGCCAGATCTTGCCCGGGATGCTGGCGTGATGTTCTTCCACCGCACCTTTCTGCTCTGGCACTTCCTGATCGGTGGTGGGCTGCTGGCGGCTGGCTGGGCTGCCTACGGCCGCGATGTCGGCATCTCCTGGCTGCTCTGGGGCCTGGCGGTGCGAATGGTGATCGTGTTCCACGTGACCTGGTTCGTGAACTCGGCGACACACATCTGGGGCTACAGGAACTACGAAACGACTGACGACTCCCGGAACCTCTGGTGGGTCGGCTTGCTGGCCTTCGGCGAAGGGTGGCACAACAATCACCATGCCTTCCAGCGGATGGCGGCCCACGGGCACAAATGGTGGGAGTTTGACATGACGTACTGGGTTATTTTGCTGCTGGAGCGGTTGGGGCTGGCCTGGAACGTCGTTCACACCCCGCACGGCGTCGGCCGTCGCGAGCGGTGAAACTGGTTGCCGGTTGCAAAAGACCCGCTGACCGGTAAGCTACCGGGTTCAGATTGAAAGATTGGATACCCATTGGTCGCCCGCGGAGGGCGAACGCACTGATGTCTTTGACCAAGGAACGCAAACAAGAGTTGATCGGCGCCCATCGGCGGGGGCAGGAAGACACGGGCTCTGCTGAAGTGCAGATTGCCCTGCTCACTGCCCGGATCACTCACCTGACTGAACACTTCAAGAAGCACGCCAAAGACTTTGCGAGCCGTCGCGGTTTGCTCATGATGGTGAGTCGGCGTCGGCGGCTGCTTGATTATCTGAAGCGGGTCGCGCCCCAGCGGTATCTCGACATCATCCGCAGCCTCGGGATTCGTAAGTGATCGGTGGTCGGCGGTGCTGTCCTCGTTCAGAAGGATATGCCACGGCGGCTTTCCATCACGCAGGTTTGCATCGGTTGCGAGCCTGAGGGTGGGGGCGAGCCGCCAACGGCGAGCCTTCGCCCTGAAGACCCGGTCGGGTTCTGTCTTTCAATGTGGCGGCTGCCGCCACAAGCAGCCTTGCCCCGAGGGGCCGGGATTGCCAACCGGCGGGCCGATGGCTGATGATGCCACGAATCGGCGAGCCGGCGGAAGGAAGCATCACTGGAACTGAACAGGGCCGACCGGCCTGGAACATGCCGTGCCTGCGAGCACTGGAACAAAAAACTGTTGTTTTGAAGAAGGTTTGAAGGAAGGAAGCAAAGACTGTGAAGCATCGCGTTGAACGAAAAATTGGCCAGGAAACCCTCAGCATCGAGACCGGCCTGCTGGCCAAGCAGGCTGCCGGCAGTGTGCTGGTGTCCTATGGCGAGACAACCGTCCTGGTGGCCACTGCCACCGGCGCCCCCCGCGCCGGCATCGACTTTTTCCCGCTGACCTGTGACTACCGCGAGCGAACAGCAGCCGCCGGCAAGTTTCCGGGCGGATTCCTCAAGCGGGAGGGACGGCCGACCATGAAGGAAACCCTTACCAGCCGGCTGATCGACCGCCCGATCCGGCCGCTGTTTCCCGAGGGGTTCCACGATGAGGTGCAGGTCCAGGCCCAGACGCTCTCGAGCGATCGCCAAAACGATGCCGACGTGCTCGCCATGATCGGAGCCTCGGCCGCCCTGTCGGTCTCTCCCCTGCCCTTCGAGGGGCCGCTGGGCAGCGTTCGGTTGGGCCAGATCGACGGGCAGTTCGTCCCTTTCCCAACGCAGGATCAGCTCGAGGAGAGCGATCTCGATCTGGTTGTATCAGGGAGCAAGACGGCGATCCTGATGATCGAGGGCTTTGCCCGCGAGATGCCCGAAGACAGGATGCTCGAAGCCCTGGAAGAGGCCCATCGCATCATCGTCACCATCTGCGAGATGCAGGACGAACTGGTGGCCAAGGCCGGCAAGCCCAAGAAGCAGTATGACCTGCCCGACTATGGCCCGCTCCGCGAGCGGCTCACCGCCGCCTATTACGCCGACCTCAAGGCGGCCAAGGCGACGCCGGGCAAGCTTGAGCGGGCCGAGGCGGTCAAGGCGGTCAAGGATCGGGCCAAGGCCGAAGTGCTGTCGGCCGATCCGGCTGCGGACGATGCGGTCAGTGAGGCAGACTTCTCGCACGTTTGGCACGCTCTGGAAGAGCAGGCTGTCCGCGAGCTGATTCTGGCCGGCACCCGGCCTGACGGCCGCGACGCCAAGTCGCTGCGGCCGATCGAATGTGCCGTCGATATCCTGCCGCGGGTGCATGGCTCGGCCCTGTTCCAGCGTGGCGAGACCCAGGCCCTGGTCACCATCACGCTCGGCACCGGCAAGGACGAGCAGCGGGTGGACGGCCTGATTGACGAGTACTCCAAGAAGTTCATGCTCGACTACTACTTTCCCTCGTACTCGGTGGGTGAAGTGCGGCCGATCCGTGGGCCGGGCCGGCGGGAAATCGGCCATGGGGCGCTCGCTGAGCGGAGCGTGAAGCCGGTGCTGCCCGACCCGGATGAGTTCCCCTACACCATCCGGGTTATCTCTGACATTCTGGAATCGAACGGCTCGAGTTCGATGGCGTCGGTCTGCGGGGCCACCCTGGGCCTGATGGCGGCCGGTGTGCCAATCACCAATCCGGTGGCGGGTATTTCGGTCGGCCTGGTGAAGCAGTCGGACGATGAGTGGACCCTGTTGACTGACATCATCGGCGACGAAGACCATTTCGGCGACATGGATTTCAAGATTTCCGGATCGCAAAACGGCATCACCGGCATCCAACTCGACCTGAAGATCAATGGCATCTCGCCGGCGATCATCAAGGCGACGCTCGCCCAGTCGCGGGAAGCCCGGCTGGAGATCTTGCGGACCATGCTGTCGGCCATCCGGCGGCCCCGCGAGGAGCCCTCGGCCTGGGCGCCACGGTTGATCCGGACTCACATCAACCCCGAGAAGATCGGCCTGCTGATCGGTCCCGGTGGGAAGACGATCCGGGCCATTCAGGAGTCGACCGGAGCCACCATCGAGGTGGAGGACGACGGCACCGTCACGGTTGCCAGCCACGACGCCGAGGGGGCTGCGGCCGCCCTGGCGAAGGTGGAGGCTTTGACTGCGTCGATTCAGATCGGCCGGATCTACGAAGGCCGCGTCACGAGCGTGAAGGACTTCGGCGCGTTTGTCGAACTGGTACCGGGCAAGGACGGCCTCTGCCATATCAGCGAGCTTTCCAACGAGTATGTCGGCAACGTCGGCGATGTCTGCCGGGTCGGCGACATGATGCGGGTGAAGGTCATCGCGGTCGATGAGCAGGACCGGGTGAAGCTGAGCCGGCGGGCCGCCATGGAGGAGGTTGCCGCCGAGCCGGAACCGGCCGCCGAATAGCCGAGCATGCCGAACATGGCTGACCCAGCGGTGCTCACCGATCGATCATCGACCGACAGCGACACCTACGCGGAACTTGTGAAGCTCGTCAGCGAGCTTGCCCACGAGATTCGTAACCCTCTGTCGAGCATCAGGCTCAACATGGAACTGCTGGCGGAAGACGTCGAGGCGATCACCGAGTCGGGATCGGCGAATCAGATGACCCGCCGGGCCAGGGCGAAAATCGACCTGGTCCGGCAGGAATGCGATCGGCTGCAGAAACTCCTCGACGATTTCCTCGACTTTTCCCGTCAGGAGGGGATCGACCCCGAGCCAGGCAATCTCAACACCGAGATCGACCAGCTCCTCGATTTTTTTCAGCCCCGGGCCGATGACGCCGGCGTCGAGCTGGTACGGTACCTTGACCCGGAACTGCCGGCGGTGCGGATCGATCGGGAAACCTTCCGGTCGGCGATTCTCAACCTGTTGATCAATGCCACCCAAGCGATGGATGCCGGGGGCCAGCTGATGGTCCGCACCCGTTCGTCCGGTCTGGGCGTGATGATCGAGCTGATCGATACGGGGCCGGGCATGGAGCCGGCGACGCTCGCCCGGGTGTTTGAGGCCTTCTATTCAACCAAGCAGGGCGGCTCGGGGCTGGGACTGCCGACTGCCCGCAAGATCGTCGAGGCCCACGGAGGCACCATCGACGTGGACAGTGCCCCCGGCCGTGGCACCAAGGTGGCCATCTGGCTTCCGGCGCCCCCCCGACTTCCAACCGGTAAGGAGACCGGCTGATCAGCCCGGGCCGAGCCGAGCTGTTTCTTCCCGTGCAGGAGCAACAATGCCGTCATCCTCACCCGCAGCCGCCGCCACGAAGACGCCCCTCGAGGGGATGCCCCGGCCGGTCCGGGTGCTGGTCGTTGACAATGATATCGTCCATGCCCGGACGATGGGCGA
>Ga0180433_10011126_pt1 | contig 10713 bp, 21 predicted proteins | sample SS_ome_8_FD_132980 | JGI IMG/M metagenome (GOLD analysis project Ga0180433, IMG submission 132980) | Hypersaline lake sediment archaeal communities from the Salton Sea, California, USA - SS_1_D_1 metaG | ecosystem: Environmental > Aquatic > Non-marine Saline and Alkaline > Hypersaline >...
CTGCGCTGGGCCAACCTGTCCGGGGCTGACCTGCACAGGGCCAATCTATCCGGGGCCAATCTGCTCGATATCAATCTATGCGGGGCCAACCTGTTTGAGGCCGATCTGCGCGGGGCCAATTTGTGCTGGGCCGATTTGCTTGAGACCGATCTGCGCGAGGCCGATCTGCGCGAAGCCAACCTGCACGATATCAGTCTGTGCGGGGCCAACCTATCCGGGGCCGACCTGCGCTGGGCCAACCTGTCCGGGGCTGACCTGCACAGGGCCAATCTATCCGGGGCCAATCTGTCAAGGGCCAATCTATACGGGGCCAATCTGCGCGGGGCCAGTCTGCGCTGGGCCAATCTAAGCGGGGCTAGGGGTATTCTGGTGATCCAAGGTACGCGGGACAGGCTAGTGCTTTGCGGAGATATCTGTCTGATTGGCTGTGAATGCTATTCAATCGAATGGTGGATGGAGCACTATGTCGAGATTGGCAAGCAGCATGATTATACTTCTGAGCAGATCAAGGAATACAGGGAGTACCTTAGGTGCGCTACCAAGTGGGCAGAGAAGAATTCAGGACGGAAAGGATTGTCATGAAAAAGTACGAATTGATGGAAGAGACCATGAATCAAAATAATCGTATATTGCATCGAATTAGAGCATTACGAGATTTTGGTAAAGTAAAAGCTGGGTATCCTGGTGGCTGGATTGAGTCGGAAAAAAACCTATCACATGATGGTGACTGCTGGGTTTGGCACAATGCCAAAATTTATGACAATGCTCAAGTTTCAGGCAATGCTCAAATCTACGATAATGCTTGGGTCTGTAATAACGCTAAAGTCTGTGATAATGCTCAAGTTTGTGCTAATAGTTGGGTTTATAACAGCGCCCAGATCTCAGGTAGCGCTTTACTCTTAGATAATGCTCAAGTTTACAATAATGCCCAAGTTTATGATAAGGCTCAAATAACTGGTGGTGCCCATATTTTTGGTCATGCTAAAGTCTATGGTAATGCCCAAGTTTTTGACGATGCGGTAGTCTATGGTAGAGCGCTAGTCTATGGTAGGGCCATAGTTTGTCATAGTGCTCATGTTTATGGTAAAGCTTCAGCCTATGATTTTGCTAAAATTTTAGGCAATTCTCATGTCTTAGATGGAAAATGGGGAAAAGCACCATTATATATACAAGGTACGCGACATAGTTTATCTGTTGCCTCATACTCCAAGCTTGCAATTGGATGCGAGATTCATCCAGTTAAATGGTGGCTAGAACATTATAAAGAAACAGGGGAAGCAAATGGCTACACACCTGATGAGATTAGAGAATATGGATATCATATCCGATATGCAGCCAAATGGCTAGAAAGAAATACTTAGGAGTATGAGAAGGAGAATTCTAAAAGAATGCCTTAGAAGAGCAAGGACTTCTCATGGACCTAACCATCCATACTGGAAATATAAGTCTATTCACTATAGCTTTATTATTCAAAATAATAAAGTACTTAGTATGGGACGGAATGTTCCAAAGGTCAGACCTCCAATATATTATGGCTATCCAAAATATGCATATATTCATGCAGAGATAGATGCCTGGAAGAAGGCTAGAGGTATTTTAGAAACGGATAAATTTGAATTAGTAAATATAAGGCTAACACGTACAAATAGAATAGTATCAAGTATTCCTTGTTCGCAATGTTTAGAATTTATGACTAGCCAGGGTTGTGAAGCAATTTATTCAACAACTGAAAATGGCTGGCATATTATCAAAGTAAGCCAGATAACTCCAGCCTATATATAAACTAATTTACTTGGGTTATCCAGTCTGCGCGTGGACTGCCAAGAATCCCACTAAAGGGAAGAGATTATACGAAGATAACCGCTATATTGGACGCGATATAGTTGAGTATATTCTCAATTATTAGGAGCGATAATGATTAGATGGCTTGGTCAAAGAGATAGATTCAGGTGTGTACCAATTGCACTTGTGAATGTACTTAAATGGCTAAAGATTGAAGACTTTTATGGACTATCAATAAATGAACGTTTAGCAAAGAAAGAAATGACTGAAATATGCCATGCCAAGCCTCTTACGGGAGCACCAATTATTTTAATGGAATATATACTAAAGAATTTACAGATAAAATATTATATCAGAAAAAGCAAGCTCAATTCTGCAAAAGTACGCAAATGGATTAAAAATAGTAAGCTGTTACTAATTGTATCGAATATTCCTAGTTCACATGCATTTATCATATCTAATTGTTCTTATGTAAAAGGAGAAGGATATAAATATAAATGTATTAATCTAGTTTCAGACGGAACGTCAGTTAAATATGTAAATACAGCAATTATTAATGAAATTTTACATCCAGCCAGACGACCAATTATATATATAATTAGTCCCAAAGATAAGAAGGGAAAAGATTATGAATGTAAATCAAAAGATTTGTGAGTTGCGCTGGAAAGACTCAATTAAACAATTACAGAAAATGATTGAGGAACTTAATAAAGAAGTTGAAAAGCTCAAAATACTTTTAGATGAGACAGAAAATGACTCTCCGGATTGTGAAGAAGGATTTTAATGAAAGTACATAATATAGATAAAGCTAAGTTCTATCGAATAATCATAGATAAAATGATAGAACGAGGATTACTCCTACAAGAACGGATATATGATCTTAAACAGCAGTTAAAAATACTAGGAGAAGTCAAACTTGGAAAAGAAGAAGAAAACACGAATGGTTCTGTGTCCTAACTGTAAATCCATCCAAAAAGCAGGTACTGTCTGTACCATCTGCAAATATCCAATTCCATATCCTGAAGAAGAATAAATAACGCTAAGTTTCAAACCTGTAATAGAGGTGTAATAATGGAATTAAGTTGGCATGATAACTACTTTCTTAATAAAGATAATTGTTCTTATGAAGAAAGTGAATTACTAAAAGCCTCAAAAACAATTCTTGTATCTAATAAACTACCAAAGCCGAAGAGTACTGTATTAAAAGATTTTGGCTATCACCAGCATAAGCATGAAGTTGTAACTGCTCAAACCAGTGACGAAGAAGATTGGTATAGACATATGGATAGAATGAATATTCTAACATTTGTTGGATATTATAGTTTGAAAAGACATATTAAAGAATTTTCAGAACAAGCAAATATTAGGATATTAGAATACAATTCAGATGTGTATAAAAATATAAAGCAAGAAAGCTACAAGCTTAGTGAAAATGATAAGAAAAGGATTGATATTATCTATTGCGATTTTTACCGCACCATCCTATCTCCTAATAAGATTTGTTACTTACTAAAAGATATTAATATTCTTGACCAAGACGTGACACACGGCACAAAAAACCTGGGAATGGCATTATTTGAGTTAGCTGCTAAACGCTTTTTGCAATGGTCAAAATTTGACTTTTTAGTTATACGGCAAACAGCCTCATGTCAAAGAAGATGTGATACTGTTGAAACAACTAAAGAAAAACTTAAGAGAGTAGTTAGAGTTCAATCTAGGTTACAAAAATACGGTTTACGGACTTGTAAAGAATATGTTTATCCTACTCTTGGTGGTAAAACGTTAATGGTGACAATGTCGCATCTGCTTTATAAGAATAAGGACAAGCAGTGATGGTAGAAGAACTAGAACTTATAATACAAGGTAGAAATAAATTAGAAGCACTAATGAATCTTCATCAATATATTATAGATAACTATGGAAACTATAAACTTCTTTTTCATCTTAAGGTAATTGTACCTCTTAGACTAACTGAAGACAATAAATGGTATACGAAATTTAGGATTAAACAAGATACCAGCCTAGAAAAAGACTTGTAATCGGAGGGAATTATGAAGCGAGTGCATGCAGAGATAATATATAAGAATGCAAATGGAGATTCCGTTCACAGCGATATCTGTCCGCCGCAATGCGACTTCACAAATATAAATGAAGAATACAAGCTTTTCTTACATCAATGTTTAGACGAATGGTTAGAGAATTCAAATGGTACCGGAACTTTCTATATAAGAGAAGAAGGTTTTGGGCCCCAATTCGAATAAATTAGAGGAAGAGCAAGATGGATACTATATCCAAAACCGTGACTGTATTTGCAGTAATTATTCCAATTGCAACAATGCTTAATATTGTATTAGGCTTTATCCTTTGTGTTGTAGCTTTCTATGTACTTCGCTCAATATATAGAAAGATCGAGCCAAAAGTTGAGCAATTTATAACGGATGTCTGCGAGGAAGCAGACAGAAAAATGTCTAAAGGAGAACTAAAGAAATGAATCTGAACAAAGCACAATTACTTGGTAATTTAGCTGCTGATGCAGAAACCAGAGTCACTGGTAGCGGACAAACCCGTACAAGGTTTAGGGTTATCTCGAATAGCTTCTATACCAAAGATGGCGAAATGGTTTCTAAGTCTGAAGGTCACAATATTGTGGCCTGGGGTAGATTGGCTGAACAGTGCAGTCGGCTCAAGAAAGGACGACAGGTTTACGTTGAAGGTGAAAATGTTACTCGCTCATTTCAAGATGAAGATGGTAAAACTTTTTATCTTCACGAAATTAAAGCACAAACAGTTCAGTTTGGACCTCGAGTAAATACTAAGAAATTACTGGCAGTGCTAGAAAGTAATAATAGCGCTGAAGATAAATGCTCGAAGCTATTATCTATTCTTAAACCCGAGGAGCATGACGAAGACTAATATACTTCATTATATTCTTTCCCTCAACCTCCCAAAAGAGTAGTTGCCTACCTCATAGCTGACCGTAAGAAAGCCTAGTAGCTGGGTCCTATCTCAAATGAAGGTAGGATGCCTAGCTACTAGGTGTCAGCTTTTCTAATATTATACCCGTATAGCTCAACTGGATAGAGCATGGGATTTCTAATCCCAGGGTTTTAGGTTCGAGTCCTAATACGGGTGTTAGAAAATATTCAATGGTTGGAGAATAAAATGGAACATACTAAACGTATAACGTTGGCAGAATTCTTAGATCCAGACAACTTCTTTATAGAAAAAAAAGTTTATACTCCTTTGCTTACTGCAAAGGGAATAATTTATATGATGTACAATGCTAAAAGTGATGAAATCCGGGATTTTTGTCTAGGCAGAAATGCTTCTACTAGTAGTCCAATTCATATACTCTTTTTTACTGGACTACCGGGTCGTTGGTCGTATGCTTCACCAAATTGTCCTGTTAATAAAATTACTGGAATGATGTTTTTTAGACATCGCCAAGCACATAATGTAATTATAGATGAAGCTGAGCTAAAATATCTTTTTATTATAGAAGAATTAGCAAAAGCTGAATCCTATAAAAGTAATAAGGAGTTATCTCCAGGTATGCCATGTATCTACTGCGGTAAGCCATTATCTAGCTGGAACGGAATATTTCCGGGTAGTATTCCTAAGGCTTACTGTAAAGATTGTGAAAAGTAAAATATAGAATAGATACTAGTACAAACAAAAATATAACAAGGGGTAAGCCATGATAGAAATAACTGGCAATCTTTTTAATCCAGAAAGTTATAAAACAGAAGAAGAGTTCTATCCAGATGCTATTTGTGTTACAACAAATGGAACTCTAACAAATACAGGTGAAGCAGTTATGGGTCGTGGCTGCGCGAAAGAAATAAAAGAACTTAATTCTGAAACACCTACTATTTTAGGTAAGTCCATTGCAGAAAATGGAAATCATGTAGCTAATCTTGGCTATCTTATCGAAAATACAGAAATAAATATTGTATCATTTCCTGTTAAGCCCGGGCCAGCAATTTGTTTGAAGGATAAAATAAATATTCTTGAACATATGAAGAAAAACTATAACGAAGGAGAGAAAGTTCCTGGCTGGGCATGCAAAGCTCATATAAAAATTATTACCAGGTCAGCTAAACAACTAGTTGAACTTGCTGATACAATGAAATGGAAACATGTTATACTTCCACGTCCGGGTTGCAGAAATGGAGGTTTAGCGTGGGAAAAAGTAAAACCTGTCCTTCAGGAAATATTAGATAATAGATTTTATATCATTACTTGGAAGTAAGGAGACCATTAGTATATGGTTTTTATTGAAGAATTATATGAAGCACTGGGCGTTTCAATTAGAATAGAAAACGTCCGTAAGTGCTTAACTCCTTATTTTATAGGAGAATTAACAGAAGATATACTTGAAACCATGTACAAGAATATGGAATTCAACTGGGATATTGACCATATCATATATTTTATAGATAACATGCTATCATTAGAAGACCTAGAACGACTTAAGTCAATAAGAGGATAATAATGACAATAATAATCTACAACGAAGATGGTTCATTATATCGACATGATATAGTATCAGAAGAAAATGCAGAATTTGTTGCGTCTGTACTTATTAGTGCTTGTGGAAATACAAAGCAATTAATTCGTGAGATAGAAGACAAAGACGAGTTTGATATTGAAATTACTATTGAACCAGCTAAGCGTATATATTATAGCTTTGAATGAGAGAAAAAATGACCTCAAAAATAGAAAAAGAAGATATTGCACGCGGAGTGCTGTGCAGAATAAATACTCAATTAACAATATTATCAAGTAAAGTGCAAAATGCAATTGAGAAAAGAAATCTTTCTCAACTTATTTCTGCTCTTATAAGTAAACATGCAACAATATCAGCGTCTTTAGAAATTTGGGATATGAATGAAGTAGTAACGGCAGGAATTGAAAATTTATTTCCCTCTTGTTAAATTATGAAAATTATTATTACGTCTGTTGGACAAAGATATTTTAATGTATGGCATGGTTATGTTTATAACTGGTTACAAGAAATTATTCTGAGTAAACTTAACGAATACTGCCAAGACATACCTGATAACGAACGTATAAATATTATTTGTATTACTCATCTAGCTGGAAGATTTAATCATTGTTTCCTTGATGCGGTTGTTGATATAGATGCTAATAGAAAATATCCTACCGATTTGAATTTCTACTATAATAAACCAAAAAACACCTGCGAACACAGATATATAATTATTAACCCGTTCTTCACAAAATATCAATGTCTAAATACAAATATAAGTAAATTGCAGAATGCTCATGTTGTAGATGTAGACAAAATTCCAGAATACCAAGTTCCTGATAGTCTACCGGGTCTATATAGCCCAGCAAAATATAAGATGGCTAATCAATATATATTAGATTACATGAACTTAAGCCCGGATAAGAAATTATGCTTAGTATATTATACAGGGATATCACAAAGAATTAATCATTATTTAAATGAGTTAAAAGATTCTTCTGTAGATATTATATACTGTCCAACAAATGATGATGGTATTTTACGAGAATCTTATGAAATACATAATAAAATATATTCTAGGAAAAAGTCTACTGATATAGACGTCCCATTCTAAAGGAGAAATATAATGAAGAAGTGGGAAGAAAGAATGCATTGGCTTGAAGATGACTTTGACTATCGCTTTAAGTGCTTGGAACACGAAGGACAATATACTACTAACGAGATTATTAGTAGTATACAAGAGGCCATTGGTGTTGGTCAGCCTCATGTAGCAATTGACGAATTGCCACCACTTACGCGACAGCTCTTTCAAGATACAGATTTTCACTTCATTGGGACACGTACATTCAAAAAGAAAGACCCTGTAGAAATGGCAAAGGACCCTAATGACAAAAATCAGGGGAATTACTCAGAAGAAGCTGATTTAGACGAAATTGCTAAATGGACAGATATTCTGACTGATAGACCAGATGTATTAGCATATCTACATAAAAATATTGCAGAACTGCATAATACTGAAGATGCCCTGAATCATGCAGAATATGGTCTGACTGATGCGGTAGACAATACAGATAATAACACTGAAGTTTTTCTAGATACTGAAAAAGACGAAACAGTAGCCCAATTGGGTATAGCTATTTACAATCAGCTTGATACCACCGGAATCAATTCAACATTTTGCGGGGTAGGATATCAAGCTCCACGAGATAAATATGAATTTAAGAATGCTGACAAGCGTAGTCTTTGGCACGAACGTAAAGTTATTAGAGATGAACGTTTCGGAGATTTGTTAGCAGAAGCTAAAGACCTTGACAATATTCAGTCAATCCGACAATTTAGAGACCGTATACGTGATGACTATTATGCCGATAAAGCTATCCAAAAAGAATGGTCATTCCAAATGTTTCAAGAGTGCCGATGGATTTATAGAGAAAGCCTGTATAAACAGGGACTTGATGCTGAAACTATTCGGCGCCGGATGGCATGGGCATTTGACAATGTCTCACACTATGTTCCTGCAATAATATTCCGCTCAAAAGGTAAAGCCAAGATACATCGACCTTCCTACTATGTTAAAGACAGCATATGGAATCGCACAAGGATGGAAGAAATGAGCAAATTAACTTTTACTACAAAACAGTGGCGTGTAATATACGAAACAATCAAAGACCGCGAGTCTTGGTGTAAAGAAGTTGGTAGTCCATGTACGCTTGAATGTATGAATAAACTTATTCATAACATAAAGACACCAGGACGACTTGAAAAAGCTAAAAGATATTTAATGAAAAAGACAGCGCATATGAATAAAAAAGACTCTAGTCTAATGTGGAAAGAATTTTTCCAGCATAGACGTATACTTAAAGCCCACTAGGATAAACAATGAATAAATTAGATTCTAGTCTTCTTATTAAAAGCATTATACTTTTAAGTACTGCTATTATCCTATTAGTATATATTTTTTCAGCATAATAACCAGCTATAGCAATAAGGCTAAAGGAGAAATACTTAAAATGTCTAAAGATTATTGTGCAGTAGATTCTTGCCCTTGTAATGGGCTCTGCCGTGAAAAACATATGAAACTTGGTAAAGTAGATTGCTTTCTTGTTATTTCAGAAAGCGATGCTTTACCAAAGCGTAAAAGAAAGAAACAACGTATTTCTTATGAAAAGAAAAAGGAAAGAAGAAACTATAAATATCAAGATGATGACGAATGAAAAAGAAAAAAAAGAAGAAAAGAAAAGTAAAAAAACGCAATCCATATAGCCTGGCCGCCAAACTTCGTAAAGCCGGTAGACATAAAGATAAGAAGAAAGAATCTTCTAGAAAGAAATGTAGAAGAAAATCTACTAGAAGGGAAGAATAATGTATAAGCTTATTATTATTTTACTCGCTAATATATTAGCTCAAAGCAGTGCATTTTCAAAAGATATAGATAAGTTCAGCGCTGAAATAAAACATGCAGCTGATTTATGTTCAAATGACAAAATATCAGCCAATGAGCAAATGATGGGCTGTGCAAAATTACATAATTTAATAGTAGAAAGGGTTGTACAAAAGTTAGAACCTTCTAAAAATGATGAAATCGAGTGTACTTTGCATAACCAAAAAGTTTTACTTACATCAGCAATGGCTCTTGGGATTCCTTGTTTAAATGGATTTCCATTATCCTGCAAGGCAGCTGTGTATTTTGTATATCAACCATTTCTATCATGCGATCCACAAATACGAAACGACATTAAAAGATTTGTAAAGCTTGATCGAATAATGTATCCTTTAATAACGGCTTCATGTATTTATGGAGATGAATTTGCTTGTCAAGTCCGCGAGGAAGTAAGATTAAGAAATATTAAGGCTAGTAAGAAAAATTCTAAGAAGATGTAAATTTAAGCATAGTAATATGGAGGCTGAAATGTGCGGCTCTCTTAAGCGAGAAGGATTAAGTGAACTAGTTGGTAAAGACCCACAAGCAGAGAAACTACAAGCATCTTGGGGTAAAATGGGAGAAAGCTTTGTTGTTAAAACAAAGGATGCCGTGGTGCTTGCAAAGTTTCAGGGTCATGCAAGAGAAGAAACCCTTAGTCAAACATTTATTAAAAACGGATGGGAAAGAGGCGAAGTAGTTGTTTCCGCTTATAATGAAAAAGGAAAACAATACGAAGTTCCTGTTGGTTCCGCAGTCAAAGTAGTAAAATACGAAGGAGTACAGGGTCCCGTCTTTAATGTAGTTACTCGCCCTGCAGAAGGAGCCGAGAAACAAGTTCATGATAGATTTCCTGTAGTAAAAAAAAGAGAATTTTGAGTTCATGAAAAAGTACGAATTGACCAAAGAAACTAGACAGTGTGGTAGCCGCACTTCGTACCGCATTCGTGCGCTACGGGATTTCGGCAACGTAAAGACTGGAAACCTCGGTGGCTGGATAGAGTCGGAAGATAATCTATCACACGATAATGATTGTTGGGTCTACGACAATGCGTGGGTCTTCGGCACTGCCCAGGTCTTTGACAACGCCCAGATCTACGACAACGCTCAGATATATAACAATGCCCAAGTTTTTGGCAACGCTCGGGTCTACGGCGCCGCTTGGGTCTACAGCGACGCCCAAGTTTTCGGCGACGCTTGGGTCTACGGCGACGCCCGGGTCTGCGACAACGCCCGAGTCTCCGGCAACGCCTGGGTCTGCGGCAACGCCATGGTCTGCGGCGCCGCCCGGATCTACGGCGACGCCATGGTTTACGGCAACGCCATGGTCTGCGGCAACACCCGGGTTTTCGGCAATGCCTGGGTCTGCGGCGACGCCCGGGTTTTCGGCAATGCCTGGGTCTGCGGCAACGCCATGGTTTACGGCAACGCCATAGTCTATAGCGACGCCCGGGTCTACGGCGTTGTCCGGGTCTACGGCAATGCCCAAATATATAACAGCGTTCGAGTTTCTGGTGAC
>Ga0180433_10011127_pt1 | contig 10713 bp, 9 predicted proteins | sample SS_ome_8_FD_132980 | JGI IMG/M metagenome (GOLD analysis project Ga0180433, IMG submission 132980) | Hypersaline lake sediment archaeal communities from the Salton Sea, California, USA - SS_1_D_1 metaG | ecosystem: Environmental > Aquatic > Non-marine Saline and Alkaline > Hypersaline > Sediment...
ACTAATCTTGGTGACTGATGGCATAGAGCCAAAGGATTTAATCTATAAAGGCTACATGGAAACCCTTGTCCAAAAAGCCATTGATTGTGGGTTTGATCCTATACATGCAATTCAAATGTCAACCATAAATGTTGCGGAACACTTTGCTCTTGATAGCATAGTTGGGGGAATTGCCCCAGGAAAATATGCTGATATTCTAATTATACCTGATAGTAAAACTATCAGGGCAGAACAGGTGATAAGTAAAGGTAAAATCATTGCCAGCAATGGAAAACTAACAGTCGCCCCAAGGAGGCATAAGTTTTCCCTCGAGAGTCGAAATACCATAAACTTACCAGGCAAAATTATGCCATCTGATCTTTCAATTAGTATAAAAACAAATTTCTCTTATGTAAATGTAAGAGCAATAGATCAGGCTACACCCCTCGTGACAAAGGAAATAATACTGCCCATGCCAGTCATTAATGGTGAAATTAGAATAGACGCTAAAAATGATATACTTAAGGTAGCCGCGATAGACAGGAGGTTTTCCCCAGGCAAGATGTTTGTTGGCCTTATAAAAGGCTTTCATTTATGCACGGGCGCTATTGCTTGCAGTGCAGCATGGGATACATCTGATATAATTGTCGTTGGCGAAAATGAAGAGGATATGTCTGAGGCAGTTAACAGGATTCTAAGAATACAAGGGGGGGCCGTTATTTACGCCAATGGGAAAATATTAGAAGAGATACCACTGCCTATATTTGGGGTTATGGCAGATATCCCATTAGAAATAATAGCAGATAAAATGGACAATATGAAAAATATTACAAAAGAGCTTGGATGTCCCTTTGAAAACCCTTTGCTAACACTTATTACACTCACAGGCGCAGCCATACCCTTTCTGAGAATATGCGAAGAGGGTCTTGTAAATCTAAGGGATGGAAAACACCTGGACCTTATAGTACAATAAGCCGAAATTTAGCAAATCGTCCTTTTACGGATTTTTCATCTTTGAAACGAGTAAAAAAATTAGTAAACGTTCACATGTTAAAAGGTTTCCCGCTGAAAGCGGGATTCAGGGTTGTTTTACCCTTTGTAGCCTTGGCTGCCTATGCGATGCACGCAGATAGGCTTTAAGCAGGCAATATATGATGAAGACAAGAATTACATCTCCGGACGCGGCAGGGTTAAGTGCAACATCCTGGAATTAAGCGTCTTAGCTTCCCAGGTTTAACATTCCGGTTTATGGATTCTTTTTTAACTATTAAACATTGATAAACTCGTAAAAAGTCTTTTGCGAGCGATTTTGGCCACTTTTGGAAATAGATTCAGGAAATGCTGAGCGTGTTAATCCCGCTGCAAGCGGAACAAACTGTTTGAAGCCTTTAGGCCGAGTTTTTGGAATTTAGCGAAGCATTTGATGAATTCCAAAATGGGCATCATGAGCAAGTAAAATGACTTTTTGCGAAACCATCAACATTTGAACCCAGAACACAGAACCCTTAAACGGATAAAAAATTACAGGTTTTTCACGTATGAAACCGTCATTCCACCCCAGGTTAATAAATGACCCATTTTCGGATCCAGGCCTTTTTATTCCCTTCCTTTTTCAAAAAAGGGCTATCCTCTTTGACCTCGGAGATATATCAACACTGTCAGCTAAGGATATCCTAAAAATCAGTCATATATTTGTAACTCATACCCACATGGATCATTTTATAGGGTTTGATCTCTTACTCCGCCATTTATTGGGACATGATAAAAAAATCCATCTTTATGGTCCACCCGGTTTTATGAAAAACATAGAAGCAAAATTACATGGCTACACCTGGAATCTCATAGAAAATTACGAGAGCACCCTTTCCTTAATTGTCACGGAAGTTCATAAAGAATATGCCTTTACTCAGACTTATCATAGCAGAGACAAATTTAAGGCACACATTCCAACCGAAAAATTTCCATTTAACGGAGAATTGCATTCAGAGCAATCCTTCTCAGTTAATGCAGTCCTTTTAGACCATAAAATCGACATTTTAGGGTTATCGTTAAACGAAAATTTTTCAATAAATATAATAAAGGAGGGTCTGAAGGAGCTTGGTTTATCGGTAGGTCCATGGATTAGGGAATTCAAAAATGCAGTATATGAAGGTAAAAACCCTAAGAAAATGTTTAGAATAAAACGGGATGAAAAAAATCAAGGTATAAAGGAAACATTATTCCCTATGCACAAATTAATAGACACGATTGCAAGGATATCACCGGGACAAAAAATAACATATATTACTGACATAATAGGCAGCAATGAGAACATAAAAAAGGCCATCGAATTAGCCAAATATTCAACTCACCTTTTTATTGAAGCCCCGTTTTTGGATAAAGATAAAGATATAGCAAAAACAAAATATCATCTTACTGCTAAGCAGGCCGGTTTCATAGGCGCAAGGGCGCACGTTAAAAACTTAACGACTTTTCATTTTTCTCCACGGTATTTTGGTCGAGAAAATGACATCATTGAAGAGGCAATGAAAACCTTTCAGTCAAGCTAAATTGCTTTTTTCATTCCAAGCTCAGTTGATATGAAAAAAAGGCATTAATATTTAAAAACTGTAAATCTAAGCTATCGGGAAACGGGGGGAATGGGTTTGCCAGCCTTATAGCCTCAAGGGCATAATTGTCAAGAATTTTATATCCAGAGGTCTTTTTTATTTCACACGTTATAAGATTTCCAAAACTGTCAATTCTGAAGGCAACCAGAAGATCTCCCTGCATATCCTCATTTTGAGCAGATAACGGGTAGACCCAATGATAAAATATCTTTTTCTTGATGACCCTTGCGTAGGGTGCGTAGATTTCAATGCCAGTGTCTAAAGATATTGTAGCCTCTTTGGCCTTTGTTTCTATATTTTTTTCAATTTTTTCATCATTATAATCACTATTTTTTACACTTTCTTCAAGCTCTTCAGCCAGGGGAGTCATTAAATCTACCTGATATACCTTGAGATTACTTTCGAAAAGGTCATTCGGTAGTATGCCCTGGATTGCGATAAAAAGAAAAATATGAATTAAAAATGACAAAAGAAATGTTAGGGTAATAATATGTATTCTCTCTAACCCTGGTTTACTGCTATTTATTTTTATAAATGCCATCTGGTCCATTAACCCATAACTCTTCGCTTTTTTTAAACCACCAATCGCTACTGTCTGTATTTAATATCTCCTCAGCCATAGTTTTAGCAAGGTCGGTGATAAGCCGTTTAACAGAGTAATGAAGCCATTGAGCTGCTGCTTTGTTACCTATATCCTGTTGTCTTTTTAGCTCTAATATAAAATCCAGCTGATCTGCGTCCTGAGACAACTGGGCTTCAAGCGTTCTCATTGAGTTAAATTCATTGGTCAAGGATACAATCTCATTACCAAACGGCAGATTCTTTGCAAAATCACTAACAGCCCTATTCTCATCAACATTAACATATCTCTTATTTACATAGTTATGATCGCCTGTTTTGGCCTCATGAAAATCATGGAAAAGAGTCATTAATACAACCTTCTGGATGTCTGCCTCCTGATGATTCTTTGCCAGCACATACGCAATAACTGTAGCTCTAAATGAATGTTCAGCAACTGACTCACTTCCTGTACCTAAAAATTGGTACCCAGTTCTTGGTGTTTTTTTTAACATTCCAATCTCAAAAAGAAAGTTCACTATTTCTTTCATAAAATTTCCAAAACCTCGCGTTTGTTATCAGGGCGAAAAAAGCCAGGTTCTACAATTAAACCAAGAGCAGCGTATTTATATAAGAAACCACCATTAGTCATTCCTTAAAAAGTGGAGCCCCACGGGCGAGCCCGTGGCATCACTTGGTTTCGCCGATTCGCTTCGCGAACGGCGGGGCTTAGTGGTGCGACATCCGGACTATAGGCGCATTCATCCACGGCTAAAGCCGTGGCTTTCTGCGGTCGGGGTAAAATACTGAAAATATACATGATGAATATCAAGCGATTACCTTAATAATCGGTATTTATCAGCTCTATATTCCCCCATGTTGCCATTTGATTACCAACAATTACTATACCACCTCTAATATCTTTCCAATCTTTTATTAATGCGATTTCCCTATTGAAACTTAGCTTGTCTTTTATTTTGTTTCCAAGGGCTGTAGCGGCAGCATCTGCAATTGAAGCAGAATCCGCAACAATACATACTGCGTCAGTATTGCCAAAAGAGAGCGAATGCCCTATGGTTGAAGAAGATGTTGATACACCCGCAGGAATTTGTTCTGTATGCATTACAATCCCCAATCTTTTACTAAATTTTGATCTTCCGGCAAATATCGATACTGTAACCGAATTATTCGTTTTTAAAAATATATCTCCACCATTTTCAACAATAATCTCTTCCGAGTAATTTAGGAGTTCTTTACCAACGAATTCGGCTATTGCTCCTGCTACTGATGCCATGGGTCCTATTCCAAATATCCTTGTAGCAGATATCATTCGCTTGACAATATCCGGTGCAAACACATCATTTGGATAGGGGAGGAGTGTTGAAAAAAAGACTGGGTTATCTTTTATATAATCCTCTAATTGCCGTCTGTAATGAAATACAATATCCTTGGCTTTATTAAGGAGATCGCAAGAGGCGCTGATTAGAAGATCAGTCTCCTTGATCAAGACCCTAAAAGAAATCAAATCCCTGGCCTTTACACCCTTCCTGTACTCATGTTCTCCTACTCTAGATTCAACCGTTTTAGTTTTCATGCCCATCTATAAAGTTGTATCGTCTAAATAAATAGGGAATAAACATTGGAAATGGCATTTTCTGAATAAGTCAACCATTATCCCTAAAAGAGATAGCTTGAGGGTCAGAGGCACACAGGCACTGAGTTTTTGAGACGCATTATTTCTTCTTTGTGCCTGCCTGTGCGAGCACCTGCCTGCGGGATTGGAACGAAGCAAAAACTCTTTTAACGGGGTCGAAGATTCCGCTAAACGGAGAAGGCGAGGGTTTTCTCACATTCCCCGAAGGAAACAATAATTACCGTTAATCGGGGACTATCTCTGTTCCCACCCCTTCATCTGTGAATATTTCTAACAACAGGGCATGTTCCTTAGTTCCATTAATTATATGCGTCTTTTCTACTCCGTTTCTAAGAGCATCAAGGCAGCATTGAATCTTTGGTATCATTCCACCGGTAATATCGGCATTAGTTATCATATTTTTGGCCTCCTCTACTGTCAGGCTTGCAATAAGATTATTCTGTTTATCAATCACACCCTCAACATCGGTCAGGAGAATAAGTTTTTGCGCCTTTAGTGACGATGCAATATGGCCGGCAACGAGATCTGCATTAATGTTATATGTTTCATTTCTTTTTCCAACACCAACCGGGGCTATAACTGGTATGAATTGATCACCCATAAGGCTTCTTAATACACGGCTGTTCACCGAAACAACCTCGCCTACCATTCCAATATCTATAATCTCAGGAGGATTATCAGCGCTTGTAACCTTGCCATTGGTATTTGATATTAAACGCAATTTCTTTGCTGTTATAAGCTGCCCGTCCTTACCGGATAAACCTACTGCCTGCCCACCATTCTGGTTTATGGTAGCTACAATCTCTTTGTTAACCTTCCCGGCAAGGACCATCTCAACAATATCCATCGTAGCCTCATCAGTAACCCTATGCCCGTCAATAAAGCTTGATTTAATTGACATTTTATTAAGGTACTCACCGATTTGAGGCCCTCCACCGTGGACTATTACAGGGTTTAGACCAACATATTTCATCAGGATAATATCGAGCGCGAAATCCCTCTTAAGATTGGAATCAACCATAGCATGACCGCCATATTTGATAACCATAATCTTGTTATTGAATGCCCTTATATAAGGGAGCGCTTCAATAAGTATTCTTGCCCTGTCTAATCCTTTATTCATTGGACATCACCTAATTATATTACGTAATTTGAAGCTGAGTGACAGCTTATAAATCATGCAATCTCTGATGGACGAATGGCGAATTCAAGACCCATATTATTTTTGTAGGCTAATAGATTTGCCTTCTTTATGGGTATATTTAAATTGATGCGAAAGAAAAAGCAAAATTACGAATAGTCTCTTAGCTTGCTGCTGGTTGAACAGGTTTACTATTCAAACGTTAAAAATCAACTTCATCTTATTGACTATATGGCATTCCTAAGTAGTTGTGATTTTTACAAAATATATCTGCTAAGGTTTGTATCCTCAAGTATGCCGCTTAACTTTTCTTTAACGTAATCCTCGTCTATAGTGATATTTTTATCTTGCATCTCTGATGCATCAAAAGATATCTCATCTAAAAGGGCTTCCATTACAGTATGCAACCGCCGAGCCCCTATATTTTCCATAGTATTGTTTGCCTCATAGGCAATTTTTGCGATTTCAACCAGGGCTTTACCTGTAAACTCCAAGGATATGCCCTCCGTATTCAACAAGGCAATGTACTGAACTATAAGCGCATTTTGTGGTTCTGTCAGTATCAGAACAAAATCCTCCTCTGTAAGACTATCAAGCTCTACCCGTATTGGAAATCGTCCCTGTAGCTCAGGCAAAAGATCCGATGGTTTACTTCCATGAAATGCGCCAGAGGCTATGAATAAAATATGATCACTCCTTACCATGCCATATTTCGTAAGAACAGTTGATCCCTCTACTATAGGAAGGAGATCCCTTTGCACTCCTTCTCGTGAAACATCCGGTCCAGAAGTTGAGTCGCCTCCTACTATTTTATCCAATTCATCTAAAAAAATTATTCCGTTCTGCTCTGTTCTTCGTATTGCCTTTTCAACAACCTTGTCAAAATCAATAAGTTTTTGGGCCTCTTGTTCTGCAAGTATATCAGCTGCATCTTTGACTTTAACCTTTCTTTTTTTAGTCTTTGATGGCATTATTTGCCCAAAGATCTCTTTTACGTTTAAATCAATCTCCTCCAAGCCAGCGCCAGAAAGTATCTCTATAAAGGGAAAGGGTTTATCATTAATCTCTAATTCAACGTATCGTGAATCAAGCTTGCCTTTTCGCAAAAGCCTCCTGAGCTTCTCCCTTGTCGAATTTTTGTCAAAACTCTCCTGTTTAACTACCTCGAGCATACCCTCTCTCTGATCATCAGAATCCTTTTGGACTTCCCTTTTTGGTTTTGGCAGAAGTATATCAAGCAATCTTTCCTCTGCCAGCTCAATTGCCTTAATTCGAACTTCTTCCTGAGCCTCTTTTTTAGCCATATTGACAGCGAGTTCCGTTAAATCCCTTATCATGCTCTCCACATCTCTGCCTACATATCCAACCTCTGTAAACTTCGATGCCTCAATCTTTAAAAAAGGAGAATTTGCCAATTTGGCAAGACGCCTGGCTATCTCTGTTTTGCCAACACCAGTAGGACCTATCATGATAATATTCTTAGGTGCTATCTCATCTCTCAGCTCTTTAGGAACCTGTTGCCTGCGCCATCTATTTCTCAGGGCAACAGCCACGGAACGCTTTGCGTTATCCTGGCCTATTATATATTTATCTAACTCTGATACAATCTCTCTCGGAGTTAAAACCCCGTGTTCATTATCATCTTCGTTATTCTTTGTCATTGGATCTCCATATAAAAATGAAAGTGCCAAAATTCATTATAAAGCTTTAGTAAAATAATACTACCACCCTGTACCTTCGTTTTTTCAATTTCCCATACATTCGTTTGTTAGGCAATGCAAAAAATTACAAGAAGAATTTGTCACGTGATAAAATGCTACCAATGTCCAAAAAATATTTTGGAAAAAGTGCTGCCTACTCTTAAAAAATCTCAACAGTGATAGCTAACCCCTTATCACAGGAGAATCTTTTAAAGGATAAATCATGCTTTATCTTCTGCATTCGGCAATGTTTTTATATAAAATTCTTCATTTGTATATATGCATATTGACGCTGCAATCTTCATTGATTCCATGGCAATATCTTTTGCATCCAACTTTGAATGAGCCATAAGAGCCCTGGCAGCAGCGAAAGCATAAGGGCCACCCGAGCCAATAGCTGCGACATCCCCATCTGGTTCAATTACATCACCATTACCTGATAATATAAAGGTATGCTCATTATCCATAGCAATAAGTAAGGCCTCTAACCTCCGAAGGATTCTGTCAGTCCTCCAATCTTTTGCTAATTCCACTGCAGATCTTGGCAAATTCCCATTGTATTTCTCAAGCTTGCCCTCTAATTTTTCAAAGAGTGAGAATGCATCTGCTGTGGCCCCTGCAAACCCAACCAATACCTGGTCATTATACATAAAACGGAGTTTTTTGGCCTTTTGCTTCATTATCGTGTCTTCCATGGTAACCTGTCCATCTGCTGCCATAACTCCCTGATCGGCCTTTCTGACAGAAAGTATTGTGGTCCCCCTAATCATTTAATTCAACTCCTCTCGCACTGATTAAAAAACTACTCGATAAAAAACCCTGAAAATGGTATGTCATTTTTTACGCCTAAAATATAAAAAGCAATAATCGCAGAAGTAAAAGCAAAATCCTCACAAAATCGTCATTACCTCATAATGCACAAATAATATAACTATTATTCAAAGTCGGGAACACTATTGTAACCAGAATTCCTGCACAAAAGAAAAATGCTGATCAAATGAAATTATTACTTATGCCATGTCGTTAAGGTTACAGCAGTAAAATATTAAATTTTACTCCTTTTCTTATAATACAAAGTATAAGTGTTCCAAATAATAAAATCGAAATAAGCCTTACTGGGTCTATTACCTTTAAGATAACCAGCAAGTAAATCAACTCCTTGGATGAGATTTATCGTATACCTCCATGAGCCTATCAATACTAACATGGGTGTATTTTTGCGTAGTGGAGAGACTTACATGGCCTAAAAATTCCTGAATTGACCTTAAATCCGCACCGCTGTCTAACAGGTGGGTCGCAAATGTATGGCGTATAGCATGGGGGCTAATATTTGTCATTATGCCGCTATCTCTAGAATATTTCTTAATGATTCTGTTAACACTCCTTGATGAAAGTCTTTCGCCCCTATAATTAAGAAATAGAGGTCCTTTTTGCAGGTCATAACCTTTCTTTTTTCTTATTTTTTCCGTGTTTCTAAGATAATCCTTGATAACGGCATAGGCTCTCCTGCCAAATGGAATAATTCTTTCTTTTTCACCCTTACCTAAAACTTTCACTAATCTAGATTCAAGGTCCAATTTTTCAACATTTAAAAAAACGAGTTCGCTGACCCTGATGCCGGATGAATACAATAACTCCATTATAGCCAAATCCCTAAGGCCTAATTCTGTATCACTTTTAGGCTGATTTAAGAGTGCAAAAATTTCATCAATAGAAAGGTAAACAGGGATACGTTTCTCTAGTTTAGGTGTACTTATATTAACGGCTGGATTCTTTAGACACAGTCCTCTAAGTTCTAAATATCTAAAAAATGATTTAAGGGCAGAAAGTTTTCTAGCAATTGTACCACGGCTGCATTTATTGAAAAGCCCACCTATATACTCTCTGATTAGCATATAGTTTATACTACCAACCTCAAGTTCAAAGCCTTCTGGATCTTTTTTATCCGTAATAAAATCACAAAATTGCTGTAGATCGCTTTCGTAATTCCTGATTGTATGAGGGGAATAGCCCCTTTCCGATTTTAAATATTCAATAAAAAATGCTATATGTTTCTTCATTTTCAAAGAAGGCAAAGGTTAAAACCTTTGTGAAAAGGTTTTGGCTAATTTAGACTTTATTTCCCGATTAAGATTTAAAGAAACAAAGGTTTTTAATATGCGATAAGTAATCTGATACTATTTATTCTCGTCTTCTTCAAACAAAATCCTATGGTCAACAAGATGCATTTCCTTTATTCTTGCCTTAATTGTCTTCTGTTCGCCGAAGATATTCTGGATATATATCCCCTTTTCCTCTGGCCGTAATGTATCAACACTTTTCATAATTAACGTTTCTTCACCGTCTTTTAGAAGATATGCATTTGCCTCGCACATTCCTTACTCCTCCAAATAATTAAGATGATAAATAAAAATGATAAAAAGGGCATTTCATTTAGCTGTTTATATTCCCATATAAAAAAGCCTGCATCGTTAACATTCCATTGATAAATAAAAGGAATTGTAAATTTCTTTTCACGCTCATGAATTCTTGTGTCTTAGAATGGCTTAGTTCGCCGCAAAGGCGAAACTAACAAGTTCTTTTAGATATTTATCTGAAGCACCAATTTCCTAAATAATAGTATATATTAAACCTTAATTTGTCAATAAAACCGAAAATCAGGGATAATTATTCTGATTTTTTGGTTGATTAGTTTTTTTGAGCCGGTGCAAAAATATCAATTTTGATTATGGACCTTGCCTTACTCTCCTCTTTGAATTTTCTCAAGCCTTACTGAAATTTCGTGCAACTATAATTAGATTGATGGTAATTATTTCTTGAATGATAAATTATGTTATGTTAGAAGGTATGAATTCAGCAATTAAAAATCATTAATTTTAAGGAGGTAGAAATGGCAGCTTTAATTGGTGGTTTGGTATCTTTGATATTGGGAATTATTGGAATTGTAATATGGTGGGGATATTTTGTTAAGGCACTGGCGGCTGGTATACCTATATTGCTACTATTAGGCGGCGCATTAGCTACATATTTAGGCATTGAAGAATGGAAAGACAAAAGAAATGCAAAAAATCT
>Ga0180433_10011129_pt1 | contig 10711 bp, 27 predicted proteins | sample SS_ome_8_FD_132980 | JGI IMG/M metagenome (GOLD analysis project Ga0180433, IMG submission 132980) | Hypersaline lake sediment archaeal communities from the Salton Sea, California, USA - SS_1_D_1 metaG | ecosystem: Environmental > Aquatic > Non-marine Saline and Alkaline > Hypersaline >...
GTATATCCTTCCATCACTCATGCCCCATCACATACGCCTTTCAGCTTGTTCCAATAAGCAGAATCCTTGTTTTTGCGGTATTCATCAGCCACTATTTTGCAAAGTTCACAATCATTTGGCTGTGGCTCTTCAACCATACATATTTTTAAATACTGAGGCTTTATAAATATTTATGGCTGGGGATACTGTGCATTCTGAGTTCCACAGGGACAAAATGGTATCGAACCTAATACAAGCACAAGACCATCTAAGGGAATATCAATGCCCAGAGTGCATAGACAAGCATCTCCTGTCTAGTGTGGCTTATATGGAAGAAGAACTCTCAACAAACCAAAACGCAAACCCAGAGCTTCTGGCTCTTGCGGAAAGGGTGAGGGAAATAAGAAGAAGGATACAGGAAATGAACGATGTAAAGATGGCTAACTCACAGAAGCGTCTTGGTTCGATTGTTTAGACATGAACATCTCATCGAACTTTTCCTCTATACTACATATATCACCGTTCTTTATGTATCCAGTCATTTTTGACATGAAAAAGAATATCACTATCATCCTCAACAGTTCGCTTCTGTTCTTTATCCCCTCCTCTTCAACGAACTTGTCAACAGCATTAGTAAGGTGTTCACTTGCCCTGAAGCCTATGAAATGACCTTTTGGTCTGGTCATAATTATAAAATACGCCTTTGATTTAAAAATCTTACTCATTTATATGCAAAATTTGTTTAACAAATGGGTATATAGTAGTAAAATCAATAATAAACCATCTAATATAAACAGGAGGGTCAACTATGGTTTCGCACAAAAAGATAAGCGGTATGGAAATCACTCTTGGTGCAGGTGGACTCAGGTTCAAAAAGAGACCTTCTGGCTTCAATATGTGCATAGGAAATGCACTTGAGGGCGGAAGAGGTCCAACTGAAGGCGGAAGATACGACAAGAAATGGCAGTCAGAGTTCACAGCCGCAGTCAAGAAGTGTGCTGGAAAGGTTGGAAAGGTTGTTTAAGACCTTTTTCTTCTTTTCTCTTTTTACCCAGTAGCCGAGGTGAATATATGGCAGTTCAAAGTTTAAGAGAGAGGTCTGGACTAGAAGAGGCACTGACCGAGGTAGAAGAATCTGTAATACACTCAAGCATACCCAAACATGAGCATCCTAAACTACATTCTATCGCCGAAGGCTTCAGGAAACAGCTAGGTATAACTGGAGAAACTTCTTCTGAGAGACTAAAAAACTTACTTGGTAGCATAGGCAACATAGTGAAGTCCACAACAGAAAGGAAGCGAATGGAATACGGAGAAATGGGCAGAGAGCCAATAAGCGGTAGAGCAGTAGTTCCGACAGCACCAGCCATGAAAGCTGAATGCGAAAAGGTCTCTGTCGGTTCTGGGGACGCTTTCGACATAGGGGATGTTGAAGGGATAAGAATAGGAAATGACGTGATGATAACAGTTCCCCAAGGTAAGCACGTATATGTGATTTCAAAAGGCATGGGTCTCACAGGAAGTTCAGCTAAAAGACTTGATGATGTGGTTTAAAGGGGAAAGAAGAACCACCTTTCTTTTTATACTTACAGCTAGGTGAAAGTATGGGATTGGGTCTCATAAGAGGAGCTATGAAGATGAAGAACGATAAAAACAAAGATAAAAAGAGCAAAGACAAGAATAAAACAATAGAAAAGCTAGAAAAGAAGCTCGAAAGCCTATACAACAAATACGAGGAAAAGGCAAAGAACATACCCGACTGGGCAAAGAGGACTGACCCGATACTTGTCGGCATTGAGGAGAACGTGCTGGAAATACAGGAAAAGATAGCAAAAGCAAAAGGACAAATGGTCGAGGTGATATGATGTCAAGGACTGCTAACGAGAGGGTATTCAAAATAATAGTCCCAATCACAGAGCAATCAAGAATAGAGGATATTTCTGGAAAAATGACAAACAGGTTCGGCGGTGCTACCATCCTCCCATTGACAAGAGGTTTCTGGTTAAGCAATGGTAAGCCAGTATATGACGACAGCGTGATGATATTCTCGGCTAGGGACATCAAGGAAGGTCAAGACCACATAAGGATATTCAGGGAAGACTGGGACTTTATGAAAAATATCGCTGGTGAAGTTGGCAGAGACCTGAAACAGAAAGCAGTATACGTTGAGCAGGACATAATAAGGGAAGTGGAATTCGTCCCCCCAGCACCATATAAAAAGATGGAGGAAGTGGTATGAAGGCAGAAGAAATGACGGAGATGCCAGAAGAAATGAAAGAAAAAGTATTAAAATTCGTTGAGAAGCATCCTACTTTAACTCTCGGTCTTATGGGGGCAGGTTCAATAGCTACTGGACTTAGCATACCAGAATTAGGTGGATATGAATATGGACTTGTAGCTCCTTTACTAGGTGGCGGTGGTATCGCACTAATGAAAAGTGGAATTGAGGCAATAGATTCTTGGTTTGAAAAACATCACGGGAAAGAAAAGAAAAAATTAAAAAAGGTGGTATAATATGAAAGGCAAAGGAAGGATAGTGAACTTCATAGGGACATGGGGAAGCGGAGTCGCTACACTAGTCCTAAGAGACCAGAAAGGAAAGGAAGTAAAAATGGCGGTTGAGAACGCACCAACAGTCAGGGCTTTAGACAGTGCATTCGGAGGAGTAATAGGAGAAGGACACACAGTAAACCTCGATGCAATAAAGGGAAAGTGGATAGAATACGAATACGACCAGTATGGTGCTGTAAAATACATGACAAGCTTCAACCCAGTGGGAAAGTTCCAAGACAGGCTTGAGGAGGTGTATTAGATGGTATTGGAATACAAGCCAACAGCAAAGCCGAAGGAAATACCGCATGACAAGAAGGCATACCTAAAAAGTCTCATAGAACACTATGACGATATGATTTCGGAGTCAAGGGAAAGAATAAAGAACATAGAAGAGCAGATGAGACGTGAAAAGAAAAGGCTTGAAGTAGACGAGATGAAAAGCAAACACTACAAGCAACTGCTGAAAAAGGTGATGTAATGGTAAACTGGGACAAAGTGCTTGGTGCTATAAAAGATGTATTGGTAGAGAATGACTGGGAATGCCCAAAATGCGGAACATTAAATATGGGCGGAAGGATAAACTGCGGTCTATGCGGTAGTTTCAGACCAGCCATACAGGAAGTATTCAAAGGAAAGGAGCAAAAACTTGCGGAGATGATATGATGAACAAAGAGAAGCTGTTGAAGGAGATTGACGAGGGAATGCAGGAACTTGGAATAGAGCTAAGGGTATTGCCAGTCAAGAACATAGATACAGACCTAGTTCCCATAAACGAGCAGGGAAAGGAGAACGCAGAAGCCATAGCAAAATGGGAACACTTGAAAGAAAAGATAAATAAGGTGATATAGATGGACAAGAGCAAAATCAAGGAAGCATACGGAAACATAAATTTCCTCATAGGATACATAGACAGATGGGGTCAGGTAACTGAAAGCGATGAAGTCAGCAGTAATGTGAAGGAAATAATACCAAGACTGATGAGAACAGCAAAAAACCTAGAAGAGGTGCTTTGAATGGATGAATGGAGTAGCAAAAAATTAAGCGAAATATTCAACAGCGAACAGAGGAAAAAACTAAAGAAATTCATAAGGGAACACGAAGATGAAGACCCTATGGAACTCACTAAAAAGCTTAAAGAGATGTTCGGCGAATGGAAGGAAGACCTAGAAAAGAAAGGTCTGTTGCCAGATTACCTCGCTTACGCTTTCGCATACCAATGGAAAAGGTTTGGAAGCGACAGGGTTATACATGAATTGAGGAAGGTGCTTTAAATGGCTACGGAATTATTGCACAAGTTTTACACAAGGGAACAGGCAAAAAAGAGAATCAACGAAATAATGGACAGGTGGGAGAAGATGGGATATAACACGCCAAATGAAGTCCCTCCCACAGACAAGGACATATCGGAATACCTGCAACTAATGAAAGGTCTCGGTCTGGAAATAAAATACAAGCATTATGATAAATTGAAGGGAGTGATTTGATGGGATTGCTAGACTTGATACCAACTGTGCTGACAGCAGGAATAATACTTAAAACGACTGATATAGTGTTCGACAAGAACAGGGAAATACAGTCAATACACGAAAGGGCTAGGAAAAACAGCAGGGAGGTGATTTAAATATCCCACTCACCTCATATTAATCAGAGGTGATTAATTTGGAAGAAATAACGCCTAAAGGTTCAGAAGGAAAGCAGTTAACGCCAGAGGAACTCAAGAGACAGCTTGAAGAGGAAAAGGAAGAAATGGCGAAGCCTGTCAGCCTTTCTGAACTCGCAAATGCCGTAAAAGGCAGGATGTATAGCAAACAAAGACAAGTGGTCTGAATGGTAAAAATGAGACTAAGAATGAGGGGCGGTCTGCTTGATTACACCAAAGTAGAGGGAGCTGAAACACCTAAATCAGAGATAACACACAAAAATTTATCCCTCCTATCAAGAATAGGACTGTAAGTATGGCTAGGAAAAAGAAAGGAATAGTGGAGAAGATAGAGGAATTTATAGAGGAACAGGAAGAGGGATATGAAAATATAGGGAAGAAAAAGAGAGATGCTAAATTTTCAAAGAAAACAGAATTTCCATTGCCGATACCAGAGGAACTGAAGAAGCTCGACAAGGAATTCGAGGATAAGATAGGCGAAGTCGCACACTGGGTATCAAAGGAGATAGGAGAACCAGTTGAAAAGGTGGCTGAAGAGATAAGCAAAGAGATAGGGGAACACCTGCCAAAGATAAGCGAAGAACACAAGCTCGAATTCAAAAAGACATTTGTAAGGCTTGGAACTCCCATAATCGGTCCTTTCCTTGCTTTTAGCTGGACAGGAGGAAGCCCCAACCCTGCGGTTCTTCCAATACTTGCTTTCGGAGGTCTCATAGTTGGAGAATACGAAACAAGGGAAATAGAGAAAAAATTGAAGAAACTACATGAAAGGGAGAAAAGGAAGCTAAAAAAGGTGATGTAAAACCTTTTAAATCAACGGAGAAAAATATATGTATGTTTGGGGGAAAATTAACTGCAATAATATTATTAACATTTTTTCTACTTATTCCTATAAATACAGATGCTGAGATATTCGATGAAATTCTTGATGCTGGAATAACGCCAGTATTAGACAACACGATAGCAGACGCAGATTTCCTAAGCAATGCTATAACATACGACAACAAGGTCGAGATAGTATACAGGTCTTCTACGGGTCTTAAAAACCTAGTTATGACGAATGAAAGCGGAGGGTGGACTTACAATACCTACACTGTAACGAATGACATAATAACTTCAAACAGAAACAACATGAGATTCTCCCTGATGCAGAATTCAGATGAAGTCGAGCTATTCACTTTCGGTAGTGCAAGTAAAGGGGAGCAATATGAAATGCACCAATACAGGAAACAGAAAGACAGCACAAGCTGGTCTTTCATCAGAAATCCTTTCAATATAACGGCAACTATATACAGGGACGAATTCGACTGTATATTCTATGACGAGGAAACAATATATTGTGCCGTAATTGACCATCCAAACGTTTTCAGGCTTTACAGGATATATAACGATAACGGAAGCGTGACACAGACTTACTCCAAAAGCTTAGACTTCCATAAAGAAGATTTCCCGATATATATAAGAAAGTCCCTTTATGACGGAGACATATACTATTCTGGAGGTGATATGGCAATAGGTGACGGGGCGGAAAGCAATTATCGCATGGGCATATTGAGGGCTTATGCACCAAATTTTATGTCCGCAAAATATGGAAAAATAAAGTATGACGTATATGAGGGAGCAGGTATTGGAGCTAGTATGGGTTCTACTATAATACCTTCCCCGAAAAAAGATTACACAGCAGTATATCTTTACGGAAGACATCTCCAAGCAGTAGGAGGAAATCCGCCAACTAATGAAGTTTGGTTTGTTTTCGACACCAATAGCACTCTTGGAATAAACTGCGACATAAATACTGGTGAAGACGGAAATTTCTACTACTGCAACGACACTCTTGGCAATGCTTCTTACTCACCAGTATATCCAGAAGTATACTGGAATTATATGCCTTCTGACATAGACAGGAAAAACAACATACATATAATAAATTTCGCCATAAATGATTATAAAACAATATCCCACACCTTCCAGAACAACGCAGACACTAAGTGGTATTCATATGTCATTACCAGTTTTTCTAACTTAGATGCTATGGCTTTCACACTTTACGGAGACGGTAGCATATTCTTCAAGACTGGCTCTTCTTTGCAGGTATACATAGAACAGGAAAGCCTAAAATTGATTGGTGCTGGTTTTCCGTCAACAATAACTGATAACAGTGCTTTGGGATATATATGCGGTGCTGGAAGCTATCTTACGGGGACAACACTTGAAGGGGGTTGTTTGGTAGTGGCACTTTTCGTCCTAGCCATAAGTATAAGCGTAATAGGATTGACATTCCACTATTACGAGCATTCATACGGAAAAGAGATTTCAAACAAATACCTGATAACAGGTGGCTCTTCCATAATAATCATAATATTAATGACCATAGCTGGTATGTCAGACCTGTTCACAAGCATAATATCGTCAATAATAATAATAGCAGTTATGATGGCTTACAAAGACAGATTCGTCACAGGAGGAAGATAATGAAATATTACTTAATCGCATTTGCGATGATTATGGCGTTGGCAATCTCAGCTAATGTTTCAGCAACACCAATAGTAAGCCTCATAGAGCCACCAGACGGCTTCTCGGCAGAAAACGGCACGACAATAGACCTGACGGCATCAGTTAAAGACGAAGTTACTGACGTTAACGGGACTTTATGTGTCACATACGATGTCGAAGGAGGCAAAGGTCTTTGTTGCAGTCCTTCATACGGAGGTATAATAGAGTGTGACATTCTCAATGTTCCTGTAACATTTGGAACAAAATACTGGACTGCTAACTTCACATCTAACGATTCAGTCCTATACCTAGCGAATGAGACAAGAAGCTATATAGGAATATACAGCGACAGGACTTTGATTCCAATATATCCAATACTTAACGAGACGGTTATAGGCGAAAGCAATAATTTCGTTGTAAACTACACTGTTGACCTTTATCTCCCATACGAAATAAAATACAGCCTTTCCATAAGGTTCTACGGATATAGCTCATACAGAGGAAGCCCTCTTTACTCGTCAGAAAAGCTTATTTGTGCGGTAATTGTTAACGGTTCTGAGACTAACCCAATAAGTTCTGGAATACATAGGTATGTATGCACAAATTATATGTATGACTCATATTACATAAATTACGAAGAACTTCCGAATGAGAAATTCTGGAAAGCCAAACTCAGAGTCATAGACGGAGAGGTTGATGGTGCTAACCTGCTTTCAGACACTGGATACCAGAGATATAACTACCAGATAAACTCCAATTTAGCTCATGTGTTCCCACCAGACGAGACAGTATACTGCGACAACTGGATATACTTTTTCAATGGCTCTTTATATAACCTAGCTGGTCTATGCTGGGAAGGAAAAAGCTGGAGAAATAAAGAAATAGGCTTCAATTCGTATCTCAGGGATGATGGCTGTAACGGAGGAGATTTGGACTTCAATCTTATGAACGCCATAAACGGTAGCCAGAGCTATGTATTGAGCCTAAATTCGCTTCCTAATGCAACGGAGGACTATTACGAGGTATTCACAACCATAGGCTCTAAGAACCCCTCAAACGTCACATACACATATATGGGAGAGCCACTAACGGCTGTCCATTTCATATATAACTGGACTTACACCTGCAACAACGGGACTACATACACTACACCCACCAAAGACCTATGGTATATAATAGGAGTCGGAGGTGCTGGTGCTAACATAACATCAGAATACCCTGCGTATCCTATATGCACCATAAACGAGACGGCTATAATGCCCATGTTTGCTGAATACTGGGGTGCTTTTTTCGGAGGTAATATGGCTCTGGGGATGGCTATGATTGCCTTCTTTTTCATAATCGCAATATCCATATTTGTCACTCTAAACAGCGACATAATAGGCGGTGCTTCGGTGGCTATATTCGGTATGCTTGTCTTCGAGAGGATATGCTACCTGCCGATAGCACTGGCTTACATAAAACTTATAATAGCTGGTCTTATAGTGGTATATTTCATAAGGAAATCTATATTAGGTGGTGATTGACATGACTGACAGCAGTTCGATAGAGATAATGTTCTCATACCTAATACTAGTTGGTTTCATAATTGTCATATTCACGTTGACAGGGCAGACACTTTTTGGCTCTAACTTTCCTACCAATCCGATAGGTGATATATCATTCAATTTTATAATGACCTGTGAAGAGGGTAATTTCCTCTGTCAAGCATCCACGATGCTCACATACGGATTATCGCTACTTGCAATACCATTCCTGTTCCTTAACTATGTATTCCAGATGATGATATTCTTCTTCACCTCACCTACTCTATGGTGGTTAGGTCTGATATTATTCTTCCCAGCAGGTGTAGTGTTCATATACCTTCTCATACCCATAATACAGGGAATACTTGACATACTCGCAAAGATACTCCATGCGATAGCGGAGGCGATACCATTCTGATGAAAGGTGAAGTAGGGGACTATGCCAATCTGATATGGCTGGTGATAATAATAGGCTCTATTTGTTGTTTAGCCTTCCTTTTCCTGCTCAAGCCCCAGCTTGACTACCAGCAGAAAATAGCGGATTTCGACAGGGAAAGAGATGTATTCCTGCACAATTTCTGCCGAAACATGAAGTTCGAGGGATATAAGCTGTTTGATATAGATAAATACAACGCATACTGCTACAACGAGCAAGGTATGACCAGAAGCGTGTCTTACTTCACTTACGACTATGAAATTATAGAGGGCAGATACTCCTTCAAAGTGTTGCAGGAAAGAGCATAAATCATGCAATTAAAATTAGATGCGGTAGATTCCCGTATTTTAAATTATGCAATTAACTGAATTCCGTCCTGCCGAATAATTGCAAAATAACAAATATAACGACCTCCTAAATAGTTGCAAGGAAATAAAATAATAATCGTTAACAGTAGTTGCATAAAATAAGATTATTCGGGTATCCCAATAATTGCATTATATAATCTTGGCGTATTCACTCGCTATGATGTCCTCTGAACTAACCCTGATTTCAGCTTTCATCTTCTCCGTCTTTATTTTCGCCATTTTATCGAAACAACCCTGTATCTTACCTATCGGGACATGGAGAAAAACCCTCTTATAGAAAGCTATCATATAGCTATCCTGTTTCACATACCTGACAGGTCTCACCTTGAAACTCAACCCTTTCTTTGCCATGAACTCTATGAAGTTGTCTGGACTTATTATATTGTCCTTTATGCTGAACTGTATGGAACAAAATTTCTCTCCATTATCTACCCATACCCTCGAAAAAAGGGTGAACTTGTGCCACATCTCATTTTCCCTGTCTTTCGGCTTCTCTTTCAACCACAGAACGCCTATCTTTTTCATAGCTTCTCTGCCAATTCCTTCGATTTCAGCATATCCTCCCACTTGCAATATGACCTTATGCCATGCTTGTCTGCCTTTACCAACTCTTTCTCATAGAAAAAAAACTTCTCCTCTTGGACAAACCTCTCCTCAAAATCCACATTATGCAGGAAACGAACCATGTATATATGATAAGAACTTAAATCAACCCTCTTTTTTTTATCGTGAAACATGGCTATAATCCTGCCCACACAACCCACCAACCTTTCTGGCGGTCTTCCCCCCCTCAACGCCAGAGAGACCAACCTCTGCGAATAAAGTATCTCCTTAATCTTGACATAATCGCCTTTCCTAAATTTCATAACAACTCCGCAACAATCTCATGGAAATATTCCTTTGAAATGTCATATATGCCCAACATTTCCAGAATATCCTTTCTCGGAACACCCTCAATCTTCTCCAGAAACCACCAATAATTTTCCATGTCTTTCAGAGTTTTCTTTATTGCACTTTTTACCAGAGGTTTTTTACGCAATTCAAACAGATGATACCCTATATGCCTCGCACAATCCTGACATAAGAAATAAAGTTTATCGCCTTTTAATATGATACCCCTCGATACATTATCCGTCAGACCACACCTTATACATGGCGTGAAAACCGCTTTGAACTGCCCTCCTTGTATTCCTGCGAGTTTATGTTTCTTCATAGCTTTTTCGCCACCTTTCTCGCCAACGCTGTCCTCTCCCATTTCTTGTATTCCCTTATCTCCCAATCCTGCGGTCTCACTACCTCGCTGTCAAAAATAAGGTAATTACCCTCAACTATCGTAAAATTCGGAAAAGCGAACAAGAACTTAACCAGATATGCTTCATCTTCTTTATATATCATTATAATCTGCCCGACAGAACCCAATATGCTTTTGGTCGGTCTTGGAATAGGCGACCTTATATGCGAATATTTCTTCTCTACACTTACGGACATAGGTCTGGAAATATTTTTCCCGACTATCCTATGAACTTTCACGAAATCCCCTATTCTCATCAAATTATTCACCTCAAGGCTTGTTGAAATAATTGCATTTGGTCAAACAATACTTCCATCTTCGCTGGAATTAATTGTCTTCATAGACGAAACCGCAACCCTGACACACCCATACACCTTCATCTGTCAATATGAGGTAATGCCCACA
>Ga0180433_10011130_pt1 | contig 10710 bp, 8 predicted proteins | sample SS_ome_8_FD_132980 | JGI IMG/M metagenome (GOLD analysis project Ga0180433, IMG submission 132980) | Hypersaline lake sediment archaeal communities from the Salton Sea, California, USA - SS_1_D_1 metaG | ecosystem: Environmental > Aquatic > Non-marine Saline and Alkaline > Hypersaline > Sediment...
TACCTTATACCTTATACCTTATACCTTATACCTTATACCTTATACCTTATACCTTATACCTTATACCTTATACCTTATACCTTATACCTTATACCTTATACCTTATACCTTATACCTTATACCCTTATACCCTTATACCCTTATACCCTTATACCCTTTACCCTTATACCCTTATACCCTTATACCCTTATACCCTTATACCCTTATACCCTTATACCCTTATACCCTTATACCCTTATACCCTTATACCCCTTATACCCTTATACCCTTCAAACTGTTATAGTTTGCTTCTATGATCCTGTCAATATCTTCATCATTGTGTGCCAGTGAAACAAAGCCTGCTTCGAACTGAGAAGGAGCAATATATATACCATGTTTAAGCATTGCTTTAAAATAGGTAGTAAAAAACTCTGTATTACAGGTCATTGCTGAATTAAAATCAGTCACTTTTTGTTGAGCAAAGAAAAGTGTTGACATTGATCCTGCCCTGTTCGTGGTAAAGTGTTGTCCCAGTTTTTTCATGTTCTCATTTATTCTGCTTTCAAGCTTTTGAGCTTTATCTTCCAGTTGTTCGTAAGCATTATTTTCAGACAGGATATTCAGGGTTTCCAGTCCGGCAGCCATTGCGACCGGGTTACCGGACAATGTTCCTGCCTGGTATATTGGTCCTGAGGGGGCGAGATGCTCCATGATCTCTTTTTTCCCTCCGTAAGCTCCCACGGGGAATCCTCCTCCGATAATTTTTCCAAGACATGTGATATCAGGGCTTATATTATAGAGTTCCTGTGCTCCTCCGGGAGCTACTCTGCATCCTGTGATAACCTCGTCGAATATTAGTACAATTTTATTTTCTTCAGTAAGCTTACGTAACTGCTGAAGGAAATTTTCTGCAGGGGGGATCACTCCGGCATTTCCCATGACAGGTTCAATGATCACTGCTGCTACCTGACCTTTATTTTTTTCCACCTGTTCCTGTACAGATGATATATCATTAAACCTGGCAATTAGTGTATCTTTTGCAGTTCTTTTAGTTATTCCGGGGCTTCCGGGGATACCGAGAGTAAGCACTCCGGAGCCGGCTTTGATGAGGAAGCTGTCTCCATGACCATGATAACAACCTTCAAACTTAATGAATTTGTCCCTGCCTGTATATCCTCTTGCCAGTCGTATAGCGCTCATAGTAGCCTCAGTGCCTGAATTGACCATTCTTACAAGGTCAATGGACGGGTACAGATCGCATATTTTTTTTGCAAGTTCAATTTCGATCTCCGTATTTGCTCCGAAGCTGGTGCCTTTTTCCGCTACTTCCCTTATCTTTTCTGTTATACGGTCATGTGCATGCCCCAGTATCAAAGGTCCCCACGAACATACTGTATCAATATATTCATTGCCGTCAGCATCATATATTTTGGAGCCTTTACCTTTGGTTATATAAATTGGATTGGTGCCTACAGAATGAAAGGCTCTTACCGGGCTGTTCACTCCGCCCGGGATATAATTCTGTGCATCCCTGAAAAGTGATCCTGATCTGCTGTACATTATTTTTTTAAATTTTGATATTCAACTACCTACTATAAGCAGAGATTTCAAATTTATTATTATTTCGGACTGTGTGCTTCGGATTTCGGATTTACTTATTTATTAAGTTTGCCACATCTTTCGCAAAATAAGTGAGTATGATGTCAGCGCCTGCTCTTTTAATAGAATGTAATACTTCAAGCATGATCCTTTCTTTATCAATCCAGCCCATTTTTGCGGCTGCCTGGATAAGGGAGAATTCCCCGCTTACATTATATGCTGCAAGCGGCATGCTGAATTCCTGTTTTGCCCTGTATATTACATCAAGGTATGCAAGAGCCGGTTTGACCATTACAATGTCCGCCCCTTCGATAATATCCAGTTCTATTTCCCGGATAGCTTCATTAACATTGGCAGTGTCCATCTGGTAGCTTTTCCTGTCTCCGAACTGGGGTGCAGACTCTGCTGCTTCCCTGAAGGGGCCGTAAAAAGCAGAAGCATATTTGGCAGAATATGCCATGATCGGCGTATTCGTATAGTTATTTTCGTCAAGGATATCCCTGATAGCTCCGACCCTCCCGTCCATCATATCTGACGGTGCTACCATGTCAGCTCCGCATGAGACATGAGACAGTGCCTGTCTGGCGAGATATTTAAGGGTCTCGTCATTATCAACATCCTTATTCTTTATTATCCCGCAATGACCGTGATCCGTATATTCGCACATACAGATATCAGTGATGACAATAAGGTCAGTGACAGATTCTTTTATTGCCCTGAGTGTTGTTTGAATGATCCCGTCCTCAGAGTATGAATCCGAGCCAAACGGATCTTTCTGTTCGGGAATACCAAACAGAATGATGGCAGGAATACCAAGATCTTTGACTTCTTTGCATTCTTCAACTATCATATCGGGAGACATCTGGTAATTGCCCGGCATGGAGTTTATCTCGTTTTTTACTTTTTCTCCGGGACAACAAAAGAGCGGATAGATCAGGTCATTGACAGACAAGCTGGTTTCCCTTACCATTCTTCGTATATTCTCATTGGCCCTTAGCCTTCGCATTCTTGTAACAGGATAGTTCATTGTGGTTAGTATTTATTTGGTTTTTTTATATCTTTTACGTAAATATGTTTGCAAATACTATAATATTGAGATCAAAAATAGAAAAATTTCATTACCCGAACCTGAAAATTTTATTAAAAAATGAATTTTTCACCCTTTGGTCCGATATTATAGGGGTTAGCCCCATCACGAGTATTCGGGAATTGCAGCAATATTATGTATAATAAATTAGCCCCCCGCTCGGCATAGTCTGAAGGGTTGGCTTGTGAGACAGGGACTACGTCGGAGATAGGAGAATACTCCGAGCAAGGGATCACGGAACATCAGTTGCCTGCTAGTTTTGTCAGGACGTTGTAGTAGGGAATGATACTTGGAATATAATGTTTTTCATTCGCAGTATGCGGACCTGCACCTGCCTGCCCGAACACTACCTGTGCACACCCTTTGGGAGCAAACCGCGCCTGGCTGCCATGTACCTTGCCCGATCCGAGATGATCTGCAGGAGCGCCCCCGAAAACCGAAGCTGCAGCATCAAGAAGCTTCTCTACCAGGGGATGGGACGGTGATGTTGATATGCCCGGCTCATTATTGAAAAACGTATATTTAACATCCAGCTCCTCTGCTTTACTTAACATACTTTCTATTGCCCCTGAGATATTATCTTCCGGTATTCCGCGTATTTCGAATCCGCCAACAGCCTTTTCAGGACTGGTATTGAAATTTTCCGGCTCACCCGACAGGAGGTAGGAGAGGAGAAACTGGGAACGCCAGGCACTGTCTGTTTTAGGAATAAGACGGTCCGTATGATCTTTTAGCTCAAGGATCTTATCAACAGCAGTCATTCCTTTTACCACAGCAGTATGCCCTGACTGGTTCTGCGCTTCGAGATGTATCCTGATAATACCCCTGCTACTGGTCTCTATCTTACCATGCAGCACTTCTCCTTCCCCTGTTCTCTCACCTACGATCATGAGCTCGGGAGCATAATCATATTTTTCCTTAAGATCATTAAACACATAGGGAGTGCCCCATCTGTCAGCTTCCCCCGGCTCTTCATTGCCTACCAGAAGAAGCCCGGTATTTTTGCCCTGTTTTTGACTGATATCTTTCATAAAGACCATATAGGTTGCCACAACAGTCAGCATATCCGCAGATCCCCTGCCAATGAGCCAGTCGCCGTTGACCTTAGGTTCGAGTTGCTCCACAGTGGCAGGGCTTACCTTGTCAAAATGCCCGGAAAGAAGTATCCTGCCTGTAAGACTGCCTGATGATGATGTGTCGCAGTATAATGAAGGTGTTTCCCCGCCATTGCTGAAACCTATAACTCTCAGGCCGGCTTTTTTCAGATATCCGGTAATAAAATCATATAATTCCCTGATACCCCGGAGGTTTTTGTGTTTTCCAATGCTGATGGAAGGAAAACGCATCATTTGCATTGTAAGATCAAGTATCTCTTTTTCTTTGTTCATTTTTTTATACTATTGTTTCATTGTTCGATTGTTCTATTGTTAAACATTCCAGATAACGACGTCATTGCGATCCCGACTTGTCGGGAGAAGCAATCTCAATCAACCAATCACCCGATACCCAGTACCCAGTACCGAGTACCGAGTACCCATTATCAGGTACCAAGTGCCGGGCATCTGACATCCCTGCGGGACAGTCCACCGTCCATCACACCAGCAGCCGTACGGGACAGTCCCACAGCCACCTAATCACCCAATTATCTAATTTTCAAATTTTCAAATTGTCTAATTATCTAATTGACCAAGGCTTTCGTGCAACCTCATGATCGATCCTCCGGTATATTCGGGGCTGTTGGCATAAGAGAACCTGATGTAATCCGGTTGTTTGAACACCGTACCGTGGATTACTGCCAGTCCGCACCTTGTGGTAAGATAAGACTTCAGCGTTACCACATCATTGATCGTATCAACAGTATTCCCGTTACTATCCTGCCACTGTTCGCCGGCAGGGATCTTTTTACCGAACCATTCTTTTACCCTGATAAAGGCATAGTAACCCTGGTCAGCTACGAAAGTATATCCCAGTTCCGTCAGTTTTTCACGTACGATCCTGCGGCTTTCCGATGTCGGCAGTATCACTTTCTGCATCCACGGATGTTCGGTTGGCTCTCTTTGTGAATATATCTCAAGAGCCACTGCTTCGCCTATTGCATTTGGTATTACAGTATGCGTTGCCACGCCTTTCATCTTTTGTGAGAATTCATCCGTTGTACATACGAGGTGCGCATTCCTCAGGTTCGAAGCGCCTGCGACCTTGGTAAGACCATCCATAAAAGAAACCCTGCTTTTTGCCTTTTCGGACAGCCTGTTTATAATGCCGTTCACATTGTACCTTCCTACTTCGGGGTCTGTGACACTTTGGTAGATAAGATCAGCAAATATATGAGGTATTCCCCTTTCCGATGCATGCTCAATCAGGCTGATCATATAATCAGCATCCATATAGTTGCCTGTCGGATTGTCAGGGCTGGTGATTATAAGCCCTGCGATTTTCCTGTTATCCCGGGCAGAGAATTCGATACACTTGTCTATGGCTTCGGGTGTTATCTTAAAACCGTTATCAATACTTCCGGGAGCCATCAATACGTTCATTCCGTTGATATAGGGTCCCTGCGGGTATGATCCCCATGGTGCGGCAGAAACAAGGATATTGTTGCCGAAACTGCCTGTGCTTTGCACGACCACCTGGTACCATTTCTGCAGGATATCCCTGCCTCCGTCTCCTATTATAATATGATCCGGCGTAAGTCCTGTTTCAGGATCAAAGCGGTAATAATTTTCAAAAATAGCTTTTCGCACATCTTCCCTGCCTATGGGATTCCCGTACTGAGTGGTTCTTTCATCAGGCAAATAGCGTTTTAATGCTTCGGCAAGCTCATCTTTTGGTATGCCTCCGAGACTTGATCCGCCGTCGCCCTGTGAAGCGTCATAAACAGGAATGTCAGGATGCCTTTTGATAAAGTCCTGCAGCTCCAGTTTAATGGTGAACATTTTTGATGGCCATACTTCTCTCTTGTTTACCTGAAAGGCAGGTATTTGCTGTTCTCTGACATCACAATACCGTGGTTCGTTGTTTTCCATTTTGATGTTAATTTATGGTTTTACTTAATTTGTTTGAATTGTCAATTATATTATTCGTATCGGATTTGTTAATTCCTTTGCTGTCAGTATCTTTGGTCATATTGTTTATATATTGTTTTTTTATTTCAAGAATATCCCTTAGTATCTCATCAGGTACTATTACCCTGTTATTGCTGTCTTTTTCAATATTATTTCCTAATCTCTTTAAAGTAAATTCAATGGTTTTTTCCGCCTGATTCTTTTCCCCTTTTGACAGTTCGATAACAGGAAGCAGATATTCGTAAGTACCGAGTTCTTTTGCAAAATTTTCAATTTCATTAAGTGTCCGTTTAAGAAAATCCCTTGCAGTTATTTTTTTATATGAATAAGGATGTAAAACAGTGGCATCCAAACCTTTTTTTGCCACTTCGAACTCGTTAGCCACAACCCTTTTGAGGTCATCATCACTGTATGTGAATTTTGATCCGAAGTCAGGATTGGAGAAGATATACAGCACGAGTGTTTGTATGAAAGAGGATTTTGCAAGCTCAAATCCGATATCGCCGCTTATTTCACAGCAACGTACTTCCAGCCTGTTCAGCGGCACTCCGAGCAGTCGCCTTACATTATCCTTTCTCCATTTCCACAGTATCTCTTTCAGTGTATAGCCTTTTTTCTTCAGCCATCCTGATCTTTCTGCTGTTTTCAGGCGTGTCAGGAACGGCACATTTTTTTTTCCTCTCAGTTGTGAGAATGCAGGATCAGTATTTATAGTGTCATCATCAATAACAATATCGTGGAACCATGCAGCCCTTTCGAGCGACAGAGGCACTTCACCGAGCCGCAGTTCTCCTTTGGGCCTTACAGGCATGTAGTTGTTTGAGCCGATTATTACCTGCTCATCAATCAGTCTTTTTGAATTTCTCTGAAAATGCTCGTAATCCTTGAGCATCATAGGGCACACAGAGCTTTCTATCTGCGGCAGCTTAAGCCATCGCGATGACCGGCATCCTGTAAGCACTGTATGATCTTTATTGTTTTCCGTGCAATAGTCAAAAGGAGTGTTGGCGCTTATACCGATTATGAGTGAGGCAAAAGCCCTGAGCCGGCTTGCAAGCCAGATATAGAGCTCATTCTTGAATTCTATATATGCTATGCTTGATGTCGAATATTTTTTTCGCACCCTGTGATACTGGTATGCTACCAGCGGTTCGGGAATGGATATGTTGTCATGCTGTCCCTGAGGTGTCAGTGAATCGCCATAGCTGTTTATGACCTCAATGAAATATGTCTTTTTATCTTCACCCCAGATATTCGGGATATTTTCCCTTGTGATTGCCGCAGGCTTAAAAAGGTTACCGTGATTTAAAAGTATCTCTTCAATATTAGGGAATTCATTCCTGATATAGTTTATTGCTTTCCACAGCTCGGTTTCGATAAGGAAAGCTTCTTTTACGGCTTCAGGCACAGAATAGCAGGGATCGGTGCCTATCTCTATCATGTAATCGAATATTTCGGGAGTTATCTTTTTTTTTGCCCATTCAGGGATATTGCCGTAAGTCATTAAAAAATGGTATGCCGAATGTTTGCCTATTCGTTGAAGAGGGTAAAGACTTTTACTGCTGGTGAATCCGAACTCTTTTTCAATGCCATATACCCCGGTCTCATTTTCCTTAACAGCAAGTTCCAAAGCCTTTGAAACCTTGCCTGCACATGTATTTCCTATTTTACCGGATATGGGTTGCATTACTGTTCAGGTTTTAAATTTTGTTGACCCCCGGGCAAAAATTGTGGCAAAAGTAATAAAATATTAATAATGGCAATGAAATAAAATTGTATTGTTCGTAAATTAATTATAAATGCTTGCAAAATGAAATAAAATATTTGATAATAATGATAAAATATAATTATGGAATGTTGCATTTACTATTTTTAATAATATTTTTTAAGATAAGTTTCAATGTAGAGGTGATTGTTAATATCTTGTTTTGGATGATTGGGTGGATGGGATTGCTTCTCCTGGCAAGTCGGGATCGCAATGACGTCGTTATTTGGAATGTGTAGTAATAGAACAATAGAATATGTGTTAATTTATTATTTTTGAAGTTATAAATGAAAAAATAATAGAATATGAAGATAATATGTACATCGGGCATGATAGCTGTAATGCTTCTATGTATTGCAGTATCGTATTCACAGAATAAGAAGCCTGTTATAGACAAGGCTGTATTTCAGGAGGGGAAAAGTGGTTTTTACAGTGATTCGATATTAAAGGATATCCGGGATGTTGAAGCGAATATAAAGCAGGGTTCACCGAGGAAATATTTCACAGCTGATTTTTCCGGCGCTGACCTTCCGACAAATATTCGCAATTACGTTACATACAGGCATAATCCTCCATTATCTCAGGGCGCTACAGGCACGTGCTGGTGCTTTGCAGCAACGTCATTTTTCGAATCTGAAGTTTACAGGCTTTACAAAAAGGAAGTAAAACTGTCTGAGATGTTCACTGTATATTGGGAGTATGTTAACAGGGCAGCGGATTTTGTGAGGACAAGAGGAGAGACATATTTCGAGGAGGGTTCGGAATCAAATGCTGTTCCCATAAGGTGGGAAAAATACGGGATTGTACCTTTATCTGATTACAAAGGTATTATAGGGCGTAAATATCATTATCATGGAGAGATGATAAAAGAAATGAAAGGATATTTACAGAATGTAAAAGAAAATAATGAATGGAACGAGGAGGCAGTGACGGCAAATATCAAAGCCATCCTGAACGAATATTTGGGTGAGCCCCCATCAAAGATCACTGTTGACGGTGTAGAGATGACTCCTGTGGAGTATCTGGAAAATGTGCTGAAACTGAGGATGAACGACTATTTTAGCTTTATGTCAACAATGTCATGTAACTATCATGAGCAGCATGAACTGGTAGAACCGGATAACTGGTTTCACGGGGATAATTATTATAACCTTCCTCCTGATGAATATCTCGGCCTGATAAAAAAGACCATTGAATCAGGATATTCTGTATGTATATGCGGTGACATTTCGGAACCGGGGTATGACCGCTATTCCGAGGTGGCTATGATCCCGCAATATGACATACCTTCGGACTATATTGATGAGAATGCCCGTCAGTTCAGGCTGAGCAATAATACTACAACGGATGATCATTGTATTCATCTTGTCGGATACCAGGTAAAAGACGGTGCTCACTGGTTTCTGGTAAAAGATTCTGCAAGCGGGGCTTTTGACGGGAAGAACAGGGGATATCGCTTTTTTCATGAAGATTATATAAAGCTGAAGATGATGAATATCCTTATTCATAAAGATACGGCTAAGCAGATACTGGATACCATTATAAAATAGTGATACCGGATACCAGATCAATTTGAAAATGTGACAACTATGAGTCCCGAGTAATCAGGACGATCACGAACGGCATGTGTCCAGGTATGTGGGAGTAAGTAATTTGATAATTTGGAAATGGAAGGATACCGGATTGAAGAAGATTGAAAAGATTGATTGATTGGATGATTGATTGGATGGATTATTGATTGGATGATTGAGATTGCTTCTCCCGACAAGTCGGGATCGCAATGACGTCGTTATCTGGAATGTTTAACAATAGAACAATAGAACAATAATGACTAAGATTGACCTTATAAAAAAATTGTTACCGGGGCTTTTGCCTTTATTTGTTTTTATTGTAGCAGATGAGGTGTGGGGGACTGAGGTAGGGCTTATTGTAGCTGTTGCATTCGGGATCATACAGCTTGGATATACATGGATCAGGGAAAAGCGGTTTGACAAATTTGTTTTGTTTGACGTAGGGCTGATCGTTATTCTGGGTATTGTATCCATCCTTCTTGAGAACGATATATTTTTTAAGCTAAAACCTGCACTGATAGGGTTTATGCTGGTTGCCCTGCTGGGTATTTCGGCTTTTTCACCCAATAATATCATGCTGCTTATGTCAAAAAGATATATGCAGGGGATAGAGATCAATGATGAACAGGTAAAGCAGTTCAACAGGAGCCTTAGGATAATGTTTTTCCTTTTCCTTGCTCATACTCTGCTTGTAGTATATTCTGCCTTTTACATGTCAAAAGAGGCGTGGGCATTTATCAGCGGAGGCTTGTTTTATATTCTTTTCGGAGTGTATTTTGTTTATGAATTTGCCAGGAACAGGATAAAAGCGAACAGGTACAGGAATGAGGAATGGCTGCCTGTTGTTGATGATGACGGTAATGTGAAAGGAAAGATGCCGCGGTCGTTATGCCATAAGGGGAGGGGGAACCTGCACCCTGTCGTACACATGCATGTGATCAACAGTAAAAAGATGATCTATCTGCAAAAGCGGTCAATGAAGAAAAGTGTTCATCCGGGTAAGTGGGACACTGCAGTTGGCGGGCATGTAGGTTTGAACGACACTATTGAAAAGGGATTGCAGAGGGAGGCACGGGAAGAGCTGGGACTTACGGATTTTAAGGTACGGTTCGTTGAAAAATATAAGTGGGAGACTGATGTGGAATCGGAGCTGGTATTTATGTTCGTTACAATATATAACGGTCAGATAAATTATAACAGGGAAGAAATTGAAGACGGAAAATACTGGACAATAAAGCAGGTCCGTAACAATCTCGGAAAAGACATATTCACCCCGAATTTTGAATATGAGTTTGAAATATTGGAGGAGAAAATTTTATAATTGGTAACAGGTACTCGGTCCTCGGTTCTTGGTTCTTGAAACGGGAGTTAAGCTCTTATTTTTGTTCCGAGGATTTTTTTTCTTTTCCTTAGTCTTATTCCAAATGCTTTAACAAATATATCTTTTGTCAGAAGTTTATTCTGGAGTTCATTTATTTGCTCTTTTTCAAGGTAAATATTTAGCTTATGCATTTTTAATTTTCTCCCGAGTTTGACAGTTAATTTTGAACTTTTCTCTAATAACAGGGCATACAGAGGGGCATGTTAGTTTTGTGCCACTACACTTTCGCTTCTGTTTTTAAAATCTTAGGCGGTATTTGCATA
>Ga0180433_10011132_pt1 | contig 10709 bp, 12 predicted proteins | sample SS_ome_8_FD_132980 | JGI IMG/M metagenome (GOLD analysis project Ga0180433, IMG submission 132980) | Hypersaline lake sediment archaeal communities from the Salton Sea, California, USA - SS_1_D_1 metaG | ecosystem: Environmental > Aquatic > Non-marine Saline and Alkaline > Hypersaline >...
GCCTTCATTGATATCATAAAACTCTTGTGAAAAACCCCAAAAAGCATCAATTCCAGTAAAAGTACCAACTGTATCAAATGTAACACTTATGGTGTTCCCTGAGGCGCTTATTTCAGGTTCAAAGTCCATTTCATATGATCCTTCATCTGTACTTACTCCCATACCGTAACCTTCTCCGTTTGTCCATCCTGCAGTGTAATATGAGTCTGTTGTATTTAACCAAATTGTGTAACTAATTCCTTCAGAGTTCGCAATTGTCCCTGCAACGTTCATTATAAGAGTCACTTGATCCCCATTTACTGTATATGTTAGTTCAGTTATGTCGATATTTGGTTTGTCTCCAATGTTGGTATCCCAACCCCATGTTGTATCTGTATAGTCCCAGTGATATACATCACCAGTTGGATCAGTTACAGTTTCAGCAGAAGCAACCATGCTAAATGATGCTATGAAAGCAATGCTTATTAGTATTAGTAGTGTTTTTTTCATTGTTTTTTCTCCAAGATTTTTTTCTTGGTATTAAAATATCATTAATTAATCTATCGACATTTATTGAAGAAAAATTGTTGATGGTTAGTCAGGGTTATTTTGAAAAAATTGGTTGAAAAAACCAAAATGTTTTTATTATTTTTTTAGCATTACAATGATGCTCATAATTGGAGGATGGTTGAGATGGGCGATGTTGAAAAAACGATTGGAAATAACGCTGGAAAACTCTGGGAAACATTGATGGAATATGGTCCGCAGGTGCAGACAAAGTTAATTGAAAAGATGCAGATTACCGAGGATGAGCTTTTTGGTGCGATTGGTTGGCTTGCTCGTGAGAACAAGATCAGGAAGGATACCCGCAGGTATAAGATTGGTGAGACAAATCTAACTGATGTCATTGGAGCTAATGCAGGCAAGGTATGGCATGTCTTGCAGAAGCGTAACGATATTGATGTTACTACAATCGCTCGTTTATCAAAGATGACAAAACGTGATTGTTATTCTGCTATTGGGTGGCTTGCTCGTGAGGGAAAGGTCTCTGCGAAGGTTGCAGTAAGGAAGAAATAATCTATTTTCCTCATTTTCTGTGTGTTTTTTCGAAATGTTCATTATATGGAAAAGTTGTTTGCGTTATGATGAAACCCGAGGTTCGTCTGCTTGGAATTGATGATGGTCCATTTCACTTTACAGATAAAAAAACAGTCATCATTGGCGTTGTGATGCGTGCCAGTGGATATTTAGAAGGCGTGTTGAAAAAGGAGATCACCATCGATGGAGCTGAGGCAACAGATCTTGTTGTTAACATGATAAAACATACTCGTCATCGACGACAATTGAAAGCGATGATGCTCGATGGTGTTGCTCTTGGTGGGTTTAATATTGTTGATATCGATAAGGTGTTTGATTTAACTAGGCTTCCCGTTATTACTGTTACAAGGGATAGACCTAACTTTGATAAGATCAAAACCGCACTGCAGGCTCATTTTGATGACTGGGAAATGCGTTTTGATCTTTTGTTGAGAGGAGAGTTATTTGAGTTGGAGACCTCGTATAATCCAATTTATGTGAAATGTGCGGGTGTGAGCTTTGAGGAGGCAAAAGAAATAATAACACTTGCGACAATACGAGGTGTTATACCTGAACCTATTAGGGTTGCTCATATTATCGCATCAGGTATCTTACGAGGTGAATCGTATGGTAAAGCCTAAAGCAATGGTGGATGAGGATCAATGTTTATCATGTGGTGGATGTGTATCTGTCTGCCCTCAGGATGCAATTACGTTAAAGAATCTTATTGCATTTGTTGATGTAGATAAATGTACGTCGTGCAAGATCTGTGTTAATACATGCCCTATTGGGGCAATATCTCTTGAGGTGGTCTGAGTATGGATTATGATGTTGTCGTGGTTGGTGCTGGACCCGCAGGTAGTGTCACTGCTCGTTTTGCAGCTGAAAATGGTTCAAAGGTCCTGATGATTGATCGTCGGGCAGAGGTAGGAGTCCCTGTTCTCTGCGGTGAAGGGATCAGTCAACGAATTGATAAATGGGGCATGCTTGAAGGGACTAAATGGATTGCTAGTGTGATGGATGGAGCTAAGATATATGCTCCTGATGGTACCCTTGTGACCTTATCTAAAGAGATGGCTGGAAATGAAACAGGATATGTTGTCAACCGTGATCTTTTTGATAAGGAACTAGCCAGACAAGCAGGAAAGGCAGGTGTTGATATTCAACTTCGCACGGAGGCAACAGGGCTTTTGAAAGATAAGGCTGGTAAGATATCTGGTGTGAAAGCTCGAACATATGATGATGAGATAGAAATTACTGCAGATATCGTGGTTGGTGCTGATGGCGTGGAATCTTGGATCGGAAAATGGGCGGGCATTGCTACGACATTAAAACCATATGATCTTGAGACGTGTATACAATATACACTTTCTAATATTGATTATCATTCGGACTATGCTGAGTTCTATCTTGGTAAGAAGATTGCTCCTGGTGGATATGTTTGGGTGTTTCCTAAAGGAGATGGTGTGTTCAATGTTGGTATTGGGATTCTTGCAAGCCTTAGTGAACCTGCTATGGCAAAACAATTACTTGATTCATTCATTAAAAACCACCCTGTTTTTAAGAAAGGGACATGTTTACGTGTCCTGACTGGTGCTGCTCCTGTTGCTAAACCTGTTGAGACAGTTCGTGATAACCTTGTTCTTGTAGGTGATGCAGCACGTCATGTCGATCCGATAACCGGTGGTGGATTAACTACTGCGCTTGAAGGCGGTAAACTTGCTGGTGAAATTATCGGTAAATGCGTGAAGGATCAAATGTTTGACAAGGATTCATTGTTTGAGTATGAGACCCTGTGGAAGCAGGCGTTTGGTCAGAAGCTTTTACGAGATTATCTTGTGAAGGACATTATGCTAGGATTTGATGATAAGACACTTAACATGCTCGCTGATTCTTTAAAGGATTATAAGTTCGAGGAGTTTAGCACTTTGAGCCTTGTAAAGGCATTAGTGTTGAAGCATCCGACACTCCTAATGAAATTAAAACCGCTAATTCGTCTTTCAGAAAAAACCAAATAAATAGGTTGAACCCATGAGATTTGGTATTGTCTGCAATCCACATAAGAAGAGATCCCTTTCTCTTTCAAGGGATGTTTATTCCTTTTTATCTGAGCATGGTGACGTTTTTGCGGAGGACGGAGTTGCAGGTTTTCTTAAGGTTGATGGGCAGACGCTCTCTGATCTAAATGATCTTGCAGATATTGTTGTCACCATTGGTGGTGATGGGACGATCATCAAAGCATTACAGGCTGTTGAGAAACCAATTTTTGCTATCAATTCAGGTGGCATGGGTTTTCTTTCTGAGGTTGAATCAAAATATGCTTTGGAAGGTTTGCAGAGGGTTGTTGATGGGAAATATACTATTGAGGAGCGGGCGAAGTTAAAGATACTTGTGAACGATGAAAGATTGCCTGATGCGGCTAATGAGATGACCCTTCAGACGGCTCGTATCGCTAAGATCATGTATTTTCAATTGTTTGTTGAGGATGAGCTTCTTGATACGATGGGTGCGGATGGTGTCATCATTTCGACTCCTACAGGCTCCACAAGTTATTCATTAAGTGTAGGTGGACCGATTATGGATCCCTCTGTTAATGCAATGGTTGTTGCGCCTCTTGCTCCTTTCCGTTTATCTGCTCGTCCCTGGGTGGTCCCATTACAGAAGAAGATACGGGTGAAGGTGTTGCCCAAGAGCAAGGAGACAAGACTTGTCGTTGATGGTGATCATGCTTGTGAGGTTTCAACAAAGGATTGTATTGTTGTGACGGGTTCGGAGAAAAAGGCCTGTTTTATTCGATTCGGTGAGTCGTTTTATCAGATGGTACGGTTAAAACTTGTTAGGTAGCATTACATATGAGTTTTTGGAAGAAAAAACAAGTAGATAACCCTGTGAGCAGGTCTTGGCAGATCACAAAAGAGTGTTTACTGTTCATTTGTGAGAGCGCACGATCTACATTTCCTAAGGAGTTTGCTGGACTTCTACGAGTTTCAGATGAGGAGAAGGATACGATCACGGAAATCATGTTGTTACCTGGAACGATCTCTGGTGATGCACATGCTATCTTTCAGTTGCATATGCGTCCAATTGATTTTTCGCTTGTTGGAACGATCCATAGCCATCCTTCCGGCTCACCTCATCCATCTGAGGCAGATCTGCAGTTGTTCCGTAAATATGGGAAAGTTCATATGATTGTAGCACATCCCTTTACTGAATCATCGTGGAAGGCATATGATGCAGATGGTGAAGAGATCATCATGCAGATTGTGTAGATGAATTGGGATGCAGAGGAAGATAGTATGGCTCAGGTTTCACCTCTTGATGTGGTTATTTTCGCGCCCCTTGCCCCAGTGTTTGGTCTATTGCTTTTTTGGTTCATTCAATTATTGTTCATTGAATCTCAGAAACAATTACTGGGAAAACTTGGTAAGGATCATGAGCCTTTAATTCGTTTTACAAATTTCATTGGTATCTTTTTTCAGACAATGTGTCATGCTCTTGGGTACACGGTGACAAGAAGTGGTATCTCTCGTTTTTATCTGAGCGTTCATTATGGACATGTTGATCCTAAGAAGGAAAAAAGCGGTCTGTTCGAATGGGTGTCCAATGGTTTTTTGTTTGTCGGACCGTTTTTTATACCGCCTCTTCTGTTATTAGTCTGTCTTTATTTTCTAATTCCTGATGGTATTGTCTTTACAACGAATGTAACATATTCTTTTTCTGAGAACCTTATCGTCTTTGGAAGTAACCTGTATGTGTTCTCTCTTCATTTCTTTAGCTTTCTTTTTAGTATTGACCTGCTTCACCCGGCTCATCTTGGCTTCTTTTTATTATTGATACTATTGGGTCTTGGGATCCGTCCTAGTTATATTGAGAAGAAATCGTTTAAGAAGGTTGATATTTTCTATGATCTAAGAAATATCAAGGATCATCTTCTTCATCATCCGGTCTATGTCATTTTGTTCTTTCTGTTTTCCTATTGTTTTTCCTATGTTTCGTTGTTGTTTGATGGTAATTGGTATGTGTCCTTATTTTCCTTATTCGGTTGGGTCTCTATCATTGCTATTGTGGCATTGGTCATCGCCCATGGACTTCTTCTTTTAGTCCGTATCTCAGATGAGCTTCCTGAAACGGTGAGATGGATACCGTTTCTGGTATTGATCATCTCATATGTGCTTCTGAGAGTACTATTTTATATTCTTCCTATACCATATATCACTAGTGTTTCTCTTGTTGGTATGCTTTTAATAACTATCGGGATAACCATTTTCCTTTTCAATCGATATACCAATAAGTTTAAAACCAAAAAGAAGATGAAATCAAAGAAAACTCGTCAAGAGCGGATGGATGATGGACCAAGAAGACTTGTTAAACCGTGAGAATGTTGAAAAAGTTCTTTCACCCCATCCTTTATCATTTATGGGGTTACAATCCTTATGTATATTTTTGATAGTTTGGGGCTCGATTACTGGTTGGCTCGTTAACTTCTCTGAATTTACCGGTTGGTTCGGGAACTGGTTGGTCATTCTCTTCTTATGGAGTATTGTGCTTCTTGTTGTCGGAGTTGCTGCATCCATTCTCACGATACGTTGGAGGATTTTTTTCATGTATCTTGCCATTGTGCTCTGTGGCGCGGGCCTGATCATTTGGCAGGGCTGGCAAGATATCGCAGGAATCGTTCTTCCATATTTCACCGTGCTTGTTTCCATCGCAGGGTTTCTTATGGTGGAATGGTATCGTCGCTCCCATAAATATGTCATCACGAACCAGAGGATCATTTTCAGAGGTGGTGTTGTTACAAAACAGGAAAGAACCCTTCGATATGATAAGATCTCTGATATAAATTCAAAACAAGGCATAATTGGTCAAATTTTTGGTTTTGGAACGATCATACCAATTAGTCAATCCGGTTTTGGTCTTGGCGCAGATACATCTTTTGCAGCTGGTGGTGTTCAGGCGGGTGAGAAGAAGGTCAAGTTGCTTGGTCTTTTTGGTGGTGGAAAGGAGGTTCAAACCCCGAGAGCCAGGAGTTATTATGAGCTTCATGGCATTCATCCCTTCAAAGAGGTAAAAAAGGTTGTTGAGGAGCTTGTCCAGGGTAGTGTTATCACCCCTTATCAGCAAGAGCTGGTGGCTCAGAATAAGATGAATAATGAGTTTCAAAAGGAACAATTGGAGTTTCAAAAAAAGAACGTGGATCTTCAGAAGGAGATGCGTGATCTTTTAAAGAAACAGAAGAAGCTTTCAGAAATTGATGCACCTGATGAAGAAGAGTGATATTACTTATTTTGAATAATATTCAATCTTAGAAGCTTTACTAGGGGATATCTTTAAATCTAGAAATATATTGCAGACTCAAATATGGTTCCGAAAAAAGTGTTTTTTACAAAGGGCGTAGGTATCGCAAAACATGAATTGCAATCCTTTGAGTTGGCGCTAAGAGACGCTGGGATCGAAAAATGTAACGTCGTCAACGTGTCAAGTATCGTTCCACCAAATTGTGAGATCATCCCAAAACAACAGGGTATAAATCTGTTGAAACCTGGTCAGATCACCTTTGCTGTTCTTTCTAGAAATACGACCAATGAACCAAATCGGTTGATCGGTGCTGCTATTGGTGTGGCAATCCCTAAAGGAAAAACTTCCCATGGGTATATATCAGAGCATCATAGTTTTGGTGTATCTAGTAAAAAACTTGGGGATTATACGGAGGATCTTGCTGCTACAATGCTTGCTACAACATTAGGATTGGAATTTGATCCAGATAAGGCATGGGATGAACGAAAGCAAGAGTACAAGATGAGTGGGCAGTTCGTTCGGACGTTGAGTATTGCTCAAACTGCACGTGGCGATAAGAATGGACAGTGGACCACCACTGTTGCTGCAGCAGTATTTCTGACCGATGCGAAAAAATAATCGTATTCTTTTTATTTCTTTTTAAATTTACAAAATACTTTATATACTTAGTTGTTTTCTAGTCAAAAAAGGATGAATTGTAAACATTTGGATAGGTGACGACCTGTGATGAATGAGTTTGTAAAATGGTTTGAAGAACTCCGTATAGAAGATGTCCCATCAGTTGGCGGTAAAAATGCGTCTCTTGGTGAGATGATCCGAAACTTAGGAGAGAAAGGTGTTTCTGTACCTGGCGGATTTGCTATAACTGCTTATGCTTACAAATACACCATCGAAAAGGCCGGGATTGACAAACAAATTAAGGAAATCCTTAGCGATCTTAATACTCATGATGTAAATAATCTTGCAGAACGTGGGGAAAAGATCCGTACATTGATCAAGAACACGCCGCTCCCTCAAGAGGTCTCAGATGAGGTTCGGAAGTATTACCGAGAGATGGAACAGCGTTATGGCCCTAATGTTGATGTTGCTGTGAGGAGCAGCGCGACCGCTGAGGACCTTCCTGATGCAAGTTTTGCAGGCCAACAGGAGACCTATTTGAATGTTCGTGGTGAAGATGATCTTTTAGAGAAAACAAGGGATTGTTTTGCTTCATTATTCACGAATCGCGCTATTTCATATCGTACAGATAAAGGGTTTGATCATTTCAGTGTGTATCTTTCCGTTGGTGTACAGAAGATGATTCGTTCTGATCTTGCATCTTCAGGTGTTATGTTCTCCATTGATACTGAGAGCGGGTTTAAGGATGCGGTCTATATCACTGGCGCATATGGCCTTGGGGAAAATGTTGTTCAGGGTGCAGTGAACCCTGATCAGTTCTATGTGTTCAAACCTACCCTAAAACAGGGTTTCAAACCTATCCTTGAAAAGAAACTTGGTTCCAAACATCAGAAACTTGTGTATGGTGAACAGGGCACGGTCCAACAGGATGTGCCTACTCCTGATCGCGCTCAATATGTCATTAATGATGATGAACTGCTTACTCTTGCTAGATGGGCGATGATCATTGAGGATCATTATCAGAAACCAATGGATATCGAATGGGCAAAGGATGGAAATACAATGGATTTATTCATTGTTCAAGCTCGACCGGAAACGGTTCATTCCCAGAAGAATATTGCTATGCTTGAGACCTATGTGCTTGAGGAGAAAGGTAATGTCCTAGCAAAAGGTGAGGCAGTTGGTAGCAGGATTGGTCAGGGAACGGTCAATGTCATTGAATCAGCGGCTAATATTGCTCAGTTCAATGCTGGTGAGGTCCTCGTAACTGATATGACTGATCCTGACTGGGAACCGATAATGAAGATTGCTGGTGCCATTGTCACAAATAAAGGTGGTAGGACCTGTCATGCTGCGATTATCTCTCGAGAGCTTGGGATTCCTTGTGTTATTGGTGCAGGTGATGCTACAAGTAGGATCTCAAATGGCCAGCAGGTCACCGTTGATTGTTCTGAGGGAACGGGCAATATCTACGAGGGTTTGTTGAAGTATCGTGTTGATAAGGTTGAACTTGAGACTATTCCGGATACAAAGACAAAGATCATGATGAATGTTGGGACCCCAGAGAAGGCATTTCAGCAAGCGCAGTTGCCCAATGATGGTGTTGGTCTTGCTCGTGAGGAGTTCATTATTAACTCTCATATTGGGATCCATCCATTGGCATTGCTTGAGTATGAGAAGTTAAAGCAGCTTTCTGGAGATAACCCAAAGATCGCAGAAGTAATTCAGAAGATCGATGATAAGAGTGCAGCTTATGCTGATAAGAGAACGTTTTTCATTGATACCCTTGCTCAGGGCATCTCTAAGATCGCTGCTGCGTTCTATCCAAATGATGTGATCGTCCGTATGTCTGATTTCAAGACAAATGAATATGCGAATCTCATTGGAGGCTTTTTGTATGAGCCCGAGGAACATAACCCGATGATAGGTTGGCGTGGTGCATCTCGTTATTATGATGAGAAATATAAGCCGGCGTATGGTTTGGAATGTGAGGCAATTAAAAAGGTTCGTAATGACATGGGTCTTGTTAATGTGAAACCGATGATACCATTTTGTCGTACTCCTGAGGAGGGCCGGAAGGTTATCGAGGTGATGAATGAATATGGTCTTCATCAGGGAGATAATGGTCTTGAGGTGTATGTGATGTGTGAGATACCTTCAAATGTTGTTGTTGCAGATCAGTTCGCTGAGATCTTTGATGGTTTCAGCATTGGTTCTAATGATCTGACACAGCTTACTCTTGGTTTGGACCGTGATTCTGATCTTGTTGCTCATATCTTTGATGAGAGAAATGATGCGGTGAAACGATTGGTCTCTCAGGTGATTGAGACAGCACATAATCACCAACCACGTCGAAAGGTTGGTATCTGTGGTCAGGCGCCCTCTGATTTTCCTGAGTTTGCCGAGTTCCTTGTGGAAAATGGTATTGATAGTATCTCTTTGAACCCTGATACGGTTGCGAAAACTCGTTTGAACATCGCAGAGACCGAAAAGAGGATGACCGTTGAGGCCTACTAAGCCTCTTCTTTTCTATTTTTTCCTTTGCTTAATGTTTTAAAAGGATAATGTGTTTCATTTTTGTATGCAAGAAATTCCATTTTTAAAAGTTAAGGATAAAAGGTTATCTTTTGATATTTCTTCGACTAAGTTACGTTCCTTATTAGATAAGATCAATGATAAAAGTGTTTATGTTTTGGATACGGATGGTTTGTTTAAGAATCATCCGAATGTTTCTTTGTATCAGCGGTTGACAAGTGTGGCTGAGCTTTGGGTCGATGCTGGTCCTCGAACCGTTGATGATATCGTTGATGATCTTTTTTCAGGAGCATATAGGATCGTTATCCGTCCAGATCTTTGGGAGGAGGTTGATCTTCATGGTGTTGTTGACATCACGGAGAATGAATTGTTGGCATTGTATCATAGCAAGCAACTTCGTAATGGTGTTCCTCGTGATATTATTTTTAATCAGGCGCAGGGAGTAATTGTTCATTTTGATAATGATTCAGAGCCTGTTGATTTTAAGATGGAGGGTTTCATCAAACAATTAGCTAAAACGAAACCCGCCTATGTTCTTGATGAGACGGTAGAACAGAGATATAGATGGGAGGGTTTTGGATTAAAAGGTGTTGTTATTTCAATTGACTGTATGGGTGTGAACGTTGATGAGTGAAACAGTTAAGCATATCATTTCTTATGTTTTCAAAAGAAGTGGTAAACCGGTGTTATCGGAGTCTGAGTTCTATTTGACTGTTTCTATGCATATGAAGTGGTGTCCGCCTAATATCGCTAAAGAATTTGTATCAAGTTGTATTTCACTTGGTTTGCTTAAACAGGAGGGTGAGACTGTTAGTCCAGGGTTTGATGTTGATGGTGTTGCAATCCCTCTTGGTTTTCATCCAACAGGAGAGGATTTTTTAATTAAGAATAAGGAAAATATTGAAAAATCTCAGGAGAGAAATGTCTTTGATGTCGTCCTTGATCGTTTACAGGCAAAGACCCTTTTGGATCGAGGAGGTATTGAAAAAGAGGTTTCAACTCTTATTGATAAAAAGGATATCTATCGTGGGTCTGCATTGGCATTGTTTGCTCGTATTCACTCTGTTGATATTAATGAACTGATCCCTTTGTTAAAAGAGGAAATGCTTAGAGAAAGTATAGAATAATGGGAAAGAGGAGAATCCCCATGCAATGACTTCTTCGCACCCCCCATTGGACAGGTAGGAGTCCAATGAATGTTGCTA
>Ga0180433_10011133_pt1 | contig 10708 bp, 8 predicted proteins | sample SS_ome_8_FD_132980 | JGI IMG/M metagenome (GOLD analysis project Ga0180433, IMG submission 132980) | Hypersaline lake sediment archaeal communities from the Salton Sea, California, USA - SS_1_D_1 metaG | ecosystem: Environmental > Aquatic > Non-marine Saline and Alkaline > Hypersaline > Sediment...
TAAGCTTAATAAGGAAGAGTTAAAAAATCAAATATTCTTTTAGTCCAAATAAAATCATTTAACAAAGCACTATGAGCACTCCACGTCGCTTCGCTCCGCATGGCGACAGAAAGGAGCACAAGCCATACATCTAATACCACCGTAAATTCAGGAATGGCCTGTGCTCCCTTCAGATTTTTAACGCCATTCTCCTTCATTTTTCTCGGCGCTTGCGTAACTCCCCCCGTCCGTGGGTCAGACATACTCAGCGCCCGGCTTCGCCGGATTCCCTCGAAAAGCCTCATCCGAAGGCTAAATCTTCAATGTCGCCACGTCCACACCTGAATTTCTTAAGGATTGCGTTTGTCTTGTAAGACAATAATATCACGCACTTTCCAGACTTTCAGGCAGGCAAGCTGGTTCTGAAGTCATCCGCAGGCGAGCGGGCATGGTTCCTCGCAGAGGGGAGCGAGCCGAGGAATAAGCTGATTTTACTCGCTGGGAAAAATCAGCGGGCTGAAGAACCAGCTTGCCTGATGAAAGTCAAAAGCACAAGACATACCTGATTTTCCGTTCCTTGACGGAAAAACCAGCGTGTGTGATAATGATGAAAAAGAGAATTGATTCTGAAAAATCCAATGCAAAAAAACAAAATATACGGTTTTCTTAAATCAGGAATCGATGCCCACACGCTTGGGATAAGCCACATCGGCCAGCTCCTCGAAGAATCCGGTTTTCAAGTCTTTATATCTGATGCAGAAATCTCATCAGCTGTTGATAAGATATCCAACCTTCACTCTTTTGAAATCATCAAAAAATGGATCCTTAAACACAATATCACCCATCTCGGCTTCAGCTACCGCCTGGACCCGAAACAGGGACTGAACACATTCGGAAGGCTTGTAACCGGTATTGAAAACGACAGAACGCTTTCAATCCGAAAAAACGGAGCCATCCAAGAAATATACTTTGCCGGCCTTCCGGAAGCCTGTGACCTTATAAAAAAAGAATTCGGGAAAAGATACGAAACATTCAGAGGAGATGAAACTCCCATAGAAACACTGAAAAAACTGGGTGTTCCCGAAACTTTGATCCCAAAATCCATTCAGGAAGGTTCTGTTTACGACCAGATGCGGCTTGAATTCGGAAAAGAAATCATAAGCCAGGAAAAACACAAGCAGGTTCCAAAAATCCCTGATTATGATTATAAAGACTATGGAACGGATAAAGACCACCTGTCCAAACGCCTGAATGCTGCCAGAAATCACAACCAACTGCCTCTGACAAGAGTGCATGTCGGGCCTTATCTTGAAGACAGGGAGAAGGCTTTAACCATATTTTCAGAATGGCTGAAAACGCTTGCAAAAACAAAATATCTAGATATTGTATCAGTCGGTTCTTCACAGCTAAGCCAATCTCATTTCGGAGAAAACTGGGAAGGTCTGCCCAATGGGGGCGGTGTGCCTATAAAAAGTGAACTGGAGCTCCAGGCGATCCGCGAAGATTCCTCTCCCATGCTTGTCAGAGCTTATTCCGGCACGAAGAACGTGGCTCATACAGCCTACATCCTTGAGAAAAACCTAAACATGGCGTGGCATGCTCTTTCCCTCTGGTGGTTCAATAAAATCGACGGCCGGGGGCCATTGAGCGTCGCTCAGGGCCTTTCCGAACACCTGGACGCCATAAAATACATCGCGAGCGTCAAAAAACCATTTGAACCCAATATCCCTCACCATTTCGCATTCAGAGGATCAGATGACATCGCCTATGTCGTCTCTGCTTTTCTTGCGGCCAAAACAGCCAAAGAACTGGGAATTAAAATCCTGGTCCTGCAGAATATGCTCAACACCCCCAAATCAACTTGGGGAGTCAGGGACCTGGTCAAAGCCCGCGTTCTGCTAAAACTGGTAAGGACTCTGGAAGACAGGGATTTTAAAGTGATCTACCAGCCCCGGGCAGGGCTGGATTATTTCTCCCCGGATATAGAAAAAGCAAAAGCCCAGCTCGCTGCAGTCACAGCGCTGATGTCAGATATTGAACCGGAGAGACCTGACAGCCCCCCTATCATCCATGTTGTAAGCTTTTCAGAAGCCCTTTTTCTCGCCACACCTGACGTCATCAATGAAAGTATTCAGATCACAAAAGCTTCTTTAAAAAACTACCCGGAATACAGAAGAAAAAATGCTGTTTTTGATATCATCTCAAGCTCTGAAAGAGAAAACGCATTCCGGGAACTTTATGACGAATCAAAAACCATGATAGCCCACATACAAAAGAATATAAAGAATCTGTACTCAGGAGAAGGACTGCTCAAAGCGTTTAAAGCCGGGTACTTTCCTGTCCCCTTTCTCTGGGAAGGCCGGGATGAATTCAAGAATGCCGTTAACTGGAGGACAAAACTCATTAAGGGCGGAATACATGTGGCTGATAAAAATGGAAAGAAAATGCCTCTGTCACAGAGACTCTCTGAAATCAAAAAAAGAATGGCTAAGGAAAATTAGCTCTCCGGCGGTTGTTCAGTCAGCAATATATCCCTTGCGGTGGCTGATCCTGTATTTTTTCCCCGGTATTTCAACCCTGATATTCTTGAATTTTCCATCCCTCGTATAATTTTCAGGGGAATAATAGACCAGGTAATACTGCTTTGAAGCCTCCACAGCTCTTTTCAAGAGCCAGTCAGCCCTTAGTGAGCTTTCAATATAGCCTCCTGTAGCGTCAGCCATCTCCCTAAAAGCGCTGAAGACATCTTCAGACCTTTCCTGAAAAATCACTCCCGGAATAATCTCAAAATCCCGGGCTATAAACAAGAAATGAATGGAAATAGACTGATCTGCATACACTTCTTTTACTTTCTCCACATCAAATGAAATTTCTCTTTTGTAAAAATCCATAATGCCGGATATGGTCATTTCTATATTCGGCCTGTCCTGATAAAGAGACATATATTGAGTTAGGATCTTAGGATCTATCTGAGGAATATATTCGTTCTGATAAAAAAGAAAAACATATTTCTGGCCTGTCTCTTCTTTAAGAAGTTGTGCAAATTCAATCATCTTTTCCTGGCTTACATATCTCATCTCTTCAACTCTCCCTATCAGATACTCATATCTCAGAAGCTTTTCGCCAGGTGCCCAATCATGAGCATCGAGAATAGATGCGCTTTCTTTTGTAAAAAAGCTATCTCTCTGTTCAAGAGACGCGGCTATGGAAGCCGCGAGTTCCGTAAGCTCTTTGAGCATGTTCCTGTATTCCGTACTTCCCAGTAAAGCATCTTTTCTCAAAATACCTATCAACTGGTTCACGATCTCATCTCTGGATTTAAGTTCAAGTGCCTTACTTCTCAGCCGATAAGAACTTGTGGGAGATATCACCATCAGCTCATCACCCGGATAGATCACATTATTTAAAAAATAGTCAATCGCCTCTCTTATCCTCGGATCATATTCGGCAATTTCAAAAAAAAGATAAAAATTTCTGTTCGTATTAGGGGAAAATCTCTTCCTCTCATCCTTTCTGGCAATATTCCTTTCGTTCACCAGATAAACAGCCTGGATTCTCTGGCTTTTTCCATCCTCATATATTTTAAAATCATCTATAGTCAGGTCGTCTACGAAAAGGCTGCCATTATACACTCTAATAGGAACCTCAATGTTAACAACCAGTGACTCTTCAGCTATTTGCTGAGGGAAAACAGACACAACTGAAAAAACAAAAACAATCAGAGCGGTTAATTTGATCTTCATTTATACCTCCCTCCAAATTAATAGCAATAAATCCTACAAATGTCAACAAACGCCTCTGGAGCCAAAATTAATGTTGATAATAATTTGGATTCCTATTATCTTATAGAAATAAAATGGAAAAAAATAAAGATATACCATTGGATTTTATTCGGACCCGTATAGAATCAGACATAAAATCCAGCAAAAACAATGGAAGAGTGCACACTCGCTTTCCCCCGGAGCCCAATGGTTACCTTCATATCGGCCATGCCAAGTCCATATGCCTGAACTTTGGTTTGGCGCTGGAATACAATGGAAAATGCAACCTCCGGTTCGATGACACAAACCCATCAAAGGAAGAAGTGGAATATGTTGAGTCAATAAAGAAAGATGTAAGATGGCTGGGCTTTGACTGGGAAGACCGGGAATACTATGCGTCAGACTATTTTGAGAAGCTCTATGAATATGCTGTCCAACTGATAAAAACAGGGAAAGCATTTGTCTGTGACCTTAACGCGGATCAGATAAGACAAACCAGGGGAACTTTAACAGAACCGGGAGAGGAAAGCCCTTACAGAAACCGCCCGGTCGAAGAAAACCTTGACCTTTTTGTGAGGATGCGCAAAGGGAAGTTTGAGGACGGATCCAGAGTGCTTCGGGCGAAAATTGATATGTCATCCCCAAACCTGAACATGAGGGATCCCGTAATATACAGAATCGTTCATGCATCACATCACCGCACAGGTGACAAGTGGTGCATTTATCCTATGTATGACTTTGCCCACGGGCTCTGCGACTCCATCGAAGGCATCACGCATTCTCTCTGCACTCTTGAATTCGAAGACCACAGGCCTTTGTACGATTGGTTTCTGGAACAATTAGACGTATTCCGCTCACAGCAGATCGAATTTGCCCGGCTGAACCTGAGCTACACTGTAATGAGCAAGAGAAAGCTTCTGGAACTTGTGGAAGAGGGTTATGTCAAAGGATGGGACGATCCCCGCCTGCCGACCGTCTCGGGCCTCAGAAGGCGGGGCTATACTCCTGAATCTGTACGGGACTTCTGTGACCGGATCGGCTTAGCCAAAAGAGAAAGTGTCGTCGATATTACCCTTCTTGAACACTGTCTCCGCGAACATCTGAATAAAACAGCCCAACGAGTGATGGCTGTTCTTGATCCTCTGGAAGTCATTATAGACAACTTTCCGGAAGGCAAAGCAGAAAATCTGGATGCTGAAAACAATCCTGAAGACCCAGGCATGGGAAAAAGGAAACTCCCCTTTTCCCGAACCCTGTATATTGAAAGGGACGATTTCCGCGAGAACCCTCCCAGGAAGTACTTCCGGCTGGCTCCTGACCGTGAAGTCAGACTCAAACACGCCTACTATATAAAATGCCATCGGGTGATAAAGGATAAAGATACAGGCATCATTAAGAGACTTCACTGCACCTATGACCCTGAGACGAGAGGGGGATGGTCAAAAGACGGGCGAAAGGTGAAAGGAACCCTGCACTGGGTTTCCGCGCCGCATGCGGTTAAAGCAGAAATGAGGCTTTATGACCGTTTGTTTCAAACCAAAAACCCACTGGACGTCAAGAAAGGAGAAGATTTCAAAAAAAATCTGAATCCTGACTCACTGAAAATCATCCATTCATGCAGGCTGGAACCGAGTGTTTCAAGAGCCCGTCCCGGAGACCGGTTTCAATTTCTCAGAAAGGGATATTTTTGCGCGGACCCTGATTCAAAAAAAGACCATCTTGTCTTCAACCAAACCGTTCCTCTTCGGGACACCTGGGCTAAAATACTTAAAAAGCAAAAAAACAGGAATAAAGATTAAAACTATTTCATTGACAGATCCCTCCCTCTTTTACTATTCTTATTTTATACAATAAGTTAAATTCAAATGTCAGATATATCAAAATATTCATAAGAGGAGAAGCCATCATGAAACCCAATATTAAACCTAAAAATAACTGCTATTCCTCGGGACCGTGCGCCAAGCACCCTGGATACTCCCTGGATGAACTCAAAGATACCCCCCTGGGCCGTTCCCACCGCAGTGCGGTGGGAAAAGGAAAACTGGCAGAATCCATAGAAAGGACAAAAAAGATACTGGGCCTTCCTCCTGATTATCTGGTCGGAATCGTTCCAGCTTCGGATACAGGAGCGTTTGAAATGGCCATGTGGTCTCTGCTGGGCCCCAGAGGCGTGGATGTCTTTGTATGGGAATCTTTCAGTAAAGGATGGGCAACTGATATTCGGGATCAGCTTAAGCTTGAAAATGTCCGAGTATTTGACGCAGCCTATGGAAAGCTGCCCGACCTTTCTCAGGCAGATTTCAATAATGACATCGTATTCGTATGGAACGGGACAACCAGCGGTGTTAAGGTCCCCAACGGTGACTGGATCCCCGATGAAAGAAAAGGCATCACCTTATGCGATGCGACATCTGCCATCTTTGCAATGGAAATACCTTATCATAAGCTCGATGTCATCACTTATTCATGGCAGAAAGTATTAGGAGGAGAGGCTGCCCATGGAATTCTGATTCTATCTCCGAGAGCCGTGGAAAGAATTGAAAATTACTCCCCCCCGTGGCCCATGCCGAAAATTTTCCGCATGACGAAAAAAGGCACATTAAATGAAGGCATCTTTAAAGGATCCACCATCAATACCCCTTCGATGATCGCCAATGAGGATTATCTTGCGGCCTTGAACTGGGCAGAATCCATAGGAGGCCTTCCCGGGCTTATCAAACGAAGCACTCAAAACTTAAAGGTATTTGAAGATTTTGCCGCAAAACACGACTGGATAGACTTTCTTGCAGAAAACAAAGACATCCGTTCCAATACGAGTGTGTGTTTTAGTGTCAAACTGCCCGAGGAAAAAATCAAAGCTATGGTCAAACTTCTTGCTGACGAAGAAGTCGCGTATGACTGCGGCTCCTACAGAGATGCTCCTCCCGGGTTAAGATTCTGGTGCGGGGCCACTGTAGAAAAGGATGATATCAAAATCATCACCCAGTGGCTTGAATGGGCTTATAACGAAGTCAAATAACCTGAAATATTCATAATCCAGGATAAGTATAATAAAGACAGAACATCCGGATTAACAATGAGAAGACGTGATTTTATTGAATTTCTAGGTCTTGGTGTGGCCTCACTGGCTGCATCCGGATGCAGCCGGAAGAGCCGCCCTGTTCTTTCAAAACCAAAACCCAATATTCTTTTTATTATGACCGATGACCATGCCTTTCATGCGCTCAGCTGCTACGGAAGCACAATAAACAAGACCCCTCACATAGATAGAATCGCATCTGAGGGGATTCGATTCAATAACTGTTTTTGTACGAACAGTATTTGCGCCCCCAGCCGCGCCACGATTTTGACAGGCAAGTACAGCCATATAAACGGTGTCCGGAACAATGTACTGAAATTTGACAGCTCTCAAATGACCTTCCCAAAACTGCTTCAACAAGCCGGATTTCAAACGGCAATGATCGGCAAATGGCATCTTAAGAGCGCCCCATCCGGCTTTGACTATTGGAATGTTCTCCCCGGCCAGGGGCATTACTATAACCCCGACTTTATTGAAATGGGACAGGAAAAACATCACACCGGCTATGTCACAGACATCCTAACGGATAGCGCCATTGATTATCTGGAAAACAAAAGAAAAGGAGACCGGCCTTTTCTCATGATGCTCCATCACAAAGCCCCTCACAGAAACTGGCAGCCGGCTCTAAGGCATTTGACAAAATACGACGGAACCGAATTTCCTGAGCCTGATACTCTCTTTGATGATTATGCGACAAGGTCAGAAGCAGCAAAAGAGCAGGAAATGACCCTTCTGAAACATATGCAGCCCGAATATGACTTGAAAATGGGCCCTCCCCCGGAAAGAATGACAGAGGAGCAAAAGGCGGCATGGGAAGATGCGTACAGGCCGAAAAGAGAATCTTTCCACCTGAAAACCCCTCAAGGAAAAGAACTGGTCCGCTGGAAATACCAGCGCTATATGCAGGATTATCTCGGATGCATAGCCGGAGTAGACGAAAGTATAGGGCGCATCCTGGATTATCTGGAAATATCAGGCCTGGCAGGCAGCACACTGATTGTGTATACCTCAGACCAAGGATTCTACCTCGGTGATCACGGCTGGTTTGACAAACGCTTCATGTACGAAGAATCTCTCAGAATGCCTCTTTTAATGAGCCTCCCCGGCCGGATCCGACCCGGAAGAATCGATGAGCACATGGTCACAAACCTTGACTTTGCGCCCACTTTTCTGGAATTATCGGGTGTGCCGGTTCCCGAAGACATGCAGGGCCTGTCTTTAGCCGATCTGATAACAGACAAGCCCGTGCCTAAGTGGCGGGATGCCATCTATTACCACTATTATGAATATCCCAGTGTCCACATGGTCAAAAGGCATTACGGCATCCGCACCAAAAAATACAAACTCATCCACTTTTATTATGACATAGACCGGTGGGAGCTGTACGACCTTGAAAAAGACCCTAAAGAACGCAACAATGTTTATACCCATCCGTCGTATTCTGAAACAGTTTCGGAACTTAAATCAAAACTGAATGCCCTTCAAAAAAAATACGGGGACTCAAAAGAGCTGGCAGAAAAATTTCTCAGACAAGATTTAGCCCGGCATTAAACAGAAAAAAAGAGAACCAGATATCGGGTGTTTTTTCACTCTTATAACAATCACGCTGCACAATCAACCTGAATGATGAACGAGTCGAGGTCGCTGCAGATGCGAGGCAAAAGGCATGAAAGTGTGGTCTTTCACTGCGAATGCCTTGTAACGAAGCAGATACAGTGAGATCGGCTCGCCTGAAAGGTAAAAAAATGGCGATTAAAATGAAATTGACAAAAAACAAAATCATTTCATTTGAAATTTTATAGAAAACATGTATATTCTTGAAAGCAAAAAAAAATAATGAACGTCGCCATTTTTTTATGAATAGTTCAGGTTAAAAAATTGTAGAAATTATGTGAATTAATTCTTATACTAATGAGCAAAACCGGAAGAGAGATGAAAAAATTAATAAAAAGTGTTATCTTTTTCTCTATCCTTATATTTGCAGCCGCATCCTCATGCTCAATAGAAAAATTCGCGCTGAAGAAAGCAGCGGATGCCTTAACCGGAGAAAGCAGCAGTAATGTCTTTCTCACGGATAATGACCCTGAATTGGTGGGAGATGCCCTGCCGTTTACCATAAAGATGTACGAATCTCTCATGGCCTCCATACCCGGGCATTACGGATTAAGACTTCAAACAGGCATGCTCTACATAATGTATGCGAATGTTTATATTCAATCACCTGCAGAACAGCTCCCTGATAGGGAATTTGATAAAAAGGAATCCATGCTGGACAGAGCTAAAAATCTTTATTTAAGGGGGAGAGACTATACTCTCGAACTGCTTGAGATGAAACACCCCGGTTTTTTAGAACACCTTAAAGCTAAGAAATACAAACTGGCGTTGGACAGCGTTAAAAGGGATGATGTCCCTGCTCTGTATTGGGCCTCTGCTGGATGGGTGGCGGCTTATTCCATAGATCCTTTTGATATGAAACTCGGCATAACACTTCCCCAGGCAGAGGCAATGATGAATAAAGTCCTGGAGCTCGATGAACATTTCAACAGCGGATCTATTCATGACTTTTTAATTCTTTACTATGGTTCCATCCCGGAATACATGGGAGGAAGTTCCAAAAAAGCCAGAGCGCATTTCAAAAGAGCCGTCGAATTATCCAAAGGCAGATCGGCATCGCCTTATCTTTCATTGGCCTCAACCGTATCTGTAAAAGAACAGAACATAAAAGAGTTCAAGGCCCTTTTAAACCAAGCGCTTAAAATCGACCCTGATAAATACATGCCTTTAAGACTTCAAAATACAATCTATAAAAGAAAAGCAAAATGGATGCTTGATCATATTGAGAATTATTTTGTGGAAGTAAAATAAAATTATGGAAGTAAAATGAAAAGAAAATCCCTATCCCTCATAATTTCAATCGTGTTTTTAATAACAACTCTGTCCGGTCTCCTGCATTCAACCACCATTAAAATAGGAAGCATTGCTCCGAAGCGGTCGCCATGGGACGATGCTTTAAGAATCCTCAACCAGAAATGGCAGGAGATCACTCATGGAGAAGTGGAGCTGCAAATCTACCCCGGAGGTATCGCAGGGAATGAGTCAGATACATTGAGAAAGATGAGAATGGGCATATTAGGGGGAGGCGTTTTTACAAACAGGGGTCTTACAAAGATCTATCCGGATATCTATGTGCTCAATATCCCCTTTCTTATCACTTCTCATCAAGAGCTGGACTATGTATTAGAAAAAATGAAACCTGTTTTTGAAAAAGGGATAGAACAAAAAGGATTCAAAATCATTATATGGTCCACAGTAGGATGGGTTCATATTTTTTCTAAAGATGAAGTCCTGTATCCGGAAGACTTAAAAAAGCATAAGCTTTCTTTCACAACAGGAGAGCCCGAACTTGAGCAAGCATGGAAGAGGTCCGGGTATCAAATTGTTCCGAATGACCTCAAAGACCTTATGATGGCCCTCCAGAGCGGAATGGTGGACTCATTCTATTTGACTCCGCTTGTGGCTGCCTCAGGCCAGTATTTCCCATTGTCTCCGAATATGTCTCCCTCAAAATCGCTCCTGTCGTGGGCGGGATTGTCGTGACTCAAAAAATCTGGGATAAGATTCCCCAGCAATACAAGGAAGACATGCTCAAAGCCACGCAGGATATTTCCGAACAACTCAACACAGACAGAACAAAACTGGAGCAAGAGGCCATTGAAACCATGATAGAACACGGATTAAAAATAAATGAAGTCCCAAGAGATGCTGTTATCCAGTGGAAGAAAGCAGCTGAAAGAGGGATAGACGTCCTCAAAGGCAAAGTGTTTACAAATGAAATCTATAATGTGCTCAAACATCATATAGATGAGTATAATAAATCAAATGAAAAAAA
>Ga0180433_10011134_pt1 | contig 10706 bp, 4 predicted proteins | sample SS_ome_8_FD_132980 | JGI IMG/M metagenome (GOLD analysis project Ga0180433, IMG submission 132980) | Hypersaline lake sediment archaeal communities from the Salton Sea, California, USA - SS_1_D_1 metaG | ecosystem: Environmental > Aquatic > Non-marine Saline and Alkaline > Hypersaline > Sediment...
CATACTGATTATTAGGAGAAAATTATGAGAAATTTTGTTATGAAAAGGAACGGGAATAGTTATCTTGTTATTAAAGATTTTTACGACACACTATATGGTAAACAACATAACTTTGATGTTAAATTACCTTATGCAAAAACGCAACCACTTATCTGTTATACTGCAACAACTGGGATGGTAGAAACCATAGGTAATATAGTTGACAAAAATAATGCAGTTGGTTATTTGCCAACTGTTAGTAAAAAATTTAAATTTAAAATATTTAATCCTTTTGAATACAAAAAAGGCGAACGTGTCTATATAACAGAGCACATAAGATTAGATGGAAAGGTAGAATATATAGCTACCAAACATAAGATAGCTCAAGGAGAAAATAACTTTCTTAATATTGGTTTTATAGAAAAAAATCGTAACAATATAAAAATACAAGTAGATATCATCACTGGAGAACATAAGTGGATTTAAATAGATGGTGGGATAACAACTGGAAAAATAGAGTTTTATTGGGCACAAAATCGGCTGGCGATGCCTATACAAGTGGAATACATTATATAAAAGCAGAGTTAAATTTTTATAATACTCCATTTAGTGGACTCGTTAGAGATGATTTACAAGATGTAAGAATTGTTTATCAAACAACAAACAATATAATTAATGTTCCTTTTTATATAGCATCTGGGCTAAGTCCTTTTAAAGTATATTTCCAAGCACAGGACAACATATCATCTGGCGTAGACTATCTATATGATGGTAACGGATTTTATTATTGTTATTATAATGCTAATGATCCTTCACAAAACAATCCTTCAGAATATATAAATATTAATTTCCCAAAAGCTCCATATTCGGTCCATCCTAGTGGTTATAACTCTACTTTTGGCACATATGTTGACAAGCATATGTTTAGGCTAAATAACTTAATCAATAGTCAATCTGGATTTCTTGATCAAACAGGCCATAGTAGTGGTAACATTGTAGATTATGCAGATGTTTATAATGTTAATTCTGGAATATTAGATAGGGCCACATATTTCTCATATGGTTCTTATTTTACAATACCTACAGATATAAAGCACAGATGGGACAATCCCTCTGGAGATTGGTGCGTTGATGTGTGGGTTAACATATGGAATAAAAATTATGTTGATAAGTTTTTTCATTTGTTTTCAAAAGAAGATGACAATTTACCTGATTTTGTCATATATTGCGAAAATGACAATGGACTTTGGAGAAATCAAGCAAAGTATCCACAGTCTACATCTCATCAGTTAACACAAAGAGATGATACTGCCGTTTATTTGCCTATTAACACTTGGCATCATGTGCGTGTAGCATACAGAACTGGCGGTGATTATTTAAAAAGTAGAATATATCTATATGTTGATGGTGAAGAAAAGAATCCAAGCACTTCTTTAGATGACACAGGAAATGTTGCTACAACTGCATTTAGCGATAACCCTATTCTTGTGGGAAGAAATCTTGGTGATGCAAATTATCAAGGTGAGGCTTTATTAGAACAATGGAGATATAGTACATTTGTATATCCCGCAATGAGTGGTGCAGATGATTATAGTTGTAGTCCTGACTGGGTTGATAACCAATATGTCTTGACAAATTTTTCTGCACAAGGAGAACAGGCTCCAGAAAAACAGCTTGGCGCTATTGTTAGTACAAAAACCGAAGAATCTGGTAGTCTTAAAGTTGGTGGTTATGCTAGAGTTCTTAGTGGAGAAAACAATATAAAAATTGGTGGCTTTATTTTTTCAATTAGTCAAGTTGATAATAATAAAATTGGTGGGCTTGTATCTTCTAAAAGGGAGGCACAGGCAAGCGTAGGCGGTTTTTTACTTGCTAGTCACATTAATTTATTGGACAATTATGTTGAGTCTCTGAATAGAGTATTGATAAAAGCTAATTCTGAAGATATTCCAAAACAAGAATGTGGTTTTGAGGCTGGATATTTATTAATCAAAAATAATAATAAAGATAATTTTGATGCAACAATAAAAGTACAAAAAACCAAATATGCACAATTTGATTCAGTAATCAAAGTGCAGAAAAAACACTTAAATCCTTATGTAGAAATAACAGATTGTCATGCAATAAGTGGTGTTTTATATATAACTGCCTCTGGACACTCTTATGATTACAATAATGATCCTTTCAGTAGTGGAATAGATCATGTTAGTTTTATTTGGGGTGATAATGATTATACTGATATAATTTCGCCAGTTGAGAGTGGCAATATTTGGGCCGCTTCACATCAATTTGTACACTCTGGTCTATACAAACCAATTGTCAGGGTTGTTGATAGATATGGAAAGATTGGTTCTGATTATTGTTCTTTTGACTTTATTCCATACAGTGGTATTGTTCATCCTTATATTTCTTTAAGTGGTGTCCCACGCAGTGGATACAATCCATTATCTGTTGATTTCGATGTTAAAACATCTGGTGTTATCAATCCTCATACATTATATTGGGATTTTGGTAATGGAATTATATATTTTGATAATACAAAAAATCAATCAACACAATATTCAATCGCTGGTAATTATATACCATTTGTTAGAATTGAAGATGCTAATGGAATATATGTTGTTGATACATTAAAAATAGGATATAATGTATAGGAGACTCGATGGCATCAAGTAATGTATGGTGGAACAAATTCTGGGATCATAGGAAAAAGCTATGTATTAATGGTGGTGATTCCTATGTATCAGGGGTTCATTATCTACATTTTGAACAAGACCTCCAGACATTAAGATCAAACGGGCTTTTGTCTCAAGATTATTCTGATATAAGAATTATATTTCAAGATACTTCTAGGGCCATAAATGTCCCATATTACATAGCATCTGGCTGTAGCCCTGAAAAAATATATTTTCCAGCAATGAACAATATACCATCTGGCATTTCTCAAAGCGCATCAAGTGGTGATTGGGCTTATTATTTTTATTACAACAATCCTCTTGGCAAAAATCAGGAATTGCCGCCAAAATATAATAACTATAATTTTCCACAAGCGCCATACGCTGCATTTTCTGATTTTACGACATTTGCAAGAAGTGGAAGTTATGGTTCATTCAGAGATAAGTGTCTTTATAGATTTAACGATGATCCATCTTTAGGTAATGTTGATTTGTTCCATGATAGCGACAATCACACATATGGTGTCGCAAATGTAAGTGGTGGCATAAACAAAGGATATAGCGGAATATTAGATCAAGCAAGTTTCTTCACAGATATTTATAATAATGGACTTTCCGTTGAGCTTTTATCTAATAATTATTACACACATCCAAGTGGAGATTGGTGTATAGATTTATGGCTCAAGCCGAGCGGAAATCTCTATGATAGAAATTGGTTTTTTACTAAAGCAAGCTCTGGAAACAATAGACAGCTTGCACTCGGTCTATATGATGGCACAAAAGAATTAATATATTATACACCAGGGGCGGTGGGTGAAGAAAAATTCGGAGGAAGTGGTGGTTATTTAGAGCATATTGATTCAGACGATCATGGTGGACAAGGATGGCAAACATGGGGGCAAAACGATTATATATTTCTTGCCAACCACAGCGATGGGCTTTTGTCATATAGTTCACAATCTGGTAATTTACAATATATAGATAAACATTCTACAGGTCATGATGTTTTAGGTGTTTGGGGCGACCAACAATTTATATACACAGCAGAATATTTTGGTGGGTTGCATTCTTATAGTGTTGATGTAAGTGGCAATTTGACACATATAGATAGCCATGATCCAGGCGATAGAGCATATTTTGTTTGGGGAGATGGTAATTTTGTTTATTTAGCAAATTTTACAGGAGGACTGCATTCTTATAGTGTAGATGCATCTGGATATTTGACACATATAGATAGCGATGTCCCTGGTGAAGCTATGGGGGTATGGGGAGATTCAAATTTTGTATATGTTGCATATAGATATAATGGCATTTATTCATATAGTGTTGATGCATCAGGTTATTTAACACAAATAGATAGTCATGATCCAGGTTCTCTTTGTCTTGCTGTGTTTGCAGATGAAAATTTTGTTTATTTAGCTAACTATGATGGTGGACTGCATACATATAGTGTTGATGCTTCAGGATATTTTACCCATATAGACAATGTTGATCCAGGTGGTTTTGGTTATGGCGTATGGGGAGACGGCTCGTATGTATATTTGTGCAATTATCATTTTGGAATTTATTCTTATTATGTTGATTCTTCAGGACATTTAAGCTATAGAGACCATGATGATCAGGGTGGGTACGCAATGGGTGCATGGGGCGATGAACATTTTTTATATTTGGCTAATCATGAAAATGGTATACATTCTTATAACAGATCTTGGAATGGCGAAATAGGTTTTGTGAGTGGTGTTTGGCAGCATCTAAGAATATGCACAAATGTTTTAGGACAATCTGATTATGTGAACACATATAGAAATGGTAAATTGGTAGGACAAGCTGGACCTTGGGGTCCTGTAAACAATATTAATAGCTCAGGGTTTTTCCCAACTATAATAGGTGGAGCAGTTGGTTTTGATCCAAACAACAGTTTTGATGGATGGATAGAACAATTTAGATTTTCTAATTATCCAAAATTCAAAAGTGACCCATCTCCTGACTGGATTGACAATCAAAGTACAGTTACAACTTGTACAGATGAAAGCATTGGTTCTCATTCAAATTTTGTGGATATAGGCTGTGTAGCTATTACACGAAATAGTATACAAAATAGCGGCGTTATTGGTGGATATATATCTACAAATGCAGAATATAGTGCTTCTGGGAGCATAGGCGCTATAGTTTCAACGGATGCTACACCATCATCTGGCAATATTGGATTGGTAATACGATTAGTTGGCGATGAAGATATTTTAACAATTGGTGGATATCTTTTAACATTTAAATTAACCGATAAACAAGGTCCTATTGGTGGCATAATTAAAACTGTTGCTGGTGCACCTTCAGAGTCAATAGGTGGCTTCTTATTAAATACTTGGGCAGAAAAAGATTATACAGCAGTAGAAAATTTATCTAGAGTGTTGATTAAAGGCAAAGACTATATAGTTCCACAACAAGAGTGCGGAATGGAGGCTGGATATATTCTTTACAAGAATATTAATGATGATGTAGACGCAACAATAAAGGTGTCTAAAACTAAATATGCCTCGTTTGATGCCAATCTTGAAGTACAAAAAAAACATAGGGTGCCAGATGTTGCAATTACTAATGTTTCCACAAGTGGTAATTTTGTTACAATAACAGCATCTGGTTTAGCTTATAACCATAATAATGCACCAATAAATAGTGGTATTCAAGATGCAATATTCACATGGACAGATGGTGATATTGATAAATTTGACAATGTACAAAATATATATACTGCAACTCATATGTATGCAAAAAGTGGACTGTACAAACCCTCTGTTAAAATGTCAGATAAATATGGAGAATATGGTTCAGATTATACTGCAATTAATTTAGCATCAGGATTATCTTTTGGGTATATTTCATTGTCAGGCATACCTAGGGCAGGATTGTCACCTTTGGTTGTTGATTTTCATGTAGAATTATCTGGTGTGAACGGAACATATGACATATTTTGGGACTATAATAATGGCATATTTAATTATAACAATGCATTAAATACAACTATACAATATTCTATGCCTGGGAATTATTGCCCATATGTACGCCTTGAACAAAAAAACGTATATATAGTTGACACGCTAAAGATTGGTTTCAATAAATAGGAGAAAGGTAAAATTATGGATAGTCAGTATATTCGTGTTAGTGGAGTATTGGAAAATGAGTTATTATTCAATGATAATTCTAATATAAACGTAAATTTTGGTATTCCAGATTCATTCGGGCAAGTTTGGATAAGAGACATTAGTACATCATTTGGTTTCAATGGTACGCCACATTCTGTTCAATTAACTTTAGTGGCAAAAAATCAAATAAATATAAATCAAAACAAAATAGGCAAAGATGTTAATCTTAGAATAGGTGAATTAAAGTTCTATGGCTACATTTCTCACGTTGACAATACTTCTGATAACAATGGATATGTAACACAAATCACATGCGAAGACAAGAGAAAGCGTGATTTAAATAAATATTTAATACACACAGAACCATTATTGCAAAGCAATTTAAGTAATATTATAGTTGTTCCTAAAGTTTTGGATACAGAGGGCACTTTACATAAAGCCGGTTCGCCATTATGGCTAATGAATAATTATGGAGCAACATACCAAGAAATTTATTCTGCTATCACACAAATAACATCTGTCCAATTACCTCCAGTAAGCACCATTGCTAATAGACTTGGTGATATTGAAACATATAGGTGGAGCTTTAGTCTTACTCCGTTATTTAATGCTGTATCACAAATATTCGATGATTGTAATTTTGATTTTTATTATTACAATGGACAAATAAGACTTATAGATAGAAATAAATCTATTAGTGTTGATACAAGTTTTTTCGACAATAAATACAAAACTTCGGTTAGAGAAGGATATGACAATACAGATAGACCAACGCAATATAGTATTCTTGGAGCAAAAAAAGAAGGCGGCGTTGGTATGAATGGCATAGTGCAATATGAAAATCTTGTAAAGCTTAAATCTAAAAATATAGCAAATGACAAGTTTCTTCCATGTTGGACAGAGATGAAAATTAGTTATCATGATCAAAATGGTGTTCTTAAAAGATATAGGCCGACTGAATTAGAATTAAAAATGGCACTTAAATCTATAGAACATTGGGTATACTACAAAAAAGATGAATTCGAAAACACTAAAAATTCATTTGCTCGTGGATGGATGGAGTCTAGATTGGATCCTGCTCCTTATGGACTGGAGGGCAATGCGGTTGAGGCAGCCCTTGCCTTTGGTGGCGGCAGAGAAGATGTTAGGCGTGTAATAAAAAATAGAAGGGCAATAGAATGCAATTGGCTTTGTCAATGGTATGAGTCAGTATCTAAATATGCGAGAACTTATTTTGGAAAAATGTATTCTATTAAGCCTTCTGAGGATTTTTTACGAAATTGTGATGTTATAGATAGAGCATGGGTACATGATAATGTTGACCAAAGGAATATTAGTAGTGCTTTATCGCCATTTTATAATCATGGATATATGAGGGCATTTTGCAAAATACACACTGATAACATTAAGGGGTATGGAGTAGATGGAACACAAGCACCGCTATCGTTTGAAGAGTGGAATGAATATAAATCTTGGGTATATTTACCTCTTAATGTAGAACTTTATTCACCAACGGAAGACAACGAAGAAAGATATCCAGGCATTAATGATACAAGGTTGTTTATCTCGTTGCCTGAAATTGTTGTTAGTGGACTAGAAACTCCTGCTATCTTAAAAAATCTTGTTACTTTAGATCATTATGACAAAACAGCGGCACTCATTACAGATGATGATAGTGTTGAAGGTAATTTTAAGTTCTTTTTGACAGAAAAAGATGTTAATAATCCAAGATGGGTTATTAGACCTTTGCCGAGTATAGACAACTTTTTTATCCCAGTTAAATATAATATTCGTTATGGCGATGATGGATCTGCAACAAAAGGAAATTTAAATGGAACTGTCCGTGCTGAGATAGATGATAAATTTGCGCCATGGACAAGGACTAATCCAGACAATCCTACCGTTGAGATGCGTGAAAAAGCATTAGAGATGATAAGCAATAACAATATAGATTCATTCTATGAATGTGAAATTGTTGGGCTTCCAGAGATAAACTTTTTCGCTAATTTTGCTGATGAAAACAATCGTCCTCAACACCCATTTACATCAATTGATGTTACAGTTGATTCTAATGGTATGCTGACAAGGTATAATTCTAAATTGCAACTGCAAGAAATATTGAGAGCCAACAAAATAGATTGGATAAGATTTAGAGATAGATTGGACAAAATACAGCATTTTGCTAATTTGTCTAAGCTACAAACTGATTTAAATTTAACGCTTGAGCCACAAAACGTTGAAAAAGAAAAACTTGATACTAGAAGACAAAAAACATTTTCTTTTATCAGCAGCAGCAACGAGGAAGAAGAGGAAGATGAAATTCAGGAAAAAAGTTTTGTTAAGGCTGTTACAATTAAATTTAAAAGCAGACATTATGCACCAGACCCACTAGATGAAGGAAATTGGTTGACACAGGAGCTTTATCGTGGTGAAGACGACTATGGGAACACATGGCCGCCTAATTGGGTAAAAGTCAATGATGCTATGTCAAATGCAGCTACAAACAAAGATCCTTATAATTCTAATCAGTATTATGTGACCGGATCTCCAACAGAAGGCTCTAACTGGATAGAGTCTGGAGATAAAAGCAATAGATATAATACTATTAAAAAAGGTTTTGCTCCTTGTCAAGATGGTTATTTGAGAAAAGGAATACCAGCGCTATATCATCAAGAAGAAATAGAAGGAACTATATATTGTTATTTTACTGGTGGCGTTCCACTTGAAGATGCACGACTTGTTAAAATAACCAGCAAAGTTAAGAAACAAGGCAGTGTATACTATGTTGACGTAGAGACAATTCCACATCCACGTTCAGAAGATTCTGATACATATATATTTAAAAAAGTTCCTTTTGCACAAAATGATGTTGTTACCAGCCAAGGTTATGCTCCTGGACAAATAGTTCCAATAATGCATAATAAAATGATGGGTGGTGGGTCTAGTAATGCATCAATGAATATAGATCAACAAGACGAAAACACAACAGCACCAGCAGATGATCTTGGGGCATTGAGACCTGGAAGCACTCATGTTGTGAATGGTGCAGCTTTGGGTGATTTATATATAGCAAATAGTCCTGTCATGGGCGCTATGGCAGTCACAGTTGTTCAGCCACCAGACGAGAATGGTAACAAAGGTATTGTTGCCAAAGTAGATGATGAAGATGCTCTTTATGGTATTACTGGTAGTACAGATGAAAATGAAAATATTCCTGTTTCTTTTATTGGAATACCTCCCACACAAATTTTTGCTGGTGATTATGGTATAATGACAAAGGGTAACAGTGTTTGGAATGTAATTATAATGAAGGCTATGTTCACACCATTTTCGGCGTTTGGAGAATAATATGGGATTTGGAATAGGCGGTGCAACATCAAGATATTTTAATTATTCATACCCAGACCCTTTTGTTTGTCCGTTAAGAGATGACAATATATATGCTATTCCATTTGATAGCAGATATTTAGAAGAAATAATGTTCAATATTAATATTGCAAGGTCGCAATTGTATGGGAAAGAACCAATTACATATGATTTATATGGCTCTGATGGCAGGGTAATAGAAAGCGATTATCAGCCAAATTCTTCATATAAAACAAAATCCCTTTTCAATAATAATTTATCTATAGTAAATTTTATAGAAATAGTAGAGCAAATAAAAGACGCCATAGAAGACACAATACAAGACCCAGATAATTTACGTGCTCATTTTGCAAGATGTTTTAGTATGGCATATTATACAGGTTTGCCGTTTATATCTACTGGGCTTTTACAAAGAGACTCATCACTTAAAACATCGTTAGAAGAACAAGGATATCCTTTTTATACATTCCCTGAAAATATAAGCGGTGAAACAATGCACGGGGTTTTCCATCGGTTTGATTATGTTCTGCCCAATGTTAAACATCCACTTAGAGATGTTGCCGTAAGGGCTTTCCCTAATGCAAAAGCAAAGCTTTCTGAAGGAATTCCACTGTTAGATAGAATGCAAAATGGCGAATGGCCAATTACAAAAAGTGAATTATCTACTATTCTTGGAATGAGTATATTTTCTAAAGACCCAAGACGACTTCCAGATAAGCGTAAAAACAGTCAAACTGCTTTTGATAAATATAAGCTTACAGATGGTAAACGTATTTTTAGTTCAATGTGTTCATTCGTTATACAGATGTTGAGATACAATCCACCAAACATGGAAACATTCCCTTATAAAAGCAATTTAAATAACAAAGTGTGGGCAGCATCGTATACATATGGAGCTATTTTTAGCGACTATGCATGTAGAGTATATTATTACAATCACACAAGAAATTTCACAACACATTATTTTAATTCTGGCAAATGGGCTATTGGTGGAATTGGAGGATCGCTTGAAGATGATGGTTATATGCTTAGGGTTCCACCGCCATTAAACGGCGGGACACTTAGCTGGTTCGCTGGTGATAAGAGAGTGTTGGAAATAGGAATTGCGCCGATTGGTCCATGGGGATTTGCTCCATCGTATCCCATGGCTAGGTATATGGATCAAGATGATAATTATAATAATTTTTGGAATTTCCATAGATATTCTACATTAGAAATAGCAACTGAAAATGACGAAGAATGGACGGCAACAAAAACGCCATATAGGCTTGGCCCAAATATTGCTATAGAGCTTGCTTATAAAGTAGAAGGTGGCTATGCTTATTACCCGTTTGTACACACTGGAGGCTTTTATAACGACCCATTGATAGATTATGGTGTTAACGATAACGGAATCGATGGATTATGGGTTACTGGTAGTGATGGAATATTATATGAAAATTTATATAAAGCAGAACCAAATAAGGTTACTTTTATCAAATTACCTATAAAAAGAGCACCACTATATGATTTATTCAAAGCAGGAAATACACCATCAGATGCCTTA
>Ga0180433_10011136_pt1 | contig 10706 bp, 10 predicted proteins | sample SS_ome_8_FD_132980 | JGI IMG/M metagenome (GOLD analysis project Ga0180433, IMG submission 132980) | Hypersaline lake sediment archaeal communities from the Salton Sea, California, USA - SS_1_D_1 metaG | ecosystem: Environmental > Aquatic > Non-marine Saline and Alkaline > Hypersaline >...
GGGCGAATCGGGCGATGGCGAATTCGAGACGAAACAGGAGGCGGACCGGCGAAAGGCGATCGCCCAGGCGAACCTCATCGAACTACAAGAGGCCCGCCAGCGGGGCGAGACGATCAGTAAGGCGGAACACCTGGCGGGACGCATGGCCCTGCTCAAATGGTTCGCCGCCATCATGGCCACCGCGGGCACGGAACTGCAAAGCCGACTCGCGGGCAAACGCCCGGCCGAGCAGCGGAAGATCGTCGAGGCGTACTTCACCGACATCCGACGGCAGGTGTCGGGGCGGTGAGAAGCGAGAAGGTGAGAAGGTGCGAAAGTGAAAAGACCGGAGTAGACAGGATAACAGGATGGACAGGATCAGAACTCTGTGACCTCTGTGTCCTCTGTGGCAAGATTTCCGGGCTTGGTGTCTTAAGGATGGCGGGCAATGAGCAAAAGGAAGGACCAAAAGACTTGCGCCGTGTGCGGCGGTCGGCTGCAGAGCAACAACCAACTCGGCGTCTGTTCGCGAACGCCGGCGTGCCGGCGAGAGATGAGCCGCCGCTGGAGGGCCGCGAACCCGGAGAAGTACAGAGAGGCGAAACGCCGCTGGAGGGCCGCGAACCCGGAGAAGTACAGAGAGGCGAAACGCCGCTGGAGGGCCGCGAACCCGGAGAAGGTCAGAGAGGCGAGCCGCCGCTGGAGGGCCGCGAACCCGGAGAAGGCCAGAGAGGTGGAACGTCGCCTGTATGCCGCGAACCCGGAGAAGTACAGAGAGGCGAGACGCCGCTGGAGGGCCGCGAACCCGGAGAAGGCCAGAGAGGCGAGCCGCCGCTGGAGGGCCGCGAACCCGGAGAAGGCCAGAGAGGCGAGCCGTCGCCGGGAGGCCTGGAAAAGCCTCAGAAAAGGGACATTGCCGCGCGGTTCCAGGGCAGGCATGTTTTGCGTATGTGACGTGTGCGGGAAACCGTTGGGCTATCGTGTCCCGAGTCAGATAAGAAAGAATGGAACATTTTGTTATGAGCACAAGTGCTATTGGAGACAGAAAAATGGCAAGAAAGAAAGAAAAGCGGTTTGACTACTGGTACCGTCGGATGCAGGAGCAAATCGAACTGCTCGGCCGGCACAATGCGGCCATGAAGCGCGAGCGGCGGCTGATGCACGCGGCGGCGTACGAGATGGCCACGTGCTATGTCGCGATGCTCAACCAGGACCCCAACCGGTTGCGCGATCTGATCCGATCGGACGAGCGGTACGCGTCAGCGAAAAATCCAGTCGATCAATATCTGGATGACACCTTCGAAGGAGCGGAGATGACATCCCAGCAAGTGAAGGCTTTGATCGCTGCGGTCAGTGACGACCCGCCACTGAGCCGCAAGAAGTATCTCGACGGGGTGTGCCCGGCGGCGTGGGTCCACGCGAACCAGAAGAGCAGGAAACTCAAGTCCGCCGACAACCCGCCGCCGGTCCCGTCAGACGAACTCGACGAGAAGACGCGGCTGGAAGAACTCCTGGCTCAAAACAAAGACTTCAGGCAGGAACTACGCAGCGCCAAGCAGTACGTCCGGGAACTCGAGCGCAAGGTTCGGGAACTTGAACGCGCGAAAGAAACTGACGTGAAGACGATTGCCAATCTGAAAAAGAAGATCCGCAAGATTGAGAGGATGCTGGCCCCACTGGTCGCCTGACAGACAAAACCAAGAGAGCGGGCACAGCCGGCTGATCCCCGGTGAGTGCCGTGACCACGCAGCCCGTTACGGGGGCATGCGGTTCATCGCGACCGCGTGCCCCCTTTCTCTTGGTGAGCAGGTGAGAAGGCAAAACATGATCCGCAGATTGCGCAGATGACGCAGATTGCACAGACGTCGTTCTCCGTGTCTCCGTGCCTCTGTGGTGAATATTCTGAATCGACCCCCCTGTGTCCCCCCTTGGCAAGGGGGGAAGGGTTGAAAACTGAAGACTGACGACTGACAACTGATGACCACCTTCGCCCCACCACCCCTGTACGAGCACGAACGCGAGGCCCTGGCCCCGGCGGAGATCCTGCCTTTGTCCGCGTGGGCCGAACGCAAGCGGTACGTGACCGCCGGGCCGGCGGTCGGCCCGGAGGGCGTGCCCGTGCCGTGGTCGAACGCGCTCGATCCGCTCGTGGTGACGATCATGGCCGCGATCGACTCGGAGCACTGGTCGCGCGTGTGCTATATGGGCTCGCCGCAACGGTCGGGTAAGACCGAGGTCGCGGTCAACGCGATCCTCGCCACGATCGACCAGCAGCGGGCGAACGTCTTCTACCACAACGCCTCGGCGGTCGCCGCGATGGATGTCTGGAAGAAGAAGATCCTGCCCGCGATCGAGCATTCGCCCGCGCTGGCCCACTTGCTCAGTGAGGATCGTGAGGAGGGCGGCGTGAAGGAGCGGCGGGATTTCACGAACGCCACGTCGCTGTTCGTCCGGGGATCCGAGTCGCGGGCGGCCCTCGCCCAGGCGACGGCGCCCCTGACCATCGCCGACGACGTGCAGGCGATGAGCCCGCTGCCCGACGGGGATCACCCGGCGGACCTGGGCATGGAGCGGGCGGACGCGTATCCGGTCGACCAGCGGCGGCATCTGCACCTCGGCCAGCCGGGGATCGTCAGCGACCACCTCGCCCACGAGCTTTTTGGTTCGACGTTCTACGTGCCGTTCGTGCCGTGCCTCGGCTGCGGAACGTACCAGATGATCGAGTGGGACCGGTTCGTCTACGACGACAGCGACCCGGAGTCGGCCCGCGACGACTGTTGGATGCGCTGCGCGAACGAGAAATGCCGGCACGAGATCCGCGACGACGATCTGCCCGCCATGCTGGCCGAACACCTGTGGGTCTCAACGCCGCCCGAGACGAACTGGGTGGTGGACCCCATGCCGGGCGGGACGCGGATCGACGTGAATGACGCGGCGGTCTACCCAGATACCGCCCGCAAGACGCTCGTGTGCGGGTTCTGGCGGTCGGCGTTCTACTGGCCGTTCGTAAGCTGGGGTGAGTTGGCGGTTCAGGCAATCTCCGCGGCGGGCAAGCCGGAAGAGACGATCAACTTCGGTAAGCGGATCCGGGCGGTGCCGTACGAGCCGCCGAAGGTCGACGAGGACGCACTCGAGCCGGCGGACGTGAAGGCCCATACACACGCCGGGCATCACTGGAAGGCGATCCCGGCCGCGGCGGGCGTCCATGAGGATAAGGGCGTTCTACTCGTCACCGGCGACGTCATGGCGGGGTACCTGTGGTACCTGGTCCTGGCGTGGCACCTGGGCACCGGCTCGAGCTGGCTCATCGAGTGCGGCCGGTTCGGCAAGAAAATCGAGTCGACCGAGATCCGGTCGAAGGCGGAGCGGACGGCGGCGTGGAAATCGCGGATCGCACGGGCCCTCGAGGGGCTGTGGACGAAGGACGACGGCGGCTGGCCGGTCGAGACGGCCGGCGGCGAAGTGCTCGAAACCGTCTCGGCGAATCACTGCCTGATCGACTGCGGGTTCCTGCGCGAGACGGTTCAGACGGCGTGCCGGCGGTTCAACGGCGGTCGGTGGGTCGGCCGCTGGCGGGCGGTCGAGGGGTCGCAGGCCCGGGCGGCGTCGAAGACGCCCGTCTGGCCGGCGAAGCCGACGATCGAGACGAAGACGAAACGACGCTACTGGGTATCCAATACGAACCGCGGCAAGTTGTACGTCCGCGACGTGCTGGCGATTCCGCCCGGCAACGACGGGGCGTTCCACCTGCCGACCGATATGCCGGCCGTCCTGCGCGACCAGTTCGCCAAACACATCTGTGCCGAGGAGTGGCTCGCGGACAAGGGGCGATGGCAGAAGGTGTCGGATTCGAATCACCTGCTCGACTGTATGGCACTCCAGATCGCGGGGGCGATCTCGTGCGACGTGCGGCTGCCGATGATCGAGCAGGCGGCGAAGCGAAAGAGAAAGCGGGTCAGCCGATCGCCCGTGCGGACGCCCGACGGGCGGGCGTTTCTGGTCACGGAACGGTGAGGGGGTGCGAAGGTGAGAAAGTGCGAAAGGGAGAAAGTAAAAAGACCGGAGTCGACAGGATAACAGGATAACAGGATGAACAGGATCAGAACTCTGTGACCACTGTGCCCTCTGTGGCGAATTCCGGGCCTGGTGTCTTGGTGCCTTGGTGCTGAGTTTTGGATTTGAAATTTGAGGATTTGCAATTTCGAGGAGACCCTTTTCGGAAAGGATTCCATTCCATGGCGAAAAAGAAGAAGAAGGCGGCCGGCACGATCACGATCGAGGCGCCCGTGGCCGAGCCGCCGGCGGGCAATTACGAGACGCGACACATCGAGGTACAACTGACCGGCGTGCAGCCACGCGGGCTTAAGCGTCTGTTCGGCGGCCTCTACGGGGCCCAGTTGGCCAACGGCCGACTGGTCCAGACGTCGGCGGACGTGGTTCGCTGGATCATGGAGCAAGCTGCCGGAGACGGCGAAACAGCAAAGGGCGAATGAGACTCGTTACCCTGACCAGTGCGCATACGGGCAAGCCGATCGCGATTGAGGTCGAACTGATCGGCGAAGTAGCCGACCTGACGGGGAACCTCTGCCAACAGCACGGCAAGACGAAAATCACATACGTATCGAACCGGCGGGTCAAATGGACGGTCAATGAGCCGTTCGGCGAGGTGATGCGGCGGATCGCCCCGCGGAAAGGGTGAGAAGGTGTGAACGTGAGAAGGTGAGAAGGTATTAGCCACAAGAAACACCAGAAGCCACAAAAAGGGACACTCCGGTTTTCGTGCCTTTTCGCGTTTTTCGTAGCGATTCTGCTCTGCGCCTCCGCGTTGAATTCCGGGTCTGAGATTTGAGGACTTGAGATTTCAGACGACCCCCCTGTGTCCCCTCTCCGGGGTTTCCGGCCAATCCGCGTCCGGACAGCCCGGAGCCCCTTTAACGCCCTGGCACGATGTGTCAGGATCAGGCTATGTCTCTGTCCTCCGCGAGTACCGACGCCGAAGTCTGGGCGGCCTACGATGACAACTGCTCGTACGACCTGAACGGCTCGGTGACCGAGTGCAAGGCATTTATCCAAGCGTGCCGGATTCTACTACGCCGCATGGCCCAGGCGGTCGAGCAGGGCGACAACCGCGTTCAGGACGACTACGCCAAAATTGAGAACCAGTTGAACGAGGCGGTCGAATGGTGGCAGAGCAACGATACCGACGCGGCCACGAGCCGGCGGGCACGCCGAATTGTGCATGCGGATTTGTCTGACTTCAGGGAGTAGCCATTGGCTTTTAGCTGTTAGCTATTAGCTGATGCCCGGGAGCCAAGAGCTAACAGCCAAGAGTTTTCCTAATGGCCCGCCGATTCCGACGACATCCCGAAACGACGCTAGCCAAAGCGTTCGGCCAGATTCGCGCGGACTACAACGCGGCGAAGATCACGCGGTTCCGCAAGCGGCTGACCGGCGTCGCGTCGAGAGGGTCGGGTGCGGACTACCACTACCGGTCGGAAGCCGACCACCTGCGAATGATGGAGCTGGCCCGGTCGTTCGACCGGAACGATATGGTGGTGGGCCAGGGGATCACGCGTCTGATCCGCAACGTGCTCCAGGGCGGGATTCGACTCAATCCGGAGACGGGCAACGAGGACCTCGACAAGGACCTCGCCCGGCGTTGGCGGCTCTGGTCGGCCGCTCCGATGCAATGCCATAAGGCGGGCAAATTCTCCGTCCACACCATGGCAAAACTCACGCTCCGCCATATGATCGTCGACGGCGACATCTGCAATCTACCCCTGATCGAGGGTTCGCTCGACCAGGCGGAGGCACACCGGCTGCGAACGCCGACGAACACGAAGCGCAACGTTGTCCACGGCGTCCTGCTCGACAACCACCGAAAACCGCTTGAATACTGGTTCACCGCCGATGATCTCGACCCGAATACGCCGCTCGCCCGGGTGAGCGACGTGAAGACTTACCCGGCACATGACGAGGACGGGAACCCGCAGGTCTTTCACGCTTACCTGCCGAAGCGGTTCAGCCAGACCCGCGGCGTGACGGCGCTGGCCCCGATCGTCGATCCCGTCGGTATGCACGACGACATTCAATTCGCCAAGCTGGTCCAGCAGCAGATCGCGAGCTGTTTCGCCATCTTTCACCAGATCGCCGAGGATGCCGAAGGGGCGGCCGACGAGCCCCAGCGGGGCGAACGGGAGACGGAAACCCTTTCCGACGGGTCGACCCGAACGATCGAGGGGATCGCGCCGGGTATGGAAATCTACGGCGAACCGGGCGAGACGCTCACCGGCTTTTCGCCGAACGTGCCGAACCCGGAGTTTTTCAGCCACGCGACGCTGATCCTGACGTTTATCGCGATTAACCTGGACCTGCCGCTGGCCGTGCTCCTGCTCGATCCGAGCAAGACGAATTTCAGCGGCTGGCGCGGGGCGATCGATCAGGCCCGGATGGGATTCCGCGACCTGCAGACGGTGATGATCGATCATTTCTATCAGCCGGTCTACCTGTGGAAAGTCCGCCAGTGGCTCGCCGAGGACGCCGGGCTTCGCCAGGCGGCAGGCGGCGGCGACGTCGACATCTTCGGTCACAAATGGCGCCCGCCGAGCTGGTCGTACATCGAGCCGAACAAGGACGCCCAGGGCGATACGACGATCACCAGGAGCGGACTCGACAGCCGGCGGGGGGTCCTCGCCCGGCGCGGGCTCGACATCGAGGACGTCGACCGCGAGACGATCGACGATAACAAACGTCGGATCGTCATGGCCATCGAAGCGTCGGACGAAATCAACGGAAAGCATCCCGGCGCCCAGGTCGACTGGCGGGAACTCTTGCCGGACTTCGCCGGGAAAATGGGGAAGACGGTGGCGAAGCCGCCGACAGAGAAGTGAGAAGGTGAGAAGGTGGGAAGGGGAGAAGCGAGAAGTCGAAATCATCACATCAGAACTTGGCGAGTTGAACATGCCGCCCATTTTGCGTGTGACGATCAACGCCCTTGGATCAACGCCAGGGTAACGCTGCCAGCGTTCCCCCCTCCGGGGTTTCCGGCCAATCCGCGTCCGGACAGCCCGGAACCCCTTGTTGACCGTCCCTGACGCCTGCCATGATTGGGGCATGAAGACCGCCAAACGACCCAAGTCGCGCAGCGAGATCCAACGCCTGGAAGTCCGGGCCGCGGGCCCGGAGACGGTCGAGCTTTGGATCTACGACTACATCGACGACCTGGGCGACACGGCGAAGAGTGTGGTCGAGGCGCTCAAGGGGCACGGTCAGGCAAAACAGATCGACGTCTTTATCAACTCGCCCGGCGGCAACGTCTTTGACGCGGTCGCGATCTATAACACGCTGGTTCGGCACGACGCGCACGTGACCGTCTATATCGACGGGATGGCCCTGTCGGCCGCGTCGGTCGTCGCCATGGCCGGCGACGAGATCGTGATCGCCGGTAATGCCCTGATGATGATCCACAACGCATCGGCCCTCATCTGGGGAACCGCCGACGAACTGCGCCAGCAAGCGGACATGCTTGACAAGGCGAACCAGACACTGATCGATACCTACGCCGGCACGACGGACCTTGAACCGGCCGAGATCGCCCGACTGATGGCCGACGAAACCTGGTTCACCGCTGACGAGGCGGTCGAAAAGGGCTTTGCCGACCGGATCGCCGAGGCCAAGAAGGTCGCCGCGTTCGCCGCGACCGACGGCCGGACGATGGAAATGCTGTCCAAGTTCAAGCATGCGCCGAAAGACTTCCGGGCGCACATCAAAACGACACCTTCTTCGAAAAGAAAGGTCACAGCCATGGCAGAGAATCCGAATACGCCCCCGGCCCCCGCACCCGAGCCGACCCCGACGCCTGAACCCCAGCCCGCAGAGACTCCCAAACCCGATCCCACACCGGTGCCGGACCCCAGCCCGGCGCCGGCGGCGGGGCCGAGCGGGGCGGGACCGGCGACGTACTCGGAGCTGAAGACGGCCCTACCCAAGGCGTCGGCCGAGTTCCGCGAGAAGTGCCTGGACGCCCAGATGTCGATCGAGCAGGCGAAGGATGCCTATATCGGGAGCATGCAGGCCGCGCTCGATCAGGAGCGGGCGAAAACGGAGCAGACGCAGGCCGCCAGCGCCAAGCCCGGCGTCGACGCGCTCGGGACACGTGGCACCGCCAGTCCGGCATCGGCGGGCGGTGGCGACCCGATCGCCGCGTGGGACGCGGCGGTGGCAGAAAAAGTCCAGGCCGGTATGAGCAAAACGCGGGCGGTGTCCGCGGTCGCGGCCAAGGACCCGGAGCTGCACCAGGCGTACATCGAGGCGTACAACGCGGCGCACCCGTGAGACCCCCCACCCCCCCTTGGCAAAGGGGGAACTGATCGCTGAAAGCGGGCCGACTGAAAACTGACAGACTGAAAGGAAAAAACGATGCAACAGAACGATTCAGGCGTGTTGACGCTCACGTCGGCGGAGGCCCTGGTCATGTACCGGCTGGTCCGGCGCGATGCGAGCGGGAACGCCGTCTACTGCGACGCCGGCGAGTACCCTCTGGGACCGACCTATGAGGACATCGCCATCACGACCCCGATCAGCGTGACCATGCTCAAAAACAAGGTCGGCACCATCGAGCTGATGGCGTCGGGGGCGATCACGCAGTTCGCCGACGTCTTCACGGACGATGATGGGAAAATCACGGCCACCAACACCGGCGTCCGCGTCGGTATCGCCCTCGTGGCGGCGACCGCCGACGGCGACGTGATCGAGGTGCAGCCGGACGTCGCCCGCGTGCCGTACGTCAACACGGCGGCGGCCACGGCGATCGGGGCCTCGACCACGGACGCAACCGCGATCGATGTGACCCATACCGTTCCCGCGTCGGAGCTGAAGGCGGGGTCCATCATCCGCGTCAAGGCGGCGGGCCTGGTCGTCGATCAGGACTCGACGCCGCAGTTCGATCTGAAACTGTACGCCGGGACCGAACTGATCGCTACGGCCACGGTGGCCGCCGCGGCCGATAACGACCAGGCGATCATCGAGGCTGAGATCGTGATTCGCTCGATCGGTACCTCGGGCACGCTGATCGCGGCGGTAAAGAGCGTGATCGACGCGGCCGGCACTGCCGTTGCGGTGAACAACAAGGCCCAGGCCACAGAAACCACAGCGGCCGGGCTGCTCATTTACTTGACCGGCACGTTCGATGCGAGCCACGCGGACAACTCGTTCCGGCTGGATATTCTCGAGGTCGAGCATATCCGCTGACGAGTTAGGCCGACAGCCGAGAAACGGAAGACCCAACCCGACCGGGCAAAAAATAACCCGTCATGTGGCGGCATGACAAACCAAGGAGACAGTCATGCCGTCACCGAGTTCAGCACTCACCACGCTACGACCGGACCTCGCGGGAAGTCTGGAAGAGTTCAATCTGGCCATGGATCGCCAGGGGTTCATCGGACACCGAATCCTGCCCGTCCTCGAAGTGGCCGAACAGGCGGGCGTGTTCGGCAAGATCCCGATCGAGCAGTTGCTGCAGACGCCCGAGACCAAACGCGCGCCCGGGGGTGGCTATAGCCGGGGTAAGTACAAGTTCACGAGCGACAGTTGGGCGTGTGAAGAGCACGGCCACGAGGAGCCGCTGGACGATCGCCAGGTGCGGATGTACCGGAACTACCTGGACGCCGAACTGGTCGCAACCCAGCGGGCGCTCGATGCCGTGTTGCGCAATGCCGAAATCCGGATCGCGACCGCCATCTTCAACGCGACGACCTGGACGGGGGCGACACTGACGACCGCCATTACCAACGAGTGGGACGACATCAGCAACGCGACCCCGATCACGGACGTTGACAGCGCCTGTAAGAAGGTCTGGGACCTCACCGGCCTGTGGCCGAACGCGCTCATCCTCAATAAGCGGGTCTTCAAGAACCTGCGCCGATGCGACCAGATCACCGACACCCTCGCCGCGTCGGGGGCCGGCGAGCCGATCAAGCAGGCGTCGATCACCGAACAGATGATCGCGCAGTGCCTCGACCTGGATTACGTCCTCGTTGGCGGATCCGGCAAGAACACGGCCAAGAAGGGCCAGGATGTGAGCCTGAGCCCGATCTGGTCGGACGAGTACGTGATGGTTGCCAGGGTTGCGACGAGCAACGACATCCAGGAGCCGTGCCTCGGCCGAACGTTCCACTGGGGCGAGGATGGCAGCGACGTCGGCGGGACCATCGAGGAATACCGAGATGAAACCGTCCGGGGCAATGTGATCCGCTGTCGGCACGATGTCGACGAGAAGGTGCTCTACACCGAGTGCGCCCACCTGCTCAGCAACGCGACCACGTAGAAACCACCCGCCGGCTCAGGCTCAGCCGGGCGCCGCCACGCCCGGCGGGCCGGGCCGGGGATCCGCCCGGAGCCGGTTATGAGCGCCTTCGACACCCTGATGGGAACCCGCGGCCGACCGGTCCTGGCAGCGCACCTGGGCCGGTCGATTGTGCATACGGCGCCGGGGGAGGACGCGGCGACGATCACCGCGATCGTGAGCGAGGCGCGGAGCTGGGTCGAGCAGGATGACGACGGGCGGGTCACCGTGACCGAGTGCACCGTCTCGATCGATTCCGACGACGCAACACCGGCCCACGGCGATACGCTCACGTTCGACGACAAGGACTGGATCGTGACCGAAACCACCGATCAGCCGGGCGGCATCATCGAGATCACCGCCCGGCGGACGCGGGCGGTCGAGA
>Ga0180433_10011137_pt1 | contig 10705 bp, 9 predicted proteins | sample SS_ome_8_FD_132980 | JGI IMG/M metagenome (GOLD analysis project Ga0180433, IMG submission 132980) | Hypersaline lake sediment archaeal communities from the Salton Sea, California, USA - SS_1_D_1 metaG | ecosystem: Environmental > Aquatic > Non-marine Saline and Alkaline > Hypersaline > Sediment...
TATTTTACCGTTGACCATACGTGAATCACGTTGCATGAGTTTATCCATCTTTTTCCAGAAAGCTTCATTCAGATCAAAATCGGCAGCTATACCTGTTCCCAGTAAAAGGATAAGTAAGTCAGCGACTTCTTCAGATAGTAAGTCCTTACTTTTGCCCTTGGTGACACAAGAGGAAATTTCGCCGAGTTCTTCAGTCATCAGGGCAATGCGGTAATTTAGCTCTTCACCACCATTATCCCTGAAATTATGCTTGTCATGAAAAGCCTGAACAGCTGCCATCATCTCGGTCCAGGAATTCTTGTCTGTCATATCAGCTATCCTGAAGGACAGAAACATCCGCAACCAGCAGGAACAATCGCGTGACCCTTTCCAGTAGTGAAAGCCGGTTCAGACGAATCCTGTTGTCATCTGCCATTACCATGACATCATCAAAAAAGGTATCGACTGGTTCTTTAAGTGTGGCAAGTGTCGAAAGGATACCCTTGTAATCGTTATTTTCAATCAGAGGTTTGATGATCGATTCTTTTTCAGTCACAGCGGTGAAAAGATCATTTTCGGCTGAATTTTCAAACAAATCAGGATCAGTTACATCAGGCAGGGATTCAGTGTTTTTCCGTAAGATGTTATGAATTCTTTTATTGGCGGCAGCCAGGTTTTCAGCTTCTTCAAGTTTGCTGAAATCGGAGACAGCTTCAATGCGCTGAACAAAATCAGGAAGTGAAGCAGGCTGAACACTGGCAACAGAATTTACCAGTCCCACAGAATAACCCTCATCAGTAAATTCACCTTTGAGACGCTCCATGATGTAAGTGTTTACTTCGTTTTGAACATTGTTGCTGGTAATGGCATTTCCATGAAGTTTACAGGCGCTATCAATCAATTCCGGTATATTCAAAGTAAGTGAGTGCTTACGTAAGATTCTTATTATACCCAGCGAAGCACGTCGCAATGCGAACGGGTCTTTTGTGCCACTGGGCTTTAAACCGATTCCAAAAATACCCGTTAAGGTATCCAGTCGATCGGCCAGAGCGATTGCGATACCTGTTTTGCTTTCTGGTAATTTGTCACCGGAAAAACGCGGAAGATAGATTTCTTCCATCGCAGCGGCCAGCTCATCAGGTTCGCCATCACGCTTGGCCTGGTAACGTCCCATAATGCCCTGCATATCGGCAAATTCATAAACCATTTCGGTTACCAGATCACAACGGGATAATAAGCCCGCTCTTTGAGCCAGTCCGCTATCGCCACCAATCCGTTCAGCAATTGATGAACCCAGCGAAGAGACACGGCTGGATTTATCATAGATTGAGCCAAGCTCTTTCTGGAAGACGATTTCCTTTAAATGATCCAGGCGATTTTCCAGGGTCTGTTTTCCATCCTGTTCCCAGAAAAACTTTGCATCCGAAAGCCGAGGACGAACAACACGTTCATTGCCGTCACGAATGGTTTGCGGATTCTTGCTTTCAATATTTGAAATCGTAATGAAATGATTATTGAGATTTTCATTTTGATCAAAGACCGGGAAATATTTCTGATTCTTTTTCATCGTGAGAATCAGTGCTTCGTGTGGTACTTCAAGATATTCTTTGTCAAAGCCGCCAACGATCGCTACAGGCCATTCCACCAGTGCGGTGACTTCATCCAGAAGCTTTTCATCGATTGGAACGTGCCCATTGATTGATGCAGCTGCTTCTTCAACCAGTTCCCTGATACGATTATTTCGCTGATTGAAGTCAGGGATGACTTTTCCCTGTTCGAGCAGTGATTTCTGGTAGTCATCAGGTGAATTAATCAGGATTTCATCCGGGTGATGAAAACGATGTCCGAAGGTCTTGTTGCTGCTTTTCAAATCAAGCAGTTCACAAGGAACAATATTGTTGCCAAGTAAAAACAGGATCCAGTGAGCAGGACGAACAAACATGACGTCAGAAGACCCCCAGCGCATACGCTTGGGTATAGGCAGTTTGTCGAGAGCTGATTTTGCAATATCTTCAAGCAGTGACGCCGTGGGTTTGCCTTTTTCAATAAGTTGGTAAGCGAGCCATTCTCCCTTGGCGGTTGAAATTCGGCCAAGCTGGTCAACAGTAGTTGAGCAGGATGAGGCAAAACCCATAGCGGCCTTGGTCGGATTACCATCGGCATCAAAGGCTGCTTTAACAGCAGGTCCTCTTTTTTCAATTTTCTGATCAGGTTGATTGATTGCGCAGTTTTTGATTAACAGACCAAGACGACGTGGAGTAGCAAATTGACTGACCTCGCCAAAAGAAATATTGGCCTCTTTAAGCCCGCGGACAAATTCGTTGGTGAAAGAGGTAGAAAGCGTACTTAACGCAGTTGGTGGCAGTTCTTCCGTACCAAGTTCAAAAAGTAAATCAGCAGTTTCAGTCATTGGCTTTATCTCCGCTGTTCAACATGGGAAAGCCAAGTTTTTCACGAGAATCGTAATAAGCCTGGGCAACTTCTCTGGAAAGGGTTCGTAATCGAAGAATATATCGCTGGCGCTCGGTGACAGATATGGCGTGACGCGCATCCAGCAGGTTGAAGGCGTGCGAAGCCTTGAGCACCTGTTCATAAGCGGGCAGGGCGAGGCCGTTTTCTATCAGTTGATTACTCTGTTTTTCACATTGGTCGAAAAAGCCGAACAGATAATCAACATCGGCATGTTCGAAATTATAATGGGATTGTTCCACTTCATTCTGGTGGAAAACATCACCATAGGTAACAGGTCCATCCGGGCCATTGGTCCAGACCAGATCGTAAACGCTTTGAACGCCTTGCAGGTACATTGCCAGTCGCTCAAGTCCATAAGTGATTTCACCAGTGACCGGTTTACATTCAAGCCCGCCTACCTGCTGGAAATAAGTAAACTGGGTGACTTCCATACCATTAAGCCAGACTTCCCAGCCCAGGCCCCAGGCGCCAAGAGAAGGAGACTCCCAGTTGTCTTCAACAAAGCGGATATCGTGCTCAAGTGGATCAAAACCCAGTTCTTTCAATGACTGAAGATACAGATCCTGAATATCAGGAGGGGAAGGCTTTAGTGCAACCTGAAACTGGTAATAGTGCTGTAAACGGTTCGGGTTTTCGCCGTAGCGTCCATCAGTTGGGCGTCGTGATGGCTGCACATAGGCGGTATACCAGGGTTCCGGACCGATGGAACGTAAAAAAGTGGCCGTATGGAAAGTACCGGCACCCATTTCCATGTCATAAGGCTGGAGAATGACACAGCCTCTGGAAGCCCAGAATTGTTGTAGTTTCTGGATTAGACCCTGAAAGGTCGACACATCGTTTTCAGATTGAGACAAGGCGAAAAACCCCACGATAAAAATTTACGCGATTATATCCTGTGATGCGCGTTTATCCAAAGAGTGAGCTGTATCACACAGGAACTGTACAGCTTTACTCAAAACCAAGAAATACGAAGCTGCAACCCTAGTAAATCCTGAGTTAAGCATCAGAATGAATAACAGGAAGCTGCGGAATGGATTCCTCATAAGCCAGTTGAGGAGGTTTATATGATCAGGAAAATAAATAATCTACTGCCATTGGGTTACATTGTTATTGGGTTGTGGATGTTTTTCCCGGTGACTTCAAGTGGGCTGATTCATCAGCAGGCACCGAGCCGTGAGCCCAGTGAACTGCTGCAGAAAAAAATGCAGAGCCTGTCTGAAAACCAGGCAAAATGCGGTAAAGATACACTGTGCCAGATGTATGGTGAAAAATTTCAATTGAATGAGAAAAATTCACTGAAATTCATCGCTTTTGTGAATACGCTGTCAGGAAAAAAATAACGATCAATCAGGCAGATATTTTTTTTACGACAATATCGAGATCAGCCTGGGCGGAATCAGAAATATCAATGATATGAAACCCCGACCAGAAGGAATCTGCAGAGCTCGCTTCAGTTGTCCACAGACACACGGCACCGATGTCAAAAGAAGTATCAAGGCCGTCACTTGCGAGGTTTAGCTGAAAAACAGAATCAATTTCAATAAAGCGATCGGTGACAAGCATAAAACCGGTAGAAGAAATATTGGCTATGGTTCCCAGGCTGGTTTGACTGATTCGATCAAGCACCACGATGGATCCTGGCTGTGTATCAACACGTTTTGCAATTCGTCTTTCTTCGCTCAAGGTTATTTTTCCTCTTCCTAGTGTATGGACTTTTCAAGCAATGACTTGATAGCCCGGAACGAGCGGTCAATAAATGGAATGCTAGAACGCTCAAGCACTTCGGCCTTTTCTTCAATGATTTCAATAGCTAGTTGACGGATGCTTTTAACCGCAGTTTTTACACCGGTCTGGTTTACAAACAAAAAGTTGGCCGTGACAGGGTTAAACCAAGACATCTTGACCTTGATGGTTTCGCCTTCTTCATTTATGAGGTTAAACCAGGTGCCCGGAGCCACTTCGCGTAATTTGTTGATTTGCTCTTCAATGGCTTCACTAGCGTGGGCCTGGTCAGAGACTTCATCCTCATCGATTGCAGGAGCGATATAACTGGTTTCACGTTTGCTTGAATTTCCAAGTGCAGTGAGGAAACTTTCAATTTCCGCCTGGTAATGTGGGATAAGACTGCCAACAATCTCTTTCATTTCACTGGAAAGGTCTGCAATCGCCTGAGAAGATGGCATTCCACCATTGGGGTCTTCAGATGACAGTGAAAACTGGATCAGTTTTTTACATAGCGATAATGCCTGAAGCCAGGACTCAGATTCCTGATTGAAGTCTGATCGCAAGAGTACCAGCGTTAAATAATCCAGCCATGGCCCATGAAGAAAATGTTCGGCATCGCGGATAAGAATTTTATGCTGCATCAATTCTGCAGTTTTTGTAGCAGCAATATCCTTGGCCTGGTTCAGTTTTGCCCGGCCTTTTTCAACCTCAACGGTGCGTTCTTCGGAAATTCTCTGTTTGTTGGATAAATGGGCATGTGCCTCGGTTAATTCCATCGCCAGCTTGTTGAAAACCTGCTCATCATACTTGGTGTTTTTCAGCAAGGTATTTACTGTTCGCTGAATGTGCGGATAAATGCCTTTGGTCAGATCGCTTGGATCAACCCAGTCACGGCCGGTGGCAATCATTAATTCGAACAAGCGCCTGGCAGGGTGTTCATGTTCGGTTAAAAAAGAGGCATCACTGACGGCGATTTTAAGGTAAGGCGTGTGCAGGTGACTGAGCAGGGTTTTAACCTCGTTGCACAGCTCCTTGTCATTGAGCATCATTTCAAACACGAGCCCGACAATATCAATGACATCTTCATCTTCAGATGGGACGCGATCCTGACCCACCAGTTTTTTGATCAGTTCACGTTGTTTTTTCAGTGTTTCGTTAATATTAACGATCAGGTGGGCATCAACCTGAACGCGTTTGACAGCTTCCTGGCGGACACCCACATCAGGAATAGGTGCATCTATGGCAATTGAGTCATCATCAATAGCCGTAATCACGTCCTGTCGAGTAGCAACCTGAACAGGTTCGGCATTTTCCCTGTCGGTACTGCGTCGACGATTTTTTTGCGCCGCCATTTTCTGTGCTCTCTGGTGAGCAAGCAGATCCTTGATGCGATCAAAGGTATCGGCGGCAATTTCTGATGAGGTAGCGGTTTCCTTGTAAGGGTCTTCAGCGGTGATTGATTCTTCATCAACTTCAGTGACTTCAATGCCGGAAACAGCAGGATGTTCGGGAGCCGGTTTTGGTTTCTTTGCGGCTTCAGACTGTTTGGCAAACTGGGGTTTCAGGTCTGGCAGAATGCCGGCGGTAATCAGGTTCCGGTTAAGATCTTCATAAATCTTGATGCCTTTGCTGATAACGAAACGATCGAACAGGGTGTAAAGCACCAGGCGGACTTCTTTTTCGATAAAGATGACTTCAACACATTTTTCGAAAATATCGGCCAGCATTTTAGGGCCAGCCGGTATTTTTTCCATGGGTACAGCGCGGCTGCCATTGAGAATGGCCAATCGCTGAGTCAGCTCATAAAGCGTGGAATAATGCTTTTTTTCAGCCTGGTTAGCGATGGTCTGCAGCGCAAGGTTGCGTTCAAATGAGTCTTTATCAACGAGGCTTAAGGCATCATCAAGTGCAGATGTGCTTGAGGGCAGCTCACGGAATGTGAAAATATTACGCTCAAGGCCATCCTGGAAAATGGATACTACATTATCCTGTTTCAGCCACAATTCGCGCATGGCTTCAAAAAAATGAGTCTGGATCGAGTTATTTTGTGCCTTGTCAGCAAATTCCAGCAATACCTGATCAGCAGACTTGAACATTTCACGCAGATTGTTGACAAGAAAGCCAATGGCCTCATCTTTCCAGGGGTTTAGCACTTTCCTGAAATTCTGTGCTGCTGTTGAGTCAGTTGGTGGATGACTTTGCATTAATAACAATCCGCTGTTTATTGTTGATCTTAACTATATCAAAATAGACTTACAGTATTTTTTCGGCGGCTGCCTGTTTAACTTTAATAGTATATTCAATGGGATCGCCTTAACAGGGAATTCTTAGCGAAAGCAGAATTATTTTTCATGACAGATAATCCAAGCAGAAAAGCAGTGGCATTGATATCAGGAGGACTGGATTCTCTACTTGCAGTCAAGGTGATGCAGGAGCAGGGAATTTATGTTGAAGGTATCAATTTCTATACCGGTTTTTGCGTCGAGGGCCATACGCATGCAATCCGTAAAAAAGACAAGCAAAAACCCAAAAGAAATAATGCACTGTGGTCAGCAGAACAACTGGGTATCAAGCTGCATATCATCGATATTATCGAAGAATACAAGGATATCGTTTTTAACCCGAAGTACGGCTATGGCGCAAACCTGAACCCTTGCCTTGATTGTAAAATTTTCATGGTCAAAAAAGCACGGGAATGGATGGAGGCCAATGATTTTGATTTCATTATTACCGGGGAAGTGGTCGGTCAGCGGCCAAAATCCCAGCGAAAAGATACAATGCCGGTTGTGCAGAAAGACTCGGGAATCGATGATCTGTTGTTACGCCCGCTTTGTGCCAAAAACCTGCCACCAACACAGCCAGAAACACAGGGGTGGGTGGATCGCGAAAAGCTTTTTGATTTTTCAGGCAGAAATCGCAAACCCCAGATTGCATTGGCAAAAAAATTCGGTTTTGAAGACTTTGCCCAGCCAGCCGGTGGCTGTTGTTTCCTGACAGATGAGAAATATTCGGTGAAACTTTCCGATCTTTGGAAATCCAGGGGGGAGAAAACCTACGAAATTGATGACATCATGCTTCTCAAAGTGGGTAGACACATCAGGCCAGCGGATCATTTCAAGATTATTATTGCCCGTGAAGAAGGTGAAGCAAAATATTTGCAGGGTTATAAAAAACAGTACGACAGCCTGAAAACCACCAGTCATTCAGGACCCCTGGCCCTGATTGATGGTACTCTCACAGATGAAGAGCTAAAACTGGCTGCGAGCATTGTTGCCCGTTACAGCAAGGGAAGAACAGAGCCGCAAGTCTCACTGGATTTTCAGACAAAGTCAGGTGAAGTCTCATCGATCAATGTTTCTCCGTTACCAGCAGATGAGATCAAACCGGAATGGATATTGTGATTAATGATTGAACTGGATTGCCGAAGATTGCTATGTCCCATGCCGGTTATCAGGGTTCAGGATGAAGTGGCCAAACTTGAAAATGGCGATACGCTGACAGCTGTTTGCACTGATCCTGGCGTTCTCAATGATATTCCTGCCTGGTGCCGCATCAATGGACATGAAATGTTATCGACAGAAGAAGTTGATGATGAATACCGCATAACGATAAAGGTGGTTAAAGATGGGGCATAACCACGCTCATGCTTTTGGCGAAGAAAGAAACCGCCAGACAAAAATTGTCGCTATTGTTGGTACCGTTGTTAACCTGATACTGGCCGTTGTCAAAATACTGTTTGGATACATCGGTCATTCGCAGGCACTGATTGTCGATGGCGTACATTCCCTTTCGGATCTGCTTTCCGATCTTCTGGTGCTGTTTGCATCACATCATGCCAACCAGGAGCCTGATGCCGAACATCCCTATGGTCATGGCAGGTTTGAAACGGCGGCTACACTGGCCCTGGGGATTTTACTGGCACTGGTTGGTATTGGTATCGGCTGGGACTCGGTTGAGCGTCTTTTATTGCATGAAGAAAGCGCTGTTCCTACTCAACTGGCACTTTATGCAGCACTTTTCTCCATTCTTGCCAATGAAGGGTTGTACTGGTACTCCATCATTATTGCCAGAAAACTGCGATCAAAAATGCTCGAAGCCAATGCCTGGCATCACCGATCAGATGCGGTTTCCTCTATTGTCGTGCTGGTAGGTATTGTAGGAACGCAGTTTGGAATTGAAAACCTGGATACGATAGCCGCTGTCATCGTCAGCCTGATGATTATCAAGATCGGCTGGTCACTGGGATGGCAGGCACTGGAAGAGCTGGTAGACAAATCGCTGGATGAGGATGAAGTTGCAAAAGTTTCACAATTGATTGATAACGTCGATGGTGTGCGTTCCATTCACATGTTGAGAACCCGTAAAAGTGGACACCTGTCGGCTGCCGATGTTCATGTGCTGGTTGACCCCGGCCTGTCGGTTTCCGAAGGTCATATGATTGCGGTGGCGGTGGAAGATAAACTGAAAAAAAATGTTGATCACCTGTCGGATATTACTGTTCACATTGATCCGGAAAATGATGAGGAAGCACCGCCTTGTGAGGGTTTGCCACTGAGAAACGAAGTGGTTACTTACTTACGTGAAAGATGGCAAGGAATAGATTGTTTCTCTGACGAAACAGACATTTCCCTGCATTATCTTTCGGGGAAAATAAATATCGATGTCATTTTTCAGCTAGGCTGTTATCAGTCAGCAGAGAAAACGGCTGACAAGCGCAGACAGCTGTCAGATGCATTACAGAATGATAAGAGATTTGGAGCCATCGAAATCTTTTACAAGGCACTATAAATATGCTTACTTTCAAACAGCCTCCAAAAGAATACGGTGATGTTTTTCTGGAAGATACGGATAAACCGTTACCAGAGGTTCTCAACCCCAATACCCGCTATATGTTTCTGAGTACTATCGCCAAGGGAGGGAAAGCGCTGATCAAGTCTTGCAAGGATATGCATTTGAACCGGGTGGTGGCTTATAAAACTTTAAGATCAGAATTTGTTAATGACGAAATTGAAAAAACCCGCCTGCTTCGTGAAGCAAGAATTTCCGCCATGTTACAGCACCCCAATACGGTGCCGATTTACGAAATAGGCAGGGATAATCATGGCCACTATTACTTTACGATGAAGCTGGTTCACGGTTATACCTTGCGGGAAATCATGAATTACCGTGAGCGTTATGATCTGTCACAGTTGATCGAAGTCATCAAACAGATTGCTCATGCCCTGGCTTATGCCCATGCTCATGGTGTAGCCCATCGGGATATCAAACCCGAGAATATATTGGTTGGACCATACAGTGAAGTGTTATTACTTGATTGGGGACTGGCCAAGGTCTGGAAAAAAGATGGCAGTACTTCAGACTTGGCAAGTCAAGATAAAGAGATAGCTGTGCCTGGTTCAGACAGGTCTATTACCGGACACGGTAAGTTGCAGGGAACCTTGTGTTACATGTCTCCTGAGCAGATACGTCGTGATCCTGATATCAGTTTTAGTACTGATATCTATAGTCTAGGGTCTGTGCTGTATGAAGTGTTAACCGGCAAGCCACCTTTTGACAGCGACAAGACTTATGAAATCCTTGATATGGTGGAAAACGATCAAGCGGCAAAGCCTTCCGAAATAAGCAAATTTCCGGTTCCAAAGGTTTTGGAGGACTTGTGTTTACGCTGCCTGGATAAAGATCCGGCTACCCGGCTGGAATCCATGGACGAATTTGTAAGGATTCTGCAGCATGAATGGACCGGCGCATTATAAGTTGATTGTGGCAGGCATAAAAAAACCGGGATGGTTACCCATCCCGGTTTCATTTTGCTAAAATTACTGAATTAGGCTAAAGCTTCTTTAGTTATTTTAACGTTAATAGCCGCTACCTTGTAAGGATCGGCGTTGGATGATGGACGACGATCTTCCAGACGACCTTTCCAGCCATCTTCTACCGTCCCGATAGGAATACGGATCGAAGCACCACGGTCAGAAACACCGTAGCTGTATTGATCGATCGACTGGGTCTCGTGCTTACCAGTCAGACGCTGCTCGTTGTGCGCGCCGTAGACAGCGATACAGGCACCAATGTTTTTACCAAACTCTTCACAGATCTTGGTGAATACACTCTCATCACCTGCCTCACGCATTGCACCATTGGAGAAGTTGGAATGCATACCGGAGCCATTCCAGTCAGTGTCACCGAGAGGTTTTGGATGCCAGTCAACAGCGAGGTCATATTTCTCTGCGGTACGTTCCAGCAGGTAGCGAGCCAGCCAGATTTCATCACCGGCACGCTTGGCGCTCTTGGCAAAGATCTGGAATTCCCACTGGCCGGCAGCAACTTCAGCGTTGATACCTTCAACATTCAGGCCAGCCTCAAGGCACATATCCAGGTGCTCTTCGATCAGTTCACGGTTGTACGCGTTGCGTGCGCCCACAGAACAATAGTATGGACCCTGTGGAGGAGGATAACCGCCGGCAGGGAAGCCAGGTGGTAAGTTGGTTACTGGATCCCACAGGAAGTATTCCTGTTCGAAACCGAACCA
>Ga0180433_10011138_pt1 | contig 10705 bp, 28 predicted proteins | sample SS_ome_8_FD_132980 | JGI IMG/M metagenome (GOLD analysis project Ga0180433, IMG submission 132980) | Hypersaline lake sediment archaeal communities from the Salton Sea, California, USA - SS_1_D_1 metaG | ecosystem: Environmental > Aquatic > Non-marine Saline and Alkaline > Hypersaline >...
AGAAAAATTTAATGTATCAAGAACAACTCTTGTTAGAAGATTGGAAAAATGGAAATTTAATTTTCCTAAAAGTGGAAAAGGATGGAGTTGGGTAAACGATAATACAGAAAGAGGAAAGAGAGCAAGAATAAAAAATGGGAGGATAAGATCAGAAAAAATCAAAAAAGGGGAAATAATCCCTTCTTTTAAAGGAAAAAAACATACAAAAAAATCTCGGGAAAAAATATCAAAGGGAATGAAAAAAGCACATAAAGAAGGAAGAGCAAATAAGTGGTCAAGAGAAGAATCCTTTGCTGAAAAATTATTTAATAAATTTTTAAAAAAAGAAAATTTTGTAGAATGTGAAGATTATATAAGAGAATTTAGAATAGGGATTTATACAATAGATTTTTATTTTCCAAAATTAAATTTAGTGATTGAGATAGATGGACAAGAACATTTTCGTTATGATGAAATGATAAAACGAGATAAAAGAAAAAACAAATTTTTGAAAAGAAAAGGATTTAAAATTCTTAGAATTGTTTGGAAAACTTTATATCATTCACCAAAAGAAGAATTCAAAATGATTTTGAAAGTTTTGAAAAATGAATATAAATTTTCTTTAGAAAGTTTTACAAAAAGACAATTAAGAAAAATTAATCTAAAATAATTTTCCTGCTCCATTTGATAAGTGGTCTAAATCGCTGCTCTGCAAAAGCAGTATCACTGGTTCGAATCCAGTATGGAGCTCCAAAGTTTTATACATGGCGGCTGTAGCCAAATCGGTTAAGGCACCAGATTGTGGATCTGGGTATTGGGAGTTCAAGTCTCCTCAGTCGCCCCAAAATTTTAAAAAGCATACCTTATAGATGCATAAGGCATATGAGCGGAAAGTAAAGAAGTAAGATATTCAAGAGCAGGCCTTTTATAAGCAATACGATATTTATAATTGACTTGTCTTGACATTTGGCTTATTTTTTTACATTGGACTTCAGGCTGCCAGAGATACTGTTCGGCTTTTGGATGCCAAGACATATTGATGTTGTGAAGCCATTCGTTATGAGTAAGAAAAATGACTTCAATATTTAACTGTTTTTTTACTTTTGATTTTAATTTTGAGTTGATGAGTTTGATTAAATTTAGGTAATCAGATTTCCATCCTTTATAAATGATTACAGGAGCCAGATTGATGTCAACATCATAGCCTGCTTCGTAGAAATCATTTATTACATTAATCCTGTCTATTATTTTTGATGTCCTTAGATCCACCAGAGATGCCATATATTGTGGCATAAGAGAAATCCTTATGCGAGTCCTGTGTTTTGGATTATAAGACAGCATATTATTGTTGACATATTTTGTAGAGAATGTAAGTTTTGAATTTTTAAGTTTGGAAAATTCATGAATATAAGTTTGAACTTTTTCAGAGAGTATAGCATCAATTGAAGGATCAGAATGACCACCTATGTCATATATCCAGAAGTTAGGATCGGCTTGAGTTGGAGTTGTTTTTTTAGGAACAGAAGAGGCATGTTCAAGAGTTTTTGAGATAACTCGATCGATGTTGGCAAAGATGGTGACAGGATTTGCATAACCTTTAGTACGAGCAACATAGCAATAAGAACAGGCCATTGGACAACCGTGACATGGAGAAAATGTACCAAAATCACATGAACGACTTCCACATTGAACTTTAAGACCTGATTTTATACCAAGTATGAGGACTTGGGATTTTATTTTCATCCATTTAGATTTATTTGTTTCGTCTCTGTTTATTTCAGGAACTTGCCAGTGAGTTTTAATTTCATATTTTTCGAGATGTTTATATTTGTCGAAAAGTTGTTGACCATAATCGTATTTGAAGATACGAGGGTCATAGTATAATTTTTTGAAATTAAACATTGGGATAATTATTATATCGATGATTTTATTTTAAGAAGCCAAATTTTTTATGGAGGTATGACGGAGAGGAAACGTGCAGGATTGCTAATCCTAGGCTGGGAGTTATCCCTCATAAGTTCGAATCTTATTGCCTCCGCCAAAGTTTTTTTTTCATGGTAGTGTAACTCAGTCTGGTTAGAGTGGGATTCTGATAAGATCTTGGTCGGCAGTTCAAATCTGTCCACTACCACCATTTTTTAATTCCTTCAGAAAATAATATATAATTCTTATATATTTAAGAAGGAATTTGTATGAGAACAAGAATAATATCGGCTTTCCCTGGTACAGGTAAAAGTTATTATCATAATAAGCATAAAGAAACAACTTTGGATTCTGATTCGAGTAATTTTAGTTTGGTAGTAGAAAATGGGGAAAAGAAAAGGAATCCAGATTTTCCTGAAAATTATATTAAGCATATAAAGGAAAAATCTTTTGTATCCAGATAGGGATAAAAAAGAGGTATACATTAAGAAATATAAAGATAGAGGAAATCTTGAAGCATTTATAAAATTATTGAATGAAAATTGGGATGCTTGGATTAGAGAATGTGAATTTACTGAATATGGTTGTGAAAATATTAGAATGATTTTTCCTCATTTAGAAAAAGAACTACAACATATTATTGCCTCTGAGAATGGTGATAAAATAGAATAACTTTATATTCCTTTTAAATTTTTAAACTTTATGGCTCCAGAGTTAGTCTTGAAGGAGGGTTTGAGGGGGACTTTGTTATTCTGAATTATAATGAGAGATTAGATAAACTTGTGAAGGTTTTCTAGTAAAAAGTATATAATAAGATATGGCTACAAGTGGAGTTTCTTCTTGTCATAAGTATTGTCGTTATTGTGAAGAAATTGAAGTGGAGGGACATGTATGTAATCTTGAGATGGTTAAGAAGAATTATGATAATTTGGAAAAGATAGCAAAAGAAAAAGTAATGAGAATAATTAAATCTCTTTCTAAATCAGAAGAAGATAGATGGAAATTAATTGGAGAAAATAGAAAGGTTGTTGAAGAAAAGAAAAAACTAAAGAAGAAATTAACGGAAGCAAATAAGAGAATAAAGGAATTAAAAATTAAAAGGTACGAGTTGATTCCAAAATGAGCGAAGATCCTCTTGAAGAAAAATGTGGAAGATGTGGATACGATTTTGGATTTCATAGTTCTGAAGATTCTTTATGCCCAAAAGTAAAGAATAAGAAGATAGTTTATTTTTACAAGAAGAAAAAATTTCTTAAGAAGAAAAAATCTAGATATGAGTTGATTCCAAAATGATTTTTCTTTATTTTATAATTATTTGGATGTCAATTTACTTCCTTGCTTTTTGTTATTATTTATTTCTTTTTCTTTTTTCTACTAGTAAGTTTGATTCGCTTAGAAAGCATAATAGATATAAAGAATTTGAAAATTTTATGTGGAATTATTTTAGTGAGGAAACATGTAAAAAAATTGCTCCTATAGTTTGGTTAAATAGAAAAGTTAAATTTAATCATGATAAAAGAGCAACAATTGATTATAAAATTGTTTGTTCTTTGAATCTTCCTTTTTTGAAGATAGATGATGAGAGATATGTATTGAAGGAGAAATCAAAAATAGGATTTCTTAGAGTATCATTTAATTATGTTGCAGAAAATTTTTTAGAAATTAGAAAGGAAGCTAAAAATAAAATTCGTTGGTATGACAAAGAGACTTTTTTGAAGAGAGTTTCTTATTTTAGATATATTGATTCTATTGGATTTAATTATAATCTTATTTTAGATTTTATTGGGGAGAGGCCAAAAACTAAATATGAGATGATTGTAAAATGACTGCTTATTGTAAATTATGTAATGATATGATAATCTATGAAAAAAGTCATAAATGTGATATGAAGAAAATTGAAGAGCATATTTTTCTTCTTGTTGCAAATAATGAAAAATTAAAAAATACGATAAAAGATTTAAAGCGTAAAAATGGGGAATTAGGATTCGAAAAGCATAAGCTTATTGGAAGAGTGAAAGATTTAGAAAAACTTATTGACAAGATAAGAATAAAGAGAAAAGAAATAATCCTAAAATGAAGTTTTATTCTTTGGAACAAATAAAGAGATTTAAAGAATCATCAAAAATTCCAATAATTTTTAAGGACGGAGAAAAAACATTTTATGGTACAGCACATATTTTAGAAAATAACAATGCTTTTATTAAGTTTAGTATTGATTCTTCATTATTTAATCAATCTTTTTTTCTTTTTTCATACAAAAATGATCTTCATGTATTTGAGAATAATAATCTTAAATGTGTAAAATTTTTTACAAGAAATTATAAGAATAAATTTCAATATATTAATCAAGAATGAAATATTTTATAGTATGTCCTGAAAGGATGAAAGATGAGGAAGATGTTGTTTGGTGGAAACCAAATTATAGAGGATATACAAAAAATATAGAAGAAGCTGGGAGATATACAAAAGAAGAAGTTGATAAAATATGTAATCAGCCTAATGTGGATGATTATGGAGTTCCGGAGACAAAGTATGGGAATCCAAAATATCGGATGATAAGTAATGGACCAGATAGAGATTAGATTGGGAGAAATTAGAGCATCAACTTCTGGAGATGGATTATCGTCTAAGAAGAAAGTTGATAAGATTCAAGTAATGATGAATGTAAGAATACGTTTTATTGGAAATCATATTAGTGGAGTTCTTGATGTTTATTTTAAGAAGGAAGATTGGAATACTAAAGAGAGCGGATTAATATACACGGATAGCAAATTTGTAAAAGATGTTAATGAAGGACTTAAAAAATTAGGATATAATCATGAGGTTGAATATTCAGAGCAGGTGATGCAAGGGAATCATTATGTTAATTTTGATCTTTCTCGTGGATTTATAGAGGAAATATTTAAGAAATTGATTTCTATTTATAATGTTCGAGATTTATTTCATGATAGAGATGAAATAATAAAATTATTAAAAAGAAGAATTAAAGAACAGGAAAAGCTTATTGAGAAGATAAGGATAAAGAGAAAAGAGATGATTGATAAATGAGGAACTACGAATTTTGTGAAGAAATAGAAAAAGAAGCAAATTGTCGTAGATGTGGGAATTTAATAAAAGTAGGGGATCCGTATCTTTGTAGATGGAATACTAAAGTGGGATTAATTTGTTATTGTTTAAACTGTTCTTTTATGGTAATTGAAGATGAAAGAGAATTGATGCAAAAGATGGAGGATATTTTTAGTAAAGTTGAAGAGAGTATAAGACAGGAAGGAAGCCAAAGAAGTCTAAATATGGGATTATTACGAAGTAGTATTAGATGTCTTAAATGTAAAAGAATTCAAGAAGAAATTATAAAAAGAGAAAGTTTTTGGAGATTAGAGAAAATTTGGGGAATATGTAAAATTAAGAATTCCAAGTGGAAGCCTTTAAAGGGATATTTTTGGATGTGGGAAAAGCCTTGTGGATTACGAAAAATTCGAAATATGTTTTTCTAAATATAGGATAATTAGTAAATGGACTTAGAGAAATTTAGATTAAGAACAAATAATTTATATAAAATGTATGTATGTGATCATAATATGTGTGAAAATGAAATATTATCTTATGAAGAATATTATGGTGATGAGACAAATTTTTTTTGTAAAGAATGTTCTAAAGAGATTATAATGAATGTAAAAAAAGATTTAAAGAGAAGGGATAAAAATTTAAAAGTAATGTTAAAACATGTAGAAAGAATTGAGAAAACTTTTAAACCAAAAATTATACGAAAAACTAGATATGAGGCAATGAATCATGTTTCTACCTGATATATGTAAAAATTGTGGGGAGCCAGAGGGAGAGCATGAAGTTCTTCATGGTAGTTGTCCAATTGTGGAGGAGGAAGATTTTTCTTTTATAGTAAAATATAGTGAAACACAGTATTTTGAAAAGAGAATAAAGAAAACTAGATATGAGATAATAAATAAAGGGTAAATTATGGGAGCTGATATTCGTATTAAAATTAATGAAAATATAAATATAAGAAAGTTATTAGATGAATCAAGTGAAATTCCAATTGATTGTAATATTGAAGGAGATGAGGTTCATTTTCATTATGGATATTGGGGACAAGATCATGAATCTAAATGTGAGAATTTTGTTTCTAAATTTGTTGAAGATAATAATTTAGAGATGGGAGAATGGAGATATTAAGATGACACTTTTTAGAAAGCCTTCTAATAAAGTTGCTTCTAATAAAGCATTTTTAGAATTAATAGATGATGTAGAACCAAAATGTTTAAAAGAAAGTTTAATAGATTATATCAAAAGTGACGGATTAACTTTTATTGAAAGAGATATATTAGAAAAAATAATAGATAAAACAATTATTCAATTAGAAATAAAGCAAGGGAAAATTTCTAAGTATCAGATGATTAATAAGGAATAAAGATGTTGGCACTTGAATGTGAATTTAAATATGAAGAAAATTGGGAAACAGGAATATTAATTGAATTCGATAATCAAAGAGATGGTAATTTTGGAATAATAAAAAATAAAGACGGCCGAGTATTTATTGTGAATATTAAGGTTATAAAATTAAAAAAGACAAAATCAATATTTGGTAGAAAATGTAAAGTAAAAATAAATAATGATCCGGAACGATGGAAAGAATACTATTGGTTAGGATGGCAAACATGTACTTCTCAAATATATGCATTAGTAGAAGATGATGATGGAAATGTTGTAACAATTTGGGCTGAAAGCATTCGATTCATAGATAAGATAAGTGATTATGATGATATACAATTAATGAATCTTTCAAAAATGGAATTTATAAATAAATCAAGATAATCAAGGAGAATTTATGAGTAATATTGTTGTTTGGATGAAAGATGGAACAAAGAAAGAGTTTGTTGATAGAGGAGCACCAGGAGGAAGTTATTGCAATCATCTAAAATATGAAGGAGCTTTTGTTATTATCGAAGATCCATATGGAAAAAAGACATCAATACCAGCACAAGATATTGAACAAGTTGTTCATGAGTCTGAGAGAAGAAGTTGGTAAATGAAAATAAAATAATGAAGTAAAGGAGAAGAAAGATGTTTTGGAAAAAAAGAATTAATCATGAAGATTATAGAAAAGAACAAGATGAAAAGAAAAAACAAATGAAAAATATAAGAGTTCCTCGAGAACAATTAAAATACACACCATTATTATCCGCTTTTAAAGAAGGAGATTTCGGATACGTAAGTTCTTCTTTTATTTTATATGATCAGGATGATTTTTTATGGATTTGGGATTATTCAAATTTATCAAGAGAAAGAACTGATTCTGAAAATGTGAAAGTTACAAAATTAAAAGAGGGATTTGAAATTGATATTTCCAAATGTGATAGAGATGAATGGTGTAGAAGAGATTTTTCTTTTAACAAAATATGTCCTGTCATTAGCTTAAAAGGATTAGAACAATGGAAAAAAAATGTTGAAAAAATAAAAGAAGAACAAAAACAACGTAAACTAAAAAAACAAGAAATTCTAAATAAATTATCTAAAGAAGAAAGAGTTATTTTGGGATTCAATTCAAAATGAAATGGATTGAATTAACAGATGAATTTGAAGAACCTGTAGAAGATATCTATAGAGTATCTGATAAACGTAAATGTAATGAATGTGAAAAAGAAAGAAGAAAAAAACGATTCAAGAAATATTATTTCATTACTGAACAACTCTAATGTCATTGCAAAATACAAACGATATTAAAATAATACCATTAACAAAACCACAAGGAATTTTCTTTGCTCTCAAGTATCTTGAAGAAAATAATAAACTTGATAAACTTAAATCAAATGGAATTGCCACATTTAAGCCAAGAATTAAAAGATATGAGTTCATAGAAAAAAGATGAAATAAATTAAAATGTCTGTAGAATCTAAAGACAGTTTGGATAAAAATAAAATGACAACAAGAGCAGATATAGAGAGATGGTTGAAAGCCGGGAAATCAAGTAGGGCAACTCATATGATAGTTGTTTGTGATACTTTTAGTTATGAGGACTATCCCGTTTATGTGATGCCAGGGGAAAATGTTAAAGAAAAAGAATCAGAATATAATGAAAAGAATATGCAAAGAGTTATGAAAATTTATTCTTTTTCTAAAGATTTAAAGAAACAACTAAAGAAAAATAGAAATTTTGATTATAGTAGAGAAAGAAAAACAAAATATCAATGGATAAAAGAATGACAGGGAAGAAAAAAAAGATACCAAAGATATATTATGAAAATGCGGATAATTGGTACGATAAATTTATTGAAAAAAATTTAAGAGAGATAGTAGAATATTTAAGGAATAATGGGATTAATACAGAGTGTAGTTGTGAACATAGAGGATATATTCAATGTCAATATATATTAGATGGTGGAATCCAACATTTGCATAATCTTCTTTTTTGTTATCATCATGGGAGAAAGCTTCCAATTAATTATGAAATTATAGTGAATCATAAAGTTGATGAAGGGCATTCTTATACAACTTTGGATATTAAATTACCAGAATTACAGAAGAATAAATAAGGAGTGGAAAATGGAATAAACTAGATAAACCTAAAATATTTGAAACTGTTATATTCAAATCAAGAATTAAAAGATATGAGTTCATAGAAAAAAAGATGAAATGGATTAAAATAACAGATAAACTTCCAAAACTCGGTATGACTATTGATGTCCTCAGAAAAGGATTTAAACAATATGAAAGGTATACAAATTGGAAAGTAGGAAAATATAATGATGAATATCGTTTTTCTAATTAATGAAAAATTTCTATTACACTTTATCAATAGAAAATAATAATTCAGTAGTCCATTGGATTGAAGTTCCTAAATTTCCTAAGTTCAAAAAATAATGCCAAACATCTGGATAACATATACTGATAAACCAAAACTTAATAAGTCTCAAGAAATAATCGTTCGTCATCTAAAATGTATTGCTCTTAGTTTTAAACAATTTCTTGTAACTTGTCTTGAATTATTACATCTAAAGAAATCTTTAAAACGAATACTCAAAGTTTTAAAAAGAGTGTTTCTAGAATTTATTTTCTTTTGTTTAGTTCTTATTTCAATTATCTTTCTTGATATGATCACTCTCTTCTTCTTTGAACTTACAAGAAAATATTTCAATTTCATGATAAAGAAATTCCCAGAATAAAAATGAATTTTTTCACATCTCTAAGAAAAATAAAACATTATGAAGTTCTACTAGGCATGATTGAAGAAATATCTCCAGAAAATATTAAAGACAGTTTCAAAGATTACATTCGAACTCAAGGCTTAACATCTAAAGAAAAAATCTATTCGACAAAATAATTTTTGAAGCATATAGAAGACATGTTAGAAAAGAAAAAGATGATGAAAAGAAAAAATCTAAATATGAATTTTTAAATGAATAAATCAATTCAAGATTTAGAAGTAAATGATCTCATTGAATATAAAAGAAGTTAGATAACAAAATATAGAGCAATCATTACTCATAATAATAATGGAATGATAAGATTCAAAAATTTACATTATTTAAATAACTATCAACTAGAAAGACATTCATGGTTCTCTAATAAACCATTTATCTATCTTGGTAAATATATACCTTTCTGGCAAAGAATCTTCTCGCTACATCCATTTAAAACTATAATTTATCCAAGTGAAATGGAAATTCTAAAAGAAAAACAGGAGAAAAAAGAAAAAGAGATCAAGAAGTATTTACGATTTAAGTTTATTAGCAAATGAAATTTTTAATATTAAAAGAACTTCAAAAATTAAATTCAAATGATAAAGTTCTTATAAAAGTTAAATTGTTCATGAGTCTGAGAGAAGAAATTGGTAAATGGTTCAAAGAGTTCGTTGTTGTGAATGCGGATATATAGGGAATGAAAGTCATAGATGTTATAGAGGAGGACAAATTTTGGGAGTATTTTATAGTTCTGATCATATTTGTAAAATTTGTAATGATAATGTTTATATATGTAGTGAAATTTCAGATAGTTATAAGATCTGTGACAGATGTTGTTCTGAGTTTTTAAATGATATAAGAAGAATAGAAGAGAAATATTTACAGATAGGGAAAATAGGATTTTTTGAAAGAATGAGATTAAACTTAATTGAAAAAATAGCATATTCTTCTGCTATGAGAAAATGGGAGAATATTGAACAGGAAAGAAAGAGATTTAAATTTGTAAAATTCCAAAAAAGATTTATTAGAAGAACAAGTCGATTGGAAATGATAAATAAGGAGTGAAAATGGGGAAATCTGTATATGAAGTAAATGAAGAGAATAAAGAGAAATATAAAACAAAGAGCAATACATTTGATATGTTTCCAGAAGGAACAAAAGTTAAAATAATATGTGCTGCACAAGATTTCTATTTTTTTTATGGTGAAACTGGAGTCGTTTCAAGGAATACAGGAAAATATTTGGGAATTCAAGTTCAGTTTGATGGACCAAGAGAATTCGAAAATGGATATATTCAAGAAAGTTTTAATTTTGAACCGGCAGATTTAGTTGTATTAGGGAAGGAAAATTGGCGTTATTGTTTTGTTTCAGGGAAATATGGATTAAAATAATATGTCTAAATCAGTTTGTGCAGTTTGTGGAGAAGAATTATTTGATTTGAATCATGATTGTAGTAGAAAAGCATTAATAAATTATCTATCAAATCAAATGGGGAAAAATCAAGATCTTAAAAATGAATTGTTTGGGCTAAAAGAAGAAATAGAAGAATTTAGAGAAATAGTTAAAGAAAAAAATAAGATTATCAAGAAAATGAATAATATTATTAA
>Ga0180433_10011139_pt1 | contig 10704 bp, 12 predicted proteins | sample SS_ome_8_FD_132980 | JGI IMG/M metagenome (GOLD analysis project Ga0180433, IMG submission 132980) | Hypersaline lake sediment archaeal communities from the Salton Sea, California, USA - SS_1_D_1 metaG | ecosystem: Environmental > Aquatic > Non-marine Saline and Alkaline > Hypersaline >...
ACCTCGTCGGGACTTATCCGCCGGGCCAATTCGCTGGAGTGCTTGCCGCCGGTAAATTGGTTCTCGCCGCCGAGGCCCTCAATCGGCCCCCAGTTGTGCGTGATGGCGACGTCCTTGCCCAAATGCAGCAACTCCGGGGGCGACTTGCGGACAAGCTCCACGTAACCTGGATTGTCCAGGTGGCCGACGTCGTAGTCGATGACGTACGTCGTGGGAATCACGGTCCCGAATTCGCTGCTTTGGGCTGGTGCGCCCTTACCACTTTCCATGTTCGGCCTCCAATGTGCGTGACGATTATATCGATTCGAACGCCCAAGGCCACTTTGAGGGCGCGAAAATGTGCCTGCTTGCGGAGAAGCCGTGTATCTATTTCTTGCAGGCCTTCGGGGCTGGGCCCGGATCAGACCGTCTGGGCCTTGGGCGTGGACTGGAGGATCTGGCGAATGATCTCGTCGGGCCTGACGCCATCGGCCTGGCCTTCGAAGGATAGGATCAGGCGGTGGCGAAGGGCCGGCGGGGCGGCTTGTTCGATGTCGCCGAAGGCCACGTTCGCCCTGCCCTCGCGAAGGGCTGCAAGCTTGGCTGAGAGGATCATCGCCTGCGCACCTCGAGGCGATGCCCCATAACGAACGTACCTGCGAACGGCTTGCGGCGCGTTGTCCGATCCGGGATGCGTAGCCGTAACAAGGCGGGCAATGTAGTCCTTCACGTGTGAAGCGACGGGCACCTGCCGCACAAGGCTAGCCATTTCCACAATGCGCCCGGCCGATGCGACCGCCTGGGCGCAGGGGTCCTCCGTGCCGGTGGTCCGATCGACAATGGCCACGATCTCGTCGCGGCCGGGATAGGCAATGTTAACCTTGAACATGAATCGATCCAGCTGGGCCTCGGGAAGCGGATAGGTACCTTCCATCTCCAGCGGGTTCTGCGTGGCCATCACGAAGAAAGGCTGGGGCAACTCGTGCGTCGTGCGCGCCACGGAAACCGTCTTTTCCTGCATGGCCTCCAGCACGGCTGACTGGGTTTTCGGCGTGGCGCGGTTGATCTCGTCGGCAAGGATGAGATTGGCAAAGACGGGCCCGCCCTCGAAGGTGAAGCGCTTGTGGCCGGACTCGTCAGCCGTGACGATATTCGTCCCGGTAATGTCCGCGGGCATCAGGTCCGGGGTAAACTGGATGCGGCTGAAGGACAGGTCCAGCGCGTCGGCCAGCGTCCGGACAAGCAACGTCTTGCCCAACCCCGGCACGCCCTCCAGCAAGGTGTGACCGCCGCAGATCAGGCACGTGAGCACCTGGTCGATCGCCTCGCGATGGCCGACGATGACCCGGCCCACCTGGGCGACAATTGCCGCATAGTCAGCCTGGAAGGCTTCGATCTGCCGCTCGAAATCCGCTGTCGGTTCCTTGTCGCCCATTTCCCCAACTATTCTAATCGGCCACAAGTGCGGGTAACAGCAAGAATACCTCCCGCGGATCAACCGGGGCACCGCCCGCCGAGGGCGAAGAATCGCTCGGCGTTGGCGGCGGTCAGCTGGGCCAGCTCTTGTGACGGGGTCTTTCGCACGGCCGCAAGGGCAACTGCGACGTGGGCGACGTTGGCCGGCTCATTGGTCTTCATCTTTCGCACCGGTTCGGGCGAAAGGTAAGGCGCGTCGGTCTCGATGAGTATGCGGTCGTCCGGCGTGGCTGCGACTGATTGACGGATGTCGTCGGCCCGGGCGAACGTGGCGATTCCCGAGAAGCTCAGCATCGCGCCGAGCTCGATCGCCCGGCGCGCCTGGCTGATATCGCCGGCAAACGAGTGAAAGACGACGTCGGAGGCGTCCGCATCCGAGTCAGCAAGTATCGCCAGCGTATCGTCGAAGGCCTCGCGCGTGTGGATGACGATCTTCTTGCCCATCCGGGCGGCCAGATGGAGCTGCTCGGCGAAGACGCGCCGCTGGTCTTCGCGCGGCGAAAAGTCGTAATGGTAGTCCAGACCGATCTCGCCGATGGCCACGTTGTTGGTGTCGGTGGCGAGTTCTTCGATTGTCTTGAGGTAATGGTTGCCGACGTCTTTGGCGTCGTGGGGATGCACCCCAGCCGTGCAGCAGACCGCGGCGTGGGCTCGGGCGAGGTTCAACGACGCCTTGGATTCCTGAACGTTGCCCGCAGCGCAAACCATGGCCTCGACGCCGGCCTGCTGCGCTCGGGCCAGGACGTCGGGAAGCCGGCGAGCCAGCCGGCCGTGCGTCAGGTGACAATGTGTGTCAATAAGTCTCACAATCACCCGTGGGTTGGAACAATTTGCCCGTGCTCCATTTCTCCGCCGGCGCGCCCGCCAACGCAAGTCCGCCAAGAACTCACAACTCAAAACGCGCCGCAAAGATGCCGAATGCGCGGCTTGGCGCCCCCCTCGGCCACGATCGAGACGATATCGAAACGTGCGAGGAACTCGGCTGTGGCGTGAGTGCCCAGGTAGTAGCGTGCAGCCCTATGGATGCGCCGCTTCTTGTCGGCATTCACGGCGGATTCAGGGCTAGTGTAACGGTCGGATGAGCGGGTCTTGACCTCGACGAAGACGATAGTCTCGGCCCCCTGCTCCGCTCGAGTAGACCTGTCCAGCGCAATCAGGTCGATCTCGCCGTTGGGACAACGATAGTTTCTGGCAAGAATCTTCAGCCCCCGACGTTTCAGGAAGCGCCGAGCAAGTGTTTCGCCGCGTTGGCCCAGTGCGGGCCCGGCCGACCGGCTGAAGGGCCACACGGGGCTATTCCTCGTCGACGGGATCTTGCGGCTTGGTCGCCTTCGGGGCGGCCTTTTTGTTCCTGACCTCCTTCAGACGGGTGGCCTTGCCGACCCGATCCCGAAGGAAGTAGAGCTTGGCTCGCCGGGTCTTGCCGCCGCGGAGCACCTCGACGCCGGCGATCTTCGGACTGTGAATGGGGAATACCCGCTCGACGCCCTGGTTGTTGACGATTCGCCTGACCGTGAAGGTTTCGGAAACGCCCGAGCCGCTTCGGCCAATCACCGTGCCCGAGAACACCTGGATGCGCTCTTTTTCGCCCTCGACAATCCGCACCGACACGTTCACCGTGTCGCCAACGTTGAACTCGGGGATTTCGCTCTTGATGCTTGCCTGAACGGCCTTTTTCAGCAATTCCTGACTCACGTCTATTCTCCGCATTCTCCCGATCGCGAAGCGTTCGGCTCACGAAAGGGAAGCTTATCTACTGCTGTCCATGTTGCCTGTTGTACTTGTCCCACAGATCCGGGCGGCGTTGCATCGTCCGAAGCTTCGCCTGCTCCAGCCGCCACTGGGCGATCTTGCCGTGATCGCCGCTGAGAAGCACTTCCGGCGTCGGCATATCGCGGAACACCCTGGGCCGCGTGTATTGTGGATACTCCAGCAAGTCCATGCTGAAGGACTCTTCGTCCGTGGAGGCGTCCTTGCCCAGTGCCCCGGGCAGCAGCCTGACGATGGCATCGGTAAGCGCCATCGCGGCAATCTCGCCGCCCGAAAGCACGAAGTCGCCCAGGCTGACCTCCATATCCGCCAGTCCCGTGCGAATCCGCTCGTCGAATCCTTCGTAGTGCCCTGCCAGCAGGATCAGCCTTCTCTCGCCGGCCAGTTGCGTCACCAGCTCTTGGTCCAGCGGTCTGCCTTGCGGGCTGAGCAGAATGACCTTTCCGTCGGGCAGATCGTCGCCGCCTTGCTTGCGGACGGCTTCGACGGCGTCAAAGACCGGCTGGCACATCAGCACCATCCCGGGCCCGCCGCCGAACGGGGCATCGTCCACCGTCCCGTAGGCGTCGGTGGCGAAGTCGCGTATGTTCGTCAGGCGAATGTCCACCAAGCCGCGCTGGCAGGCACGGGCAACGATGCTGGTCGAGAGCAGCCCGTCGAACATCTCGCAGAAAAGCGTGAGTATGTCGACGCGCAGTGCCATCGTGGTCCAAGATTCCCTTCTGGGGGCCTTTTCGCAGTCGCCGCTTCGCAGCGCTACTTGCGGACCATGATGCCGTGACTTTCGAGCAGATCAGCGACCGTCTCGCTCGGCTGGGCGCCCACGCTCAGCCAGTGCTCGATACGTTCACGATTCAGCGACACCTGCTTATCGGCATCCTTCGCTTCCGGGTCGTACCAGCCCAGCTCCTCGATCACGCGACCATCGCGAGGACTGCGAGAGTCCATTGCACCAAGCCGGTAGAAGCTGCGATGGCGGCGACCAAGCCTTTTTAGTCTCAACCTGACTGCCACGAACCATTCTCCCAAATCTGAGATTTCTTAGACTTAGGCCCCGCAAGCGGGGCCGTTCGATTTCCATGGACGCATTGGAACCGGGCATTTTAGCAGTTGCCCTGGGTTCTGCAAGGGCTTTTTGGCCAATTTATGGCCCGGTCCCGGCCCTGTGGACCCCGGCAGGGCCCCCATGAGATCACCGTCCCGGGCCCGTCGTGGGGGACCTGGAACGGCGGCCATTCGTTGTGCGCAAGGCGCACCCGCGTGGCGAGTCGGCCGCTGCTGGGGCGTCGCCGGCCTCAGCGCCCGCCCAACGCCCCGCAGCCGTTGGCAGGCAGAGCGCTAATTGCGCCGCCTAAGCAGCTTGCCCAGGGCGACCAGGCCCAGCAAGCCCAGCGTGCACGGCTCGGGGACGCACTCGGTGGCGATGTTGAAGTCCTTGACGTTGCCCGACAGGTTGAAGTAGTCCTCGTTGGGGAAGATGATCTCTTCCCACAACGGCTGGTTTTCCAGCGTCCAGTGGTAGAGTATCTGTCCGCCGTCGGCGCTGATGTCGATCTCCGGGCTGTCATAGCTTATGCCGTCCTCAGCCAGGAGCGTGATCGTCGCAGCGCTGCCGGGATCTTCCGGGTCATACGCCCGATCGATGTAGTCCACGAGGAGGTATACTTCCTTGTGAAGCTCGGACAGCTGCTCGTTGGGCACGCGCAGGATCGTGTATTCGTCGCTCTGGTCCTGCTTCCAATCCGGCATGCCATACTGGGCGGCGCCCGCGATACGCCAGGTCTTGAACGTGCTGCCGCTAATCGGGTCCATGTCGCGGTAGTAGGCCGCGTCGTAATTGGACATGGCCGAGTCGGGTTTCTGCACGCCCGGGCAGAGCGTCGTATAGCCGCTGGCCTGGTACGTCGGGTAAGTCGGCAGCGACCACGCGCCGGTGCCGGCGGCAAAGCTGTTGGCATAGGGATCGTCGGGCCCGGGATTGTCGCGGTCGGAGTCGTGCCAGACGGACTGCTGAGCTGCCCCGGTGTAGTTCGGGCTGCTGGGCCCGTAATTGCCGCCCACCAGCGTCAGGCAGTGATCGCCGGCATCGGTCGGGAACGTTACGCCCACGTACTGGCACCGGTCCAACTCGTCCAGCAGGAAGTTGTAGTCAGCCTCCGTTAGCGCCCCTGCTACGCTGGTAACGTCGTTGTACGTCAGCGTGGGGCGATACCACCCGCCCGCGGCTTGGTTCGGGTTGTACCCATATTCGTACAGCCACCAGTTGATTGCCATTGCCGGGTCGCCAGACCACTGTGTGGTGAAATGCCCGGTCATGTGGCCATATATCTGCGTGGCGTTGAGCTGGGGGGTTTGGGCGGCAAGTCCCCAACCCGCTGCGGCCAGCATGTTCGATGCGGTGGCCAGCCAGCAACTCTTGTCGGCCGGTGCGGGCGGCAAGCTGCTCTTGTTGACGTCCGGAATCGCGTTGATTCCGTCGTAGCTGTACTTGTACTCGTCCCAAACCCCGCCGGAGGGATCCTGGTCGGCCATGGATGCAGTGGTCGACCAAGCGGCTACAGGCATGGCGCAGAGAAGCACAATGAGGTACCGATTCATGGCCCGTCTCCTTTATCGATGGTCCCCAGCTTCGACGAAATGACGCAAGCGGCCCCAAAGCCAACCTGGCCGGGGATTAACTGGACAGTCATCGGCCTGCAAGCTTACGGCGTCATTCTATCACGGCCCCGGATGCTTACAAGGCTGTTCCTGTGCCTCATTGACCCCGCCGAGCGACTAGGCTAAAGTCCGAGTCCTGCCGTGAGCGGGAATTGCGCCCAGGTTGTTCAACGGGGGTCGGCCGGGGCTGGGGCGAGCAATGTAGCTGGGGCCGTTAGGCCGGGGTTGGACAGAAGCGGGCGATCTTGAAGCGAAGCATCAATAATGAGGCAAGCAAGTGGCCCTGCGGCGAAGCGACAGCGGCGGGCCCAGCATTTCGTCAGGAAGGGGCAAGACGTTGAAACTGCTGCGTACACTGGGCTTTTGGGACGTCTTTGCAATCGCGGCCGGGGCGATGATCAGCTCTGGCTTGTTCGTCCTGCCCGGGTTGGCTTTCAAGCAGGCCGGGCCGGCGGTGATACTGGCTTACGCCCTGGCCGGGGTTATGGTGATACCCGCGATGCTCTCTCAGGCGGAGCTGTCCTCGGCCATGCCCCGCAGCGGCGGCAGCTACTTCTTCATCGAACGAAGCCTCGGCGCCCTGCCGGGCACGTTGGCGGGCCTGGCGAACTGGCTGTCCATTGCGCTCAAGAGCGCGTTTGCGCTGATCGGCATTGGGGCGTTCGCCCGGCTGATCTACCCGGATGCCGGCGACTGGACCATCAAGGGCATCGCGCTGGGCGCGTGCGCGGTATTCACGGGTCTGAACTTGCTGAGCGTCAAGGGGACCGGACGATTCCAAATCGTCATGGTCGGCGTGTTGCTGGCAATACTGGCGGTGTTCCTGGTGGCGGACATACCGGAAGTGTCCAATACTCGCATGGACAATTTCCTGGCCAAGGGAATGGGCAACGTGCTGGCAACGGCGGGGCTTGTGTTCATCTCGTTCGGCGGGCTTACAAAGGTTGCCAGCGTGGCCGGTGAGGTCCGCAAACCCGGGCGGAACATCCCGGCGGGCATGTTCGCAGCCTGCCTGGTGGTTACGCTGCTCTACGTAGCGACCGTATTTGTGGTAGTCGGCACACTCGATGCCCAGGAGCTCTCCGGCAACCTGACACCGGTGAGCATCTCTGCCTGGCGCGGCCCCCTCGGGCGGACCGGGGAGGTCATCCTCTCGATCGGAGCGATGCTGGCCTTCTTCACCACAGCCAACAGTGGGATACTCTCTGCCTCACGCAGCCCGATGGCGATGAGCCGTGACGGTCTGCTGCCGGACGTAATGCAGAAGCTCTCCCGCCGATTCAACACACCGTGGGTCAGTATCCTCGCCACCTCGGCCTTCATCGTCGTAGTGATTACCGCGTTGAGCATCGAGAATCTGGTAAAGGTCGCCAGCACGATGATGCTGATGCTGTTCCTGATGGTCAACGTTGCGGTGCTCATCATGCGGGGCAGCAGGATTCAGAACTACCGCCCGCTCTTCCGTTCGCCGCTGTGCCCGTGGGTGCAGATCGCCGGCATAATCGTCTACGGCTTCCTTATCACGCGGATGGGCGCTGTGCCGCTACTGACGACGGCGGCGTTCCTCCTGGTCGGCATCGCGTGGTATTTCGTCTACGCCCGCGCCAAGACCGGGCGCGAAAGCGCGCTGGTGTACATGGTCCGTCGAATCGTCGCCAAAGACCTCTCCCGCGCCGGCCTGGAAGAGGAGCTCAAGCAGATCGCCTTCGAGCGGGACGACGTGACGCACGATCGCTTCGACGAACTGATCCGCAACTGCGCCGTACTGGACTTGCCGACAAGCACCTCAGCCGAGGAAATGTTCAGCCAGGCTGCGGGAATCCTCGCCGAGCGACTGCCGACGAGCGAATCGGACCTGCTGGAGCTTTTCCGCCAGCGCGAGGCCCAGTCCAGCACGGTGGTCAGGCCGGGCCTGGCGATACCGCACATCATCATCCAGGGCGAAAAGCTCTTTGACGTCCTGCTCGTCCGGGCCAGGGAGGGCATCGACTTTCCCGGACAGGACGAGCCGGTCAAGGTGGGCTTCGTGCTGATCGGCACACCCGACGAGCGGAACTATCACCTGCGGGCGCTGATGGCGATTGCCCACATAGCCGACGAGCGGGACTTCATGCGACGATGGCTGGCAGCCGGGGAAAGCCAGCACCTCCGCGACGTGGTGTTGCTCTCCGAGCGCAAGCGGGATATGTGATCTGGTCGGACAAAAGCGTGTCCCAACTAACCAACGGCTGTTTTGTTGTCCCCAACTCCGCAGGAATGTGCAAGCAGTGCCTTTTTGTGCCTTTTCACGCAGAATTCTCATGATATCTGTGCCCGGCGCGGCACATTATTCATGGTGTACATGGGTGGGTAGGTTAAAGGGAAAGACCGGCCGCTTTAGCGGCAAGTGCCGGTTCGAGTCCGGCCCCGCCCGATTTGCTCCTTAAGAAGCGACGAAATGACGCAAGAACCTACCGACGAGCAACTGGTCGAGCAGGCGCGGGCCGGGAGAAGGGAGATGTTTGCTGTCCTTGTCCAGCGCTATCAGGATTACGCTTACGGTACGGCGATTGGCATGCTGTCGGAATTCGAGTTGGCTCGAGATGTGGTCCAAGAGGCATTTCTTCTCGCCTTTCGCGATTTGGACAAGCTCAGAGAACCAGCCAAGTTCGGTTCCTGGCTTCAGGGCATTGTTAGGAACGTCTCTCGCCATGCGATACGGGAACTAACCCGGGTAAGGCAAATGGCTGACGCCTTGTCTCGCCAAACCGCAACTGAGGATAGATCGCAGTTGCCGTATATCGCGGACGACCAGGCTGAACGCCGTGCTATGGTTGCCCGTGCTCTTCAGCAACTTGGGCAGAAGAACAGAGAGGCAGTCAGCCTATTCTACGTGAACGGTCTGTCCTACGGGAAGATTGCCGACTACCTCGGCGTCACGGAGGCGGCCGTGCGTGGCCGGCTTGAGCGCGGCCGTGCCAAGCTCCGAAGGGAACTGACAATGGTTGCCAAAGCGTTTAAAGAACAAGAACTTCCTGATGACTTTGCGACGAGGGTCCGCAGGTTGCTGGACGCGGCCGCGGGCAACGAGGATCGCAATAACGAAATGGTACGGGAGCTGTCCGCGCTGGGAACGCCTGCGGTCGACCCACTCCAGGAAGCATTGCACGACGAGCGACAGGTCGTTCGCATCGTAGCGGCGCAGGCACTGTGCGAGATAGGCGATGAACGGGCGCTGCGCGGCGATGCGGCCTACCAATGTCCAAGCGAGCGGTTCTAATCCGCTGCCACACACGACCCATCAAGCGCGAACTCCATGCGTGATCCATCAGCCGCCCCGCCTACGTGCTGTATCTTGCCCCTGAACAGCATTAGCGCGTTGCGCTTCGGTGCGTTGTCGATGTCTGCAATGATTACACAGACTTCGATGTTGCCGTCTTTGCCGTAGACCTTCACGCCGCCCTTGCCGAGCATCTTCTTTGCGTCTGCGGCCTCTCTTTTGTAGCGGGCAAGTTTGGCCTGTTTGTGTTGGCGGGTGCCGACGACAAAAGCGACGACCTCTTTACCTTCCTTTTTTGCTTTGGCCTCCGCAGCCAAGGCGCGGTCAATCTCGGCGCTAGTAACCTTTATCGCTGCAGTGGCGTCTCTGTACCGGCGGGCGGCTTTTTCTGCATTGACGACCGTAACCCGGTCAACCGGCATTCGCCACGCGACCTCGTGCCTGAGGAATCGCTTGTTCCTTGCCAGCCACTTATTCGGGGCCTGGTCGGGATGTTTCTCGCGAATGGCGCAGCGAATGGCAATTTCCATCGAAAGCCGAGTATGGTCTGTCCACCACGCCTTGTTGCTCTCGTGAAGCTCGACGGTGAACGGCTTGGCGGCGTAGGCCGTGCTGGCCAGCAGGATAATGATTAAAGCGTAACGTCTCATGTCACACCTCCCGTAAGGTAGTATAACGTTGAATCTGGGAAAGTCAATCTGTTCGTCGCAACGATTCGCGGTGCAGGATACTCAGTCCGCAGGTGATCAGTAGGAAGCCACTGACAACCCCAGACACCACGGCAGCGGCGTCGTAGAACATGGACCATTGGGTAAACCGCGTGAGATGGTCGGGCTGTTTCCATGCCCACACCCTTGAGGCGCTATGCCCTTCCTCGCATGCCCAGAAGACCATGGTCAGGCCAAGAGCGATGCTTGCCAGCCCCACGACGCCCCACACAGCGCCCCATATGGCTCTCACGGTTCTTGCGTTCATGCCGAAATGGTAGCGCCGTTTCGGCGGGGCAGTCAATAACAAAACCCGGCCCCCGGCAGAGGTCACTACCGAGGGCCTTACCCGAAACTCATACCAGGAGCTTCGAGCATGTCAACGATACACACATTTAAGGGGGGCCGTCAATGACAGACTGCCCGGACAACGGACGTATACCGCAGCATTGCTCGGACGAATTCGGCGACATCAAGGGCCGACTGGGGCGAATAGAGACAAAGTTGGAAATGCTCTGCGACCACCGCAAGACGCTGGGTCGTTGGGTGTGGGACATTACTAAGGGCGTGGTCCTGCTGGTTGCAGGGTTCGTCCTTGCGGAACTGAAGAAATAGGAGACGTGAAAATGAACAGCATCAGAGAATGGCTTAAGGGCAAGAAGACGTACCTTGTGGGCGTTGGCGCGGTGTTGGCCGCTGTCATCGCTTGGGCTGGCGGCGAAGTGGAGATCGGCGGGGCAATCCAAGCGATTATCACTGCGGTACTGGCGATGACCGTCCGTGCGGGCGTGAGTACCGAAACAGAGTAATGTGGGCCAAGATCGGACAACTTCTTGCGCCGATTCTCCGGGCGAT
>Ga0180433_10011140_pt1 | contig 10703 bp, 7 predicted proteins | sample SS_ome_8_FD_132980 | JGI IMG/M metagenome (GOLD analysis project Ga0180433, IMG submission 132980) | Hypersaline lake sediment archaeal communities from the Salton Sea, California, USA - SS_1_D_1 metaG | ecosystem: Environmental > Aquatic > Non-marine Saline and Alkaline > Hypersaline > Sediment...
CGGCAACGTCGATGCCTTCGACATAGATGTCCTCGCCAAGAGCCTCGTTGAGTGATTCAAGGACGCTGCCGTTCCCACATCCCACTTCCAGAATCCTCTCTGCACGCGCATGCTCGATCTCCTTGAGGAGCAATGACACACGGCTCCTGACCAGGGGGGCGTTGTACCAGGCCTTGAAGGCCTTGTAACCGCGAGACAACCAGGATTCCTTGCCATAGGGAGGCCAGGTTACGAGAGAGTGATATTCCCTGTCATAAAGCTCCATAGATCCCATTAGTCACTTACCCTACACGACCCAGGGCGCCGGGTCAAGGTTCTTCCCAAGAGATCGTGGGAACGGGACCGGGGGCACAATCACTTGATTCGGATTGGAGATGGGATACTATGTATATGTATGTCATAAGGCTGGAGTCTACCGGTGTTATGAATGTATACTCCAGGTGTGCATTGGAAGGAGAAGCATATGAATTATGAAGGAAAAGCCCTGACCATTGCCGGATCCGACTCGGGAGGGGGGGCCGGCATACAGGCTGATCTCAAGACCTTCCAGGCTTTTGATGTCTTTGGAATGTCGGTTTTGACATCGATTACGGCACAGAATACCGTCGGGGTGCGCGCAACCCATGACATCCCGGCGGAGATTGTGGGGAAGCAGATCGATGCCGTGATGGAAGACATTGGGGCGGACGCGGCAAAGACCGGGATGGTCTCAAGCAGAGAGATCATAGAAGTGATCGCGGACAGGGTTAAGAAACACGGTTTGGCCAATCTGGTAGTAGACCCGGTCATGGTGGCTGAGAGCGGCGACCGCCTCTTGCGCAAAGACGCCGAGACTTCAATGACGAAGGTCCTGTTTCCCCTGGCATCCGTTGTCACTCCGAACACCTTTGAAGCAGGAATAATCAGCGGCACCACGATAGAAGACTTGGAAGCCGCCAAGAAGGCCGCTGAGATTATCCGGGAAATGGGTCCGGATTTTGTGCTTGTAAAAGGCGGCCATATCCAGGGGCCGGAGGCCGTGGACATTCTTTTTGACGGAAAGGAGTTCCGATATTTCAAAGCACAAAGAATAGATACAACGAACAAGCACGGGACAGGTTGCACATTCTCAGCAGCCATAACCGCGTGTTTGTCCAAGGGCATGAACGTGAATGACTCAATCGAAGCCGCCAAGGATTATATAACCAGGGCTATTGAATCCGCGCCCAGCGGCATCGGGAAGGGGAGCGGCCCTGTCTATCATAAAGTGGGAGTGCTTAAGCGATCCGCATTCGAGGGGGAGGCTGAGGATTTCGACTCCTGGTTTGACAAGAACAAGGTAGTCTTTGAATCGGAATTCCTGGCGGAGAAACATCTCCTGGAGGAACCGGAGAATGCCGTTAGCATAGGAGTAGGGAGCGGCCTCTTCGCTTCCAGGCTGGGAATCAAGTACGGTGTCGAGCCGGCGAAGGGAATGGCCGAACTCGCCAGGAAGAGAGGGATCGAAGTCAAGGCCGGAACCGCCGAGGACGCACCTTACCCCGACGGGCGTTTCGACACGGTGCTCATGAGCACTATTCTGAGTTATGTGAAAGACCCCCAGCGGGCGGTGGGCGAGGCTTTCAGGATCCTGAAGCCCGGGGGCCATGTGGTGGTTTCGTTTCTGACCAGGGAGGGCTCCTACGCCTTACTGTACGATCTTGCCTATCTTCGGGGCCGGCATGATCCGGAGATCTCCCCTGAGCACCCCTATCCGGTTAAGTTCATAAGGGGGACCCGCTGGTGCTCGACCGGAGAAGTGACCGCCTGGCTCAAGAACGCCGGTTTCAGGGATCTGGAGTACGTGCAAACCCTGACCAGCCATCCCAAGTATACAAATGACCGGGTGGAGGAGCCGTCGCCGGGCTACGAGAAGGGTGACTTCATAGTGGTCCGGGGGAAGAAGCCGTGACAATCGCTGAGAGGTTGAGAGAAGAGTCCGGCGCTGTCTGGAGGAGTATAATCGAGCATCCCTTCGTGACGGAGCTTTATACCGGGGATCTGCCGCTTGAAAAGTTCAAATTCTATATCCTTCAGGACTATTACTACCTCGTAGCTGCGATCCGCAACTTCGGTTTCATTGCCTCCAGGGCCGGCTCGGTGGAAGCGCTCAGGGATGTCGTCGATATACTCCACCTGGAAGCCACAAGTGAATTCGACGGTTACTCGGATTTGCTCGGGCGATTGGGCTACACTCTGAAGGATGCCGCCGGGACAGAGCCGGTGCCTGTGAGCGTTTCCTACGGCAGCTTCCTTCTTGCCACGAGTTGCACCCGGTCTTTCCCGGAGGCCATGGCGTCGGTCCTCCCATGCTTCTGGTCCTACGCGGAGATCGCGGCACACCACAAAGGCGCGTTGGAGGCAAACCCCAGCATGCTTTACAAAGACTGGGCCGGTGTCTATCTGAGTGATTCCTATATCAGGCTTGTCGAGAAGATGAAGAAGATGGTCGAGGAGGCCGGAGAGGGATTTCCTTACGAGAAGCTCAGAGATGTTTTTGCCACCGCGAGCCGGTACGAGTACATGTTCTGGGACGCAGCATATAACGGACAGAACTGGCCGGTGTAGCGTCGGGGTTCCATCCCCGACGGGTACTGCCTCGCCACTCCGGGCTTACTTACCGCTACTCTACGTTAAGCACAGACTTGATCGCGTCCTCGATGGCCGGCTTGGGCAAAGCTCCCACCGCCATCTGGGGCTTGCCGTCCTTGGGGACGAAAAGCAGGCTGGGGATACTGCGGATGCCGAAAGCCGCCGCCAATTCCTGCTCGGAGCCGGTATCTACCCTGTATATGTCTATCTTGCCATCGTACTCCTCAGCAAGTTCATCGAGGACCGGCTCCACCATCTTGCATGGGGCGCACCAATCGGCGTAGAAATCGATAATACACGGCAGCTCGCCTTCGAATTTCCACTCCTTGTTCTCTTCGAAATTGAATACCTTCTTAAGAAACCCTTCTTTGGTCAGCGATTCCATCTGCTCTCCTCCCGGACGTCAGTCCTTTTTTCAGGTCTCCGATATGTGTAAAGACATACTATCAATCCACCGGGCCGCCGTCAAACCTGCGGACCGCGAGATGTCCTTGCGATTCTAGGTTCCCGCAGCAAGAAACTCGAGCCTGTTCCTTAATCGCGGCCCGTGCTTTAATATCTATATTGTTACGATGCTTTTTCCGTGTGGTAGGTTTTGAGCCACTGCGAACCTATTGTTATGAAGATAATAGCCGACAAGAACATTCCGCTGGTGAAGCAGGTGTTTTCACACCTGGGCAGGGTCGAGACCGTCCCTGCCGGCATGATAACGCAGGAGCTCGTATGTGACGCGGACATCCTCCTTGTGAGATCGGTCACCTCAATTGACGAACCTCTCTTGGCCGGCTCCCGGGTGAAGTTCGTCGCCACCTCTACGAGCGGGGTCGACCACGTGGACAGGGGGTATCTTGACTCCCGCCGGGTCGGGTTCGCCTATGCACCGGGGTCGAATGCACAATCTGTCGCCGAGTATGTGATTACCGCACTCCATTACTGCGGCCTAAAGCATTCTTTCGCTTTGAAGGATAAGGTGGTTGGTATTGTCGGCGTCGGGCACATAGGCAAGCGTGTGCTTCACATGGCGCGTGGTCTGGGAATGCGGTGCCTGTGTAATGATCCGCCCCGTGCGCGTAGGGAAGGGCCTGGTAAATTCGTGACACTGGATGAGCTGCTCGCGGTTGCCGATATCATCACCCTGCACGTGCCCTTGACAGATAAAGGACCTGATGCGACCCTGCGGCTCGTCGATGAGACATTCTTGAGCAGAATGAAGCGAGGCGCTTTTCTCATCAATACAAGCCGGGGAAGGGTGATCGACGAGGCAACCCTGAAGAAGATGAGAGAAAAGCTCGGCGGGCTGGTCCTGGATGTCTGGGACAACGAGCCTTCAATCGACACTGAACTTCTGGCAATGACCGATTGCGGGACGCCGCATATTGCGGGTTATTCCTATGACGGAAAGATCAATGGTGCCGGAATGGTCTACCGGGCGGTGTGCGATTTTCTGGGGCAAGAACCACGCTGGAAGCCATCGGAGCATCTCGCTGTCATACCGATATGCGAGTTGAGTCTCCCGTCGACATGCGCCGACCCCTTGAGCGAGGCGGTGCTGAGAGCATACCCTATCGGGCGGGACGTCGGCGATATGCGGGGGCTGATCGCCATGCCCGCCGAAGACGGAGCAAGGTACTTCGCCAGGCTCAGGGAGCATTATCCGCGACGCCTTGAATTCAAGCACTTCTCTATCCATACCCGTGCCGATGATGCTGTTGCGCGTACTCCTTCTACCCGGCAAGACCTGGCCGGACTGGGTTTTCAACTGAAGTAGAGCCACCGCCAACCGCGCTCTCCCAATAGGCAGACGGCTCTCGGCTTGCGGCAAGAACCCGGCCTGCAAGAACCTCGACCGTGGCGGCCCCTTATCCGCTGCCGTGAATGGCTAAAGGCATTGGTCCCAATACGAATCGGGTCCCCGGACAACTGTGTCAGGGCGAGATTCTGTGGGATGGTGTAGGCGTAGTGGTCACGCGGCTTACGAAGGAACGGGTGAGGCCCAGGGCAAGGCCACATACCGATACGGTGAAGGTGATAGCAATCGGGTGGAGATGGGCTACCTAAACCTCATTGCCCGCGTAACGGCCCATGTCTCCCGCCATTACTAAAGCCCGGTCGAAGACGCAGAAATTGTTGTTTTGCTGTGGCGCCTGCAGGAGCCCAAGAGCCCCTGAGTGTCACGAAACGCTGGGCTAATTATGTCTAAAAAACTAACGCGGCTACAGACCGGCGCCAACTACAGGGCAGCCAACATCCTCCATGGGCAGCCTGAGACCTTCGATCCAAATGATCATTCACGGGTGCTCAAAACTCATGCCGGCCCGGACTCTTTGAAAAGGAGCGAGCTTTGTTCTATACTCGATTCGAGATCCAAAAATGGCTGCAAAAACACGGGAGAAAAAATGTCCACAATTGTTAAGGAAAAATTGATCCAGGCCGCTTGCATCCTGCGGGAGTTGGAAATCGACCTGTGGCTGACCTTTGTGCGTGAAACGGCGGCCGGCGGCGATCCGGTCCTGCCCCTTAACTATGGGGATGGCGGCCTCACCTGGCAGGGCGCCCTGATCCTGACCCCCGGCGGCGAAAGGATAGCCATGGTCGGTCGTTTTGACGCCGAAGCGGTGCGGTTGGCCGGCCACTATGAGACTGTCATTCCCTACGACCAGGCCCTTCGCCCCGAATTGCTGGCCATATTGCAACGCCTCGACCCGGCCCGGATCGCCATCAACTATTCGACGGACGACGTGCTGGCCGATGGTCTGAGCCACGGCCTGTACCGGGTCTTGCAGGGGTACTTAGAGGCTACGCCCTATGCCGACCGGCTCATCACGGCCGAGGACATCATCGGCCGGCTGCGGGCGCGCAAAACACCGCGCGAAGTGGAACTTGTGCGCGCCGCCGTCGAAACGACCTTGGAAATCTATGAACAGACCTTTGATTTCGCCCAGCCCGGCATGACGGAAAACGAGATCGGCGCCTTTATGCGGACCCAGGTCAAAGAACGGGGGCTGGCATTTGCCTGGGAGGCGGGCCATTGTCCGACGGTCAACGCCGGTCCCGATTCGCCGGTGGGTCACGTGGGCACCACCGAGCAGAAACTGGAACGCGGCAACCTGCTGCATTTTGACTTCGGCGTTAAAGAGGCCGGCTACTGTTCTGACATACAGCGCGTCGTCTACTTTTTGGCCCCCGGCGAGACCGAGGCCCCGGCCGTGGTGCTCCATGCCTTTGAGACCGTTGTCCGCGCCGTGCAGGCGACGGTGGCAGCCATGAAGCCGGGAGTAAAGGGCAAGGAGGTGGATGCCGTCGCCCGCGAGATCGTCACCGCGGCCGGATTCCCCGAGTTTAAACACGCCACCGGCCATCACCTGGGCCGCCTGGCCCACGATGGTGCCGGTGTCCTGGGCCCCGAGTGGGAGCGCTACGGCGATACCCCCAACCGCTTGTTGGAAGCGGGCCATGTCTATACCGTGGAGCCCACTCTCTTTGTGCCTGGTTACGGGTTCCTGGGGCTGGAGGAGGACGTGGTCGTCACCGAGACGGGGACCGAGTACCTGGGTCCGCCCCAAACCGATTTGATTCTACGCTGATGAGAAAACCCTAGCGAGGTGAGGGTGCAATTCGTTTACCCGGCCGGACTCCTTCACCATCTTGCGACCGTTGTGTAACACGCGAGGGCCGGAACTTGACTGGCTCCCCGGGCAAATGTCTCAGAGCGTGGTTTTGTGGACTATATCGGACCCACATCAACACAAGTCCGGTCAGAGGCCAGTTGGCCTTGGCACTTTGGGGAAGCTTCCTGGCTAAAGGATCTTGTTGGAAACCCCGGGGAGCCGCCGAAGGCCACTTCTGGCCCGGCCCCTCTCCGTTAGCCACCTATGGACCCGCCGGCTGAGGATACAATGAAAGAAGGTAACTGCCTGCTCTAGGATGCGCTACCAATATGGCGGTTAGTCCGTCAATCATGTGCCTCTGAAGTCCGGCAATCCGCAGAAATGCCGGGAGTTCCACCCGCGTTACCCAAGAGAATTAGCTTCCTCGTGCCTGAGAATCCACGGCAGTCCATTCGATAGAAGTATATCCCAGGTGATACCCTCGCCCTATCACGATTACGGCCATCCCATATCGCCAGGTGGCGCCCCTGCTCGCACTGCTTCTCCACAAGAACGGCCACTTCCCTGCCACGGGCATCGTAGACGGCCAACCTCGTCCAGGACCCGGCCCCCAACGAGTATGGTATCAGAGTCGATGTGTCGAATGGATTGGGGCTGTTCAGGCCGAGCCAAGTGCTTTCTCCATCGGATGCCCGCGGTGATCCGAGAAGAGGATCGCCCACCGGAGTAGTGTAATAGCCATGGCACTCGAGAAAGAAATCCCTCTCAAGAGCGGAGACCTTCGGAAAGTCCGGGAAGTCAAATACAATCGTCTCACCGGGGAACAACGCAGCATATCGATGGTCAGACGCCAGGCAGCTATCCAGAACGCTGCCACCACCAGAGTGGCTGGCACTCACTGGTAGGACCTCCGTTATGGTGACATCAGTGTTGCCGCCGACCAAGAACGCCACCAGATCAACCTTGTAGTGCCCAGTCCCAACAAGCCTTACTGTTACCTCGTCACTAACCCCAAGCGAATCCAGATCGAGCTCGACGACTCCCTCCGACCAGTGAGCCCTGGGGAGGATTGAACCAACGTGTTCCCAGCCCGAATGAGCCATCACCTCCACCTGTATCCCCCGCTGTGCATCCCCATCTCTTCCACCCCCAGGATCTTGTGGAATCTTATCAGCCGACAAGATAACAACGGTGCCCGAGCCACCGTCAAGGGCACCTGCCAGATACTGGCTCCCGCGTCCGCCAAAACCAACCTCCAACGCATCTCCCTCCCATCCCTCGAATATGAGGCTATCCCCCACCTGTGAGACCGCGTCCAGGTAAGTGACATTGTCACTCCCACGGGCAGACAGCGGAGCCAACAAGCCCGTATAGCCCAGGATCCTACCATTAGGCGCGACTACTACAGCAGAACCCGAGTCATGATCAGCGACTATGAGCTGGACGAAGTCAAGCATAACGTGCTGGTTTTCTGGTTCGCATATCTCCAGCCTGTAACGCGCTCCGTCTAGGGTGGGCACCACTCCAAGATGGTAGTGGTCATGAACATAGGGCGGCGTCATCGGGTTTATCTCGCTCTCTGAGAGAATGTTGTTATCCTCGATGTAGCCGGAACCGGTCCAAACACGAACGAACGGACAACCTCCACCGCTCCAGCAGGCCACACCTAGGGCGCCGACCAGCCCACAGTTGTCCGGTGAGAAGACCGAGCGGCAAGGTGAGCCATTATTGAGATAGTAGTCGTAGTTATATCTATCACAGAATCTGGGATCCTCCGAGAAGTTGTATTGGCCTGAGTCACAGCCGGAGGTATTGCCTCCGCTGTTATTCCAGATATCGTTGCATATGAATGTATCCGGAGTTGCACCGCAGTATATCCCACCCGCCTCAATAGCTGTGTTGTTCGTGATGATGTTATTCTCTATCAACACATTCGTGGAACTAGGTGAGAGGTGGACACCGCCCCCCGTCAACCCACCGATATTGCTGTCTATGGTGTTGCTGCGCAAGGTATTGAGCCCGGAACCCTGGAGACTCAACCCACCGCCCCAGCCAGATGAATCAGAATGGATTACATTGCCGGCTATGATATTGCCTTCAATGTGGACCGGTCTCACATTCTCAGTACGGATGGCCCCGCCTCTGATCCCACTCACGGCCCCCGGGAATACCTCGTTATTTATTATCCGGTTATCCCTGAGGACTACCCGGGAAAAACCCTGAATGAAAAGACCTCCCCCTTCAGCCGGATAGGGTTGGGAGCTTGCGCTGTTGCCCGAGATTGTATTCTCGTCAATTGCTACTCGGTTCATCTCGAAAGCACCCGACGCACAGGCAATACCGCCACCTTGCCTAGCCTCGTTATCCGTGATCTCGTTGCCCTTGATTGCCACACGTGAATCTTTGCCGCAATAGACTCCACCGCCCTGATAATCCAGGGCATCATTATGGTCTATCAAATTGCCGCTTATGCTTACGCTGCATTGGGATCCTGCACAGAAAATCCCTCCTCCGCCTCCTCCCGCCGCACCACGATTCCAGATGATCATATTATCACCAATAGTACATTCTATGCTTTCAGCACAGCAGATACCCCCACCACCCCTGCCGCCAGTGGCCTTTCCATTCCGGATAGTGAATCCCGATAGCTCACAGCCCACCACATTCATGAGAAACACGACCCTATGATCGTGATCTCCATCAAGCACGGTCGAATCAGGGCCCGACTCACTAATAAGAATCGTGTTGTCGGGATTGCACGTGTCAGGGAGCCCAACTCTTCCGATTACCACGTTGGCCACGATAGTGTCCTCTCGAGTGACAAAGTGTGTGTAGGTCCCCGCGGCTACTAGAACCGTGTCGCGACCACCGTGACAGGCGGCTGAATCAACAGCATCTTGGATGGTGGGCGCGTCTCCCGTGCTATCGGGCTTAACATACCACGTATGGCCCCAGGATCTCACGGCCCCCAGCGAGACCATGAATAGAACTAATAGCAACGCCCGTACCATGATTACCCCTTCTTTCTGCACTAAACGTGCTTCGCCCCCCATCTTTGCCAGCGCGCTACCTGTATATTGATTTGATCCTGCCCCAGGTACAGGGCTCCACACCCGAAGGGCCGCTACACGTCATGTAAAGCGTCAAAACCCACTCGATGTGTCCGAATTGCGAGGCGTCCGAGGTGGTATCCGCACCATCCCAGAAACCGAGCGGCGGCCAGTACTCGAATGGAGAGAGCCCCACATAGCCGGAATGCACTGCCGGTTCCGTACCACAACAATCGTTGCGCGGATAGACTGCAGGCAGACAACCGATGTCATGCATCTCGCACCCCAAGTCGACCGGCGTGCTGATGTTATCAAAGCCAACTGCGGGGTACCCACCAGCCGAGCCCACCATCGTCATGGTCACAATGATACAAGGGGACACGAAGTCATATTCACAGCATGGGCAGACCGAAAGCGGAGGATCGACTTGGATGTAGTTCCATCCATGATGTGTTTCAATCGGTCCGCTGTTCCAGAGAGGAATGAAGGGACTCTGGCTCGCCTCCGAGCAGTAGATGTCGAACTCCACTGTGAATAGCCCCGGATAGACCGTACCGTAGCCTGCAAAGTCAAGCATACGCAGGGCTTCAAGGGTATGGCAGTTTCCAGGATCCAACTCCGGCCATCCACCGGTGCTCGCGTCACCTATTCCGAAACGAGCGCCCACTATGTCGCCGGGGACCCAGCCAGAGAATGCCCGGAACCATGAATAAGTGGGGCATGGGATGTAGTAGTAATACTGAAGGGCACCGTCGTAGAGAGGCTCACTGCCGAAGTCCTCTTTCATCTGGAAAGGGCGCTGCTCGAGGTTCCCCTTGGGGAAAGCAGAAGCGGCAAGCAGAAGCACAAGCAACACTACCAGCAGAGACCTAGTCATGACACCCTCCTTCCGGGTGCGGTCTGAACTCGCTACGATTCGCATTATACCTGCTATGTCATGTCAATGTCAACAATAATGCATGCGGCATTGCAGCAGATACTCATCCGGCCAGGGACATCCCGCGCACTCAGACACTGGAATGGCGATGGCTCCCCGGGCAGGATTCGAACCTCGATTTCGGTAGGGGTAGTCTCTCGGTGTGTGAAAGACTCTCCAGGTTGTACTATGTGGTGTAGCCCGCGCGCGGCATGAAGTCGCCGTACTGCTGGGGCCGCTTAAGAACGCCTATCCATCGTCGGGCGCAGAGGCCCGACGCTACGAAGATCGTGTACCTGCCGGTCCCCGTAGCGTTGCCACTCCTGTGGCCACGAATGGAGCGTCGGGCGTCTGCGCCCGGCGCCGGGGGTGGTGGCTTGCGGTTAGGGGCTCCGTTAATTAGTTCCCATCCCAAAACTTCTTACTGTATTTAAATCAAGATGTTGGCAAGAAATACGGGGCGTAAAGTCGCTCCATGGTGTAAGATCATTGCAATTAAACAAGCCCTTACACATGGAG
>Ga0180433_10011144_pt1 | contig 10702 bp, 15 predicted proteins | sample SS_ome_8_FD_132980 | JGI IMG/M metagenome (GOLD analysis project Ga0180433, IMG submission 132980) | Hypersaline lake sediment archaeal communities from the Salton Sea, California, USA - SS_1_D_1 metaG | ecosystem: Environmental > Aquatic > Non-marine Saline and Alkaline > Hypersaline >...
CGAATATCGACGGGAAAATCCAGGCGTTCATCGATGATATGGCCGATACCATGTACCAGGCGCCTGGCATTGGATTGGCAAGCAACCAGATAGGAGAGCCGTGCCGTATCATCGTATTCGATACGTCGGCTAGGGATGAACCAAGTGAGCTTGTGGTGGTGATCAACCCTGAAATCATTGAAGTCGATGGGGTTGTTTCAAGCGATGAGGCATGCCTGAGCGTTATCGACTATAGTGCTGAGGTCAAGCGTGCACAGCGTGTCACTGTCCAGGGCCTGGACAGGGAAGGGAACCCAATCACCCTAAGAAGGGACGGGCTTTCGGCCATTGTGCTCCAACATGAGATCGATCATCTGAACGGTCTACTCTTCATTGACCATGTGAGCAGGCTTAAACGAGAGCTTTACAAAAGAAGGTTAAAGAAAATATTAAAGCAAAGGGGATCCTCCTTACAAAAACTCTAAGGATGATCATAGTTATGGCGATACCAAAGTAGGCAAGGAATAACCGAGACATTTCAGAGCTGCATCAGGTTAGGATCCATGAGGTTCCAGGGGCGCCAGAAGGAAGGTGTCGCCTTCTTGCTTTACGCAGAGCCCAAACATACGGATCGTCGTGGTCAGAGGCCTGCCAAAGAAAAAATCCATGGCACTCGGGTCTAGGTTTAATTTCTCTATTAGGAAAAGCCGCGTGTATTCGTCATACCGCAGAAGGTCAAGGATCTTTTCCACTGCTTTCTCGGCATCCGGTCCTCCCAACTTCTTTACGAATGCCTCCAAGATTTCATATGAGCACTTTTGTTCATGGGCACCTATGATCTTGAGCATCCCATCATCTGGATTGATGAGGTGTTTTCTTTGAAGGCGTGGCTTGGCCATGACTTCATTGAGTTTCCGTAAATCCCAGCATTTTAAGGCCCGGCATTCGATGGGTCTTTGGTCGTAAATTCTGCATTCCTTCTGTTCATCATCGTAAAACATACATGTCCAGGCTTCATCCCGCCCTTTGATCTTGATCATTTCCTGTTCAAGGGCCATCAATGTGTCATCTGTGTTGCGAACAACCTCACCTTTTCTTAAAGTATAAAGGTTGGTCTTTTTCAAAATGCCCTCCTCAAAAAGGGTCGTGTCGTCCTCATGGAGGGTGGGCCCGCCTTTCATACAACAGGTCCCACAGCGAATGCAGTGGGTCCGATGTTGCCCTGACTTCTCAGGCATCAAACGATTGGCCTTGACCATGCTTAGCCTCTACAGGGAGTTATCCGCGGGGGCAACAGCCCGTAAACAAATAACCCCGCCATCAAAGATGACGGGGTTATCCATCCTTTAATTTCCCGAAACCACTGCCTTGTGCAGGGGGCCCGAGAAGGCCATTGTCTTGCTGGTCGATAGCGATAAAGCTGCGTCCCAAGGCTTTTGGGCTATAGCCTATGGGTTTTGCACCTCACACGGTTTCAACATTCACCGCCTGCGGTCCTTTTTGGCCCTGCTCGACCTCAAAGCGAACGCGCTGGCCTTCATACAGAGACCTGAAACCACTCCCGAGAATGGAGCTATAGTGGACAAAGACGTCCTGGCCTTCGTCCATGCTAATGAAACCATAGCCCTTTTTCTCGTTAAACCACTTCACTGTACCTTCTGCCACGACCATATCCCCCCTTTCACAAGATTATTTAGCTGGGATATGGGTCTGACAGCAAAAAAAGCCACCAAGGTCTCTCTGCCTTGATGGCATCTTGTTCTACTCCACAAAGCTCCTATCCCAAACCACAACTTTGCCTCACCCGAAGGTGTGAAGCTCAACAATCTAATAAAATATCAACATCTTTTTCTATATCATATAACATCTTTTTGTGTCAAGCAAATCTGTTATTTTTCTTGACACGTCGGAGGGTTATCATGACAGCAATCGCACATGAAGCTTTCTGCTTCGGGGTCCATCGAACTCGCAAAAAAACACGCCCTGCCATGTCCCCAAACTCAGCCGGCCTCTTTCCACAGCTATCATCTCGGAAGATCCCACCAGACTCGTCTTGATATGGGCTGGCGAGTTTCCCTCCAGATGGCGGTACGCCTCCTTCCAAGGAACGATCTTGTTCAAGACCATGAGGATGTCTGCCTTGACGCTCGGATCGGCGTGCTCATTGATTGTCACGGCTGCTGTGGTATGTGGAACAAAGAGGAAGCAGAGTCCACGGTCAATGCCCTCTGCTTGGATCATTTTTTCAACCTCGGCAGTAATGTCTATGAGTTCAGTCTTGGAGCTGGTCTTGACCGTCAGGGTCTTATTCAAGGCGCCTCCTCAGAAAAAAAAGAGACTCTACCCCTGGGTAAAGTCTCTTCTTCGGACATCCTAGTTGTCTCACAAAATCAGGAAGTTTTCCCTACACACAGCCAGTCGGCTTAGGAAGACCTGCCATCTTACACGCGCCCTTGCCAGGGCCAGAAGGAAACAGTTCGTAAATGTGTTTGAGCTTGTAGCCAGTGACCTTCGAGAAGATCCGGACCATGGGAGCAATGCCATTCTTCTCGTAATAATCTTGCAAGAACTTAACGCACTTCCAATGTTCGTCGGTGAGTTCTTCAATGCCTTCTACTGTCTTGACGTGTTGAACCCACTCCGGACACCAGTTCTTGAAATCGTCAATGAAGCCGTCCTCATCCACATTAAAGGTTTTTCCTTGAAATTCAACTGTCGGCATGCCAACGCCCTCCTTTCCTTAATTTAATGTCCGCCATTATTTTTTGACACCCTAATGATAACCAAAAAAAATCATGAAATCCATATATGAAAAAACCATTCTTGTCAACACGAAAAAGGCCCAATGGACAAATTAACATCACCCTCTTGACATTGGTGTGCCTTTGACGGCCCTCCCCCGCAGGGGAAAGGGTTGGTCAACTCAACACGAGATCACCGTGCCGTGATGGCCACTTCGTCACGTCCTGCTTTTTCCTTCAAATAGACGTTAACCATGGTATTGTGAATTGTTTCGAGGTGCTTGCCCACGTAATTGGCCTGGATGGGCAGTTCGCGGTGACCTCGGTCCACGAGAACTGCCAGTTCAATGCGATCAGGACGGCCAAAATCGATCAGAGCATCCATGGCTGCCCGTACGGTGCGGCCAGTAAAGAGGACATCATCCACCAGGACCACCTGTGTTCCATCCAACGAAAAGGGCAACTCCGTCTTCTGAACGATGGGTTGGTGGCCTATGCGGGTCCAATCATCTCTGTAAAGGTTGATATCAAGATTGCCCCTAGGGATGTGGGCCCCCTCCAGGGAAAGAATTTTCTCATTTAGGCGATCCGCCAGAAATACCCCGCCGGTCCTGATGCCAATGAGCACCAGATTTTCCGCCCCCCGGTGTTTTTCCAGAATTTTGCGGGCCATCCTCATCAGGAGCCGGTCAATGTCGTCAGCTCGCAAGATGACTTGTTCCGTAGTCATAGCGTGGCTCTTTTAAAGCTCATAGAGCGTTTCATCACGACGAGGCTTGGCCCGTTTGATCCCTCTTCCCTTTTTCCCCTCAAAGATGAACGGTTCCTCTTCTTCAAGGAGATCTCCCATCTCTGCTTCCACCTGTTCAGGATCTTCGCCAGCCTCCATTCTCCTCAAGGCCTCCTCCATGCTTGGGCCTAAGGTAACGCCTGTTGCATCTGTAAACTTGCGCATCAAATTGGCGGCCTGGCGTGGATCCTCCTCGTTCATTCCTTCAGCCTCCCGGGCCAAAAGGTCCATAGCTTTTTCCATTTTGGTCTCGTCCACGGGGGAATCATCCAGATCACTGTTCCCTTTTGCCCTCGCGACTCTGGCAAAAGTGGACATTTGTCTTTTCAGCCGCTTTCGTTTACATCTCGGGCAGAGGGGTTGTTTGGTTGTGTTCACAGTCTTTGAGAAGAAGTTGAATAGCGTGTTACAGTTTCCACAATAAAACTCATAGATAGGCATACTACCCCCTTCTCGCTACCTTTGCTCTTGATGCATCGCCCCGGTTAAGGAGAATCAGGCAAGGCCTTTTGTTAATATAATAGGGAAGGAAGTCACGGGTCAACAGAATAATGGGGAAACCGAGGGGGCGGGGTGTGAGCCATCTTGACCAAACAGACCAGCCAATCGTCTAGCAAACTTGCGCAAAGGCCTCATCACATCAAGCAGATCGACATGTTGGGAGATACAGACTAACCGTATTGCCTCGGCCGGCTTGAACCTCCAATGCAATGCGGCCGTGGTGAGCTTCAATGATTTTACGCACCAAGGGGAGCCCCAGACCCTCACCGAAGGTTGTGGTGGATAGATTCGAATCCAACAGGGCATCTCGCACACCATCAGGCATGGCGGGGGCGTTGTCAGAAATTTCGATGGATACTTGCCCCGTTTGGCGCGAGGTTCGAATAGCTACGGTCAGTTTGCCAGGGCCTGGACCGATCATATGAATAGCGGTCTTGATAAGCTGCCGCAAAACCCTGGTGATCCCATCCACGTCCACGGGCACCCGTATTGGTTCTTGAGGAAAGTGTCGAACGATGTGGATGTCTTTTTCACGGAAAGGACCCCCAAATTCATACAGGACTTCGTCTATAATGGGAGCCAGGTTTTTCTCAACGAGCATAGGCTCGTAATTGCGGCAGTAATCCACAATCTCCTGCAAGACGCCCTCCAAGCGTTTGGATTCCTTGGCAATGATCTTCGCATACTGTCCACTCTGCGCTTCTTCCCCGCACTGGCGCGCAAGCCTTTGGGCAAAGCCCCCAATGGCCAGCAGAGGATTGCGAATCTCGTGGGCCACCGCATCCAAGGTGTTTTGAAGGATGTCTCTGCGGCTGCGGGCCATGTCTTCAGACATGGAAGTCAAGGCCCGATCGTGCTGGTTTACATGGTCTAAGAGTCCCTGAAGGGAAAACTCCATAGAGGCATTCACCCGGGCAAGAGCCTGATTGGCCTTTTCCAGTACCGTTATCATGTCGGTCTGTGAATCAACCTGGATTCGAAGTTGTTCAGCCAGACCTTCGACCTTGTCGAAGGTCTGTGAAAGAATACTATTAACCCTCTCTGGCTCCAGCTGCAAGACCGTTTGAGCCCGTTGCTGCACCTCATGTAGATCCGTGGTTTCATTGAATACGATTGCCGTTGCCCTCCTTGCCATCTCTACGATCTTGCACAGGATTGGCTTGTCTGGTTCTAAGGTCTCAGACCCGAAGTGCTTCTGGCATTCCACCAAATGGTTCGGAAAGCGCCAACGCCGCAAAATGACGCTGCCCACCTCTCTATGGTTGACGCCCAAGTTTTCCTGCTCCCAGGCAAGGACCTCTTCCAGCGGCAGAGTCCCTGGAGGAAACATTTTCTTTGTCTCCTCAGGGCATGCATTGTAAAGCATGAGTAAGCCAATTTCTGAAATCAAGGCAGCTATGAAGGCCTCGTCCGGGTGCACGTTATCGATGGGCTGAACAGACTGGGCAAAATCTTGCGCAATCAGTCCGCGGTAAAGGGAGGTTTTCCAGAAATGATTGTAGTCCATGCCCTCATGCTCGCCCATGGGAAAAGTATCGCGCAGAGAAAGGCTTAAGGCCATGAGGCGCACCTTTTTAAAGCCCAGCAGGACAACGGCCTGGGAGATGGAACTCACCCGCTCTGGCCGAGCATAGAAGGCGCTTCCAACCAATTTGAGAAGCCGAGTGGTCAGACTGGGGTCCTTTTCGATGATGGCAGCCAGGTCTGGTGCAGAGCTTCGGTCGTCTGCAGCGAGTTCCACCAACTGGATGGCTATGGGGGATAGAGAGGGGAGGCTCTCACTGTCTATAATCTTCTTGAGAAATTCTGCTTTTTGACGATTTTCCACGGCTTAAGGCGCCCTTCACATTATGGCGGATAGCATGCCCACCAAAGACATCGGATGCCAAAAGGAGGCGGTTTGATAAACCTCGGTTGCCACAAAACCCTCATCATTGTCGCTTTCCGAGGTTATGCAAAGCTCTCTGAGGCGCATCCGAATGGATACCGTAAAAATAGTATGTTAGTGCCCATCCACGAAACATGATCCCATCAATGGGCACAAGTTAGTTTTCTTTCTTTATCTTCAAGGCCTCTTCATAGACGACCCTCTTGGGCAGGCCGTATTCTCTGGCCACCTCCTTGACGAGGTCGGACAGGGAGCCATCTTGCTCATGATGCAAGCGTCGGAGGTGGTTCTGGATGGACTCCCGGTCCATTCTTCTTCCCGTCTCACAGCCTGCTACCAGCAAGGTGCACTCACCCTTCAGGGGAGGGCCTGCTGACATGTCTTGGACCATCTTGCTCAGGGGCCCCCTAAGGACTTCTTCGTGAACCTTGGTGAGTTCCCGTGCTGTCACAGCTTTTCGATCCCCCATGACACTGAGGATTTCCTGCATCAGAACAAGGAGTCTTTGAGGGGATTCATAAAAAATAAGCGTTCGTGGCACCTGTTTCAACTGATCCAGCAATGCTTTTCGCTTGCCGGGCTTCCTAGGAACAAAGCCGACGAAAACAAAACTGTCCGTAGGAAGGCCGGAAACACTCAAGGCCGCTATGATGGCTGATGCGCCGGGAATCGGCACGACTGATACAGCCTCCCGGATAGCCGCCCGGACAAGATAATGGCCCGGGTCTGAGATGGAGGGCGTGCCCGCATCCGTCACTAGAGCAATGGAGGCCCCGGACTTTAGCTTTGCCAGCAGCTTTGGAGTACGTTGCTCTTCATTATGATCGTGGTAGGAGACAAGGGGCGTAGAAATCTTATGGCGCGTGAGGAGCTTGCGAGTCTTCCGGGTGTCTTCTGCCGCAATGACCTCCACGTCCTTCAGGGTGCGGAGGGCTCTCAGCGTAATGTCTTCCATGTGGCCAATGGGCGTGGCCACCACAAAAAGTGTCCCAAAGGGAGGCGAATCACTCGGAGTCCATCCCTCAGTAGGCAAGCTCAAAGGCATTCTTGATGATTTCGATATCTGGTTTCCCCGGCAACAGGCGGATGGCCACGACATCAAATCGGGCCCCTTTTTCAATTTGATTTGTTTTCTTTAGATATTCAAGGGCAACCATTGATATTTTACGCTGTTTTTGAGGTGTCACCGCCAGCTTTGGATCTCCAAACCGATCCGTCCGCCGGGCCTTGACCTCCACGAAGGCCAGCACACCACCGTCTCTGGCAATGACATCAATTTCGCCCAACTTGGAGCGATAGTTTTTCTCAAGAATCTCATATCCTTTTTTCTTCAGGGCTTTCACGGCCAGGGTCTCGCCACGGGCACCCGTGTGGGCGCGGTCGTCCCTCGGCCTGTCCTGTCGGTGGCCTATTCGGTCTCTAAACATGGCTCCCTCGACGCCCCATGGTTGCCCACATACTCCTCGACACCGCGAAAGGTTTTTCGGTGAATCCTACAACAGCCAAAGGTGCGGATGGCTTCCCGGTGGGCTTTGGTGCCGTACCCCTTGTGCTGGCCAAAGCCAAACAAGGGGAACTCCTCGTCATAACGCCTCATGAGTCGATCTCGTGTCACTTTGGCTATGATGGATGCTGCGGCAATGGACAGACACCGCCTATCGCCGTGTTTCACGACCTGTTGCGGCAATGGACATTTCATGGGAATAATACCGTCCACGAGTAAGTAATCTGGAGCGGGTTGAAGATTGTCCACTGCCATCAGCATGGAAAGGAGTGAGGCCTGAAGGATATTGATACGATCAATTTCTATAGGGTCAACAATACCTATGCCTATAGAAATAGCTTGTTCATAAATCGCCCCGAAAAGCTCTTCTCGCCTTCCAGGGTTCAATCGCTTGGAATCATCCAGGTGCTTAAGACTTACTTTCTCAGGCAGGATGACCGCAGCAGACAGCACCGGCCCTGCCAGGGGACCTCTCCCAGCCTCGTCGATGCCGGCGATTCTTGAGAATCCTTCTTGTCGAGCCTTTGCCTCAAACGTTTCAGGATCCATGCCCACGATTCATGATCCGGAAAACCTGGTTTGAAAGACCTGATGGCAAGTTCCACAGGAAACAGGCCTATATGGATTATCTCAGAACGGATTGGGGCAAAAGACAGTTCAGGACTAAACGGAGCGAAGCTCCTTGATCCTGGCTGCTTTCCCTCTCAATTTTCTAAGATAGTAAAGGCGAGACCGACGGACACGACCTCGAGTCACGACCTCAATCTTGTCAATACTCGGAGAATGCAAAGGGAAGATGCGCTCTACACCGATCCCATAAGATATCTTCCTCACCGTGAATGAGGCATTGGTGGTTCCTTTCCGCTTCCTGATCACCACCCCTTTAAAAATCTGAATACGCTCTTTCTCCCCTTCTTTGATCTTGACAAAGACCTTTACAGTGTCACCAGACTTGAAAAAAGGAAGATCAAACCGCATTTGTTCCTTTTCAATCGCTCTGATCGTTTCCACGTTTTCCTCCAATCCACCCCTAGCGTGTACAGGTGTTTATGGATTGAGCCAACTAAAAATCGTTTTTGTTCCTGTCACGCTTATGAACTCGTAAGAAGTGCCTTGCTGAAAAAGGGCGTAAAATCAAAATTTTACCAAACTACCAACATGAACGAGTCAATCTCTTTGTCCCAAAAGCCTGTCAAGGACAATGGCAGCAGCCGATCGCACTGACAGGTGGTTATAACCGGTAGGCCCCATAATCGGGGCGACAACATAATCGGCTGTTTCAATAAACTCCCGGGTGAGTCCCCACGCCGTTCCAAACATGAGCAATAAGGGGCGGTCCGACTTCAACATGCCTGAAAGCCCTCGGTAGCTGACGTTTTCCGGGTGTGGCCGGGCATCTGTGACCACTGTGATCGGTCCGCCCTGTCCCTCGCTGGAGATTTCATCCACCGCAGCATCGACAGAGGCCTCAACCCTAACCAGCTTGAGGGCGGCCCCCCGATCGGGGTTGTACCTTGCCCCCACGCCTTCTATCCAATGAGATACAATTCTTCTAACGAGTTGCCGCTGGTCTGCCAAGGGGGTCAACACGTAGAAAGCTTTTGCACCATACGTTTTGGCCGCCCTCGATATGTCGTGCAAATCGAGGTTGCTGACTGCCGAGGCGATCACCTCGCCTTTTTTGTTATACACCGGATGGTGTATCAGGGCCAAGTAGAGGCTGCGTGAACCTGTCAAGACGTTGTGGAATGCTTGTCTAGGGTGACTTCAATGTCCCGGTGAAGTTTTTCCAGGAACGCGATATCCTCTGACGTCAGCGGTTGGTCTAACAGCAAATCAGACCTTTTGAGAAATGTCCGAACCAGCGAAGCCTGTCGCCTCCACTGCCTAATAGCGCCATGGTTCCCAGAGAGCAAGACGTCAGGCACCTGGAACCCCTCAAAAGACCTGGGTCGTGTGTATTGAGGGTATTCCAGCAGTCCTGTTGAAAAGGAGTCCTCTTGAGCGGACTGTTCATTTCCCAGCGTGCCGGGAAGCAGTCGGCCTACCGCATCGATGACAACCATGGCCGCCAATTCACCACCGGTGAGCACATAGTCTCCGATGGACAGCTCCTCATCTGCTAGGTCCTGACAAATCCGGTCGTCAAGGCCTTCATAGCGGCCACAGACCAAGATAAGCTCGGCACAGCCTGCCAGTTCCCGGGCCAGCCCATGATCAAAGAGCCGACCCTGAGGTGTGAGAACCAACGTATAAGCCCCAGGATGTCTCTGTTTGGCATCCCGGATCGCCTCTGCAAGGGGTTCAGGCTTCATGACCATGCCGCTGCCACCGCCATAGGGGCGATCATCCACGGTGCGGTGGGGGCCTTTGGCAAAGTCTCTGATATCGACTGTCTCGATGGATATACGATTGCTTTCAACGGCCCGCTTGATCATGCCTCCCACCAGCAAGGCGGAAAACATCTCAGGAAACAACGTGAGAACCGTAAAATTCATCCATTAATCTTCCAGCCCTTTAGGAAGATCCACCCGCAAGACTTTCTGGTCAAGGTCAATATCGACGACCACCGAATCGATCGCTGGAATAAGAAGTTCCTTGCTCCCGTCTTTCACCACGTAAACATCGTTGCTTCCCGTAGGCAAAATCGCTTCCACTCGGCCCAGACGTCGGTCGTCCAACGTAAAGGCCTCAAGTCCCATAATCTCCTGCCAGTAGTAACTGCCTTCTTCCAGTTGAGGTAAGGAGGCTTTGTCTATGTAAAGCTGGCAGCCTATCCACGTCTCTGCTAATTCAATCGATCCTATGTTCTCTAAGCCAAGACGGATCAAACGTTTGTGAGAACAGGCGAATGCGATACGAAACGTCGCAAGGGCATCCCCTTCTCGGCTGACGGTCAATTTTTTGCCGGGAGAAAACAAATCCATGGAGTCACCATAGGGCATCACCTTGAGGTGGCCCTTGATCCCGTGGGTACCCACGATCTTTCCTATAGGGACGAGGGCCTCCTCATCCATAGCACCCTATTCGATGATCTCCAAAACGGATCTTTTCTTGATTTTGGCAGAAGCAGCGCCCAAAATAGTTCGGATGGCGCGCGCGGTGCGGCCTTGCTTCCCGATAATTTTGCCGAGGTCGTCCTTTGCCACCTTCAGCTCAATGACCGAGGTCTGTTCGCCTTCCACTTCGGAGACTTCCACTGCCTCCGGATGATCCACCAGCGCTTGAGCAATGTACTTGATCAGATCCTTCATCTCCCGCCCTCCTCACTGCGTTAGAAGAGAAAACCGACGCCGAAA
>Ga0180433_10011145_pt1 | contig 10702 bp, 16 predicted proteins | sample SS_ome_8_FD_132980 | JGI IMG/M metagenome (GOLD analysis project Ga0180433, IMG submission 132980) | Hypersaline lake sediment archaeal communities from the Salton Sea, California, USA - SS_1_D_1 metaG | ecosystem: Environmental > Aquatic > Non-marine Saline and Alkaline > Hypersaline >...
CACAGGGAGGTCAGACATCTGGCCAACCATCAAGATCGCAATCAAACAGGCTGAGCAAGACGTACACGAATATGGCTTCATCGCGGTCGCTGCTTCCTACGCGAATCTGCGCCTCAACGCGTGCATCCATCACGAGTTCGCGCCATCGGCTATCGTGCTCAGCTCGACGCCCAAGACCGCCAAAAACATCTACGTCATGGGCATCGGCCGCAAGCCTCCGTTCGCCTCCAAGCGCATCGATGGGCATCATAGCGCTACGCGATGCTCCGCTGTGGTCCGCTTTTTGATTGAGATGCTCACCAAGCCAGGAGATCTCGTCGCCGACCTCGAGGTGAATCGGCACGCTTTGCCGGCGATCTGGTGCCGCCGCCTCGGGCGCAGCTACACCGGTCGCGCAGCGAAAGCTGGAACCTTCGATCGTGCGATGGCAAAGCTCAATCAAGTCGAACTCCCCGCCACCCAACTGGAGATGTATGCCGAAAAAGCTGACGGATAAAGTCATCCCAATGAACGACGAGCTTCGCAAGAAGATGCTCGAAGATTACAGGGAAGATGAAGAGAAAAAGTCGAGTCTCAAAGAGGGGGCCAAGCGCGCCTTGAGAAAGATTGCCAAAGAGACCCCGCTGTATGAGTACCTCTACAAAAGGCGAAGGGAAGACGGATGAGCCATCCAAAGCACGAGTACGAGAAGCGAAACCCGATCGGCGCAGCACTACGCTCCTGCACCCAAGCCATCGACAGCATCGAGGTCGCGCTGTCAGAAGCTGGCATCACCTACCGCCTCGAGCGGGAGATCGGCCTGCGCCGGCAAGCTGAGCGTAAGTGCGACACCATTCGCGGCTGGTGGCTCGAAGAGCGCCGCAAACGAATCGCGCTTGAGAAAGAGCCTAAATGATTGCGGCGATTGTTGCCATTATCGCCGCGTTCTTGCTGATCGCTTTTGGTCACTGGCTCGTTGAAAAAATCAGCAGCAAGCGCCAGCGCAAATCGCTCGACGAGATCGATGCGCTTTTGGATGAGTACAAAGAAAGGTTGAGGAGGTGATTCGTTGGCCAAAAAGAAATCCAGAGCCTACGAGGGCACCGAAGTGCCCATCTCGCGCAGTCGCGCAGAGATTGAGCGCCTACTTCGCAAGTGGGGCGTGACGGCATTGTCATGGGTCGACGACTACGATACCGGCATGGCCGTGCTGCGCTTTCGCTGGAAGAGCGATCCTGATGACAAGATCGGCTACACGGCTCGATTTACCATCCACGTGCCGAGCGATGAGGAGTTGGAGAAGCTTGCGGTCGACAAACGGACCGGAAAGTTCTCTGAAAAGAAAATGACCCGCCTTCGTAAGGGGCGCGGCAAACGTCAGCACCGGCTCTTGCTGTACCTGATCAAGACACAGCTCGAGGCCATCGAAGACGGCATCATGCTGCCAGAGCAGGTCTTCATGTCGTGGATCGAGGATGATACCGGGATGACGCTGTTCGATCGGATGCTTCCCGAACTCAAGCAAATCAGTGGCGCTCCCGAACAAAAAGCGCTGGAGGCAAGCAATGCTTGAGCTTCGGACAAGGCATGGAGGGTGGGCTCTCAACAAAGGACGCCTTGGGGTGCCACTACCGCGAGGCCCAGCCGCAGGCGCTATCGGCTTTTTGCAGCGATACAAGCCGAGGGTCGATTTTTCAGAGCCGATCCCCATTTATGGCGCCGGCGATGGCATCGCCGTCCGCATCACCGGAACGGAGCGCAAAACCTTCGTTTCTATCTGGCATGGAGATTACTCGGTAGCAGGAGGCATCCTCGAGCCATGCAGGACGACCATGCAGTTCCCGCATGCAAAGCATGCAAGGTGCTTGCACATCTCTCAAGTAGTTCCGGCTCAAGAGGGCGTGAGCTTTGATGGAATGTTCGAGCTGCTCACCATGAGCGGAGAAAAGCTGTCGGCATTTCCTGCTCCAGTCGCGATCTTTAACAGCAAGTTTCGATGGGTAAAGCGGCTTTGGGTTGGTGTTGATGAAGTCGATTACGAGGACGAATACGAGGAGGATTACTAATGGAAGAAAAATCTGAAGTGCTCACACTGTGCTGCGGTAAGTCCATGTTTGCTCGTGGAGCTTATGTTGCTGTGCAGTACAATGAATACAACTCCGTCGTGGTGTGCTATGCCTGCGGCCATGTCTACCTGCCTGCGCCGCGCGATGAAAATGGCGAATATACTCCTGAAGCGCAAAAGCTTATTGACGACAAGGGCCGGGCATGAAAAAGAGAGATATGGCTGTAGCGACCCACCTTCTTCAAAAGAAGGTTGAGGTGCTTGAGGCAGAGGTGGCAACCCTTCGCGCCGTGAAAGACGGCCTCGAGGACATCGTCGATGAGATCGCTGAGGCCCACTACGACCACGCGCTCACAGACGTGCGCGAGTACGCGGGGCTTTTGCTCGAGCGTTTCAAAGCCGACTTCGGTATCGAGCCAGATCCACCAATGAAAAAGTGCCTTCGGTGCGGCCACCGGGCATGCCCTCATTGCGAGACATGGTGCGACATACTCGGCAAGGTTGTGAGGTGTCCGTTTTGCCACAAGGTTGCCGCCGTCATCGTGGATGGCCCTCCGTCGATTACGTTTGTTGATGATGAGACGGGCGAGCGAGATGAAGGTGTATACCTTGTCAATTCCAAACTCATTGATTCAAGACGTCCGCAACTCCCTTGTCTCCATTGCAAAGAGGTCATCGATTGCGCTGGGGATGTGATTGAAGTGTCTTTATGTTGCGGAGGTGAGTGTGTTTACGAGGGGCAGTTATGACCAAGAAAGAGTTTCAAGATCTGGAAGAGCACCTCAAGACACACTTCTCACCGCCGCCGGTTTTGTTTCGAGATCCAGACTACCGCACTGCCATCGCTGGCTACTGCGGCCGCACAGGCCGGGTCATCTACGACTACGGCAAGTGCATCGACTACCTCATGGAGGACGGCTCTGACTTTGAGTCTGCCTCAGACTTCTTTCACTCCAACACTGAACGCTCGCTGGACTACATCATCTCGAGCCTCAAACCCATCATCATGTACACGGAGATCGCGTAATGTTTGGAATGTTTGACAGCCTTCTTGGTCCGCCGCCGTTCATTTTCATGGACGATGATGGCTATATGGTCAGCGTCAAGCGGTCTAGTTATACCCGCGTCAAAAGCCATGAATCTCTCACAGGTTTTGAGATCCACACCGAAGATGGGCTTTTCGTCATCGTGGAAGAGCTAAAGAGCGAAGACCCGTATTTCAAAGATTTCGATCTCCTCAAGTCAATCAGGGATGGGCTGCGCGCAATACATGAAGCTCGAGAAAAAGGCGCGCACTTCAAGCCTGATATGAATGGCGTCATGGACAAAGAAACATACAAAAAGTGGATGGAGTTCAGCGTCGACTACCGCAAGGAAAATCCCAAGTCGACATGACCATCTCGCACATTAGCGGCGATGTGACTGAGCTGGTAAAAAGCACGCAGCACCGCGTGGTCGCACACATCGTCAACGACGCTGGTAAGTACGGGGCTGGCGTCAGCGGGGCCATCGCAAAGGCGTGGCCTGAAGCTGAGGAGTACTACCGCCGCCAGTACAAAGCGGCTAGGCACAACGTGAAGCTTGGCTGCGTGCTTTGGACCGGCGCCTACGACAATGTCATGGTCGCTCAGATGGTGGCGCAGCGAGGTGTTCGCTCATCCGCAAACGCCAAGCCGATTCGTTACGATGCGCTCGAGGAGTGTCTCACAAAGCTCGCGCGAGGCGCCCGCGTTTTACCTGACGCGGATGCGGTTAGAGACCCGACCCGAAACGTTTCTATCCACATGCCTCGCATCGGATCGAGCCTTGCTGGCGGCGACTGGGGCATCATCGAACCGCTCATCGATGAGGTCTTGTGGGACCTCCAAGTTTTCATCTACACCCCAAAGTGACACCATGTTCGACAAAAACCCACCTACCATCGCTGATCTGCAACGAGAGCTGTATGCCTGGGAGTGCTACAACTTCGGTCGCCAACCCATTGAGCCGAAGATCCTCGGCATCTGTGAAGAGGCTGGCGAGCTTTGCCATGCCATCTTGAAGATGAGCCAAGGCATTCGCGGTTCAAAAGAAGAGCACCTCGAGGCAGCGAAAGACGCCATCGGCGACGTGACGATTTACGCGCTCAACCTTGCCAGCACCCGCCGCATTGTTATTCAGGATCTACCGCAAGAAGGCGACCGTGGCGGGGAGGGGCTCTACGTCGGCGCCATGCGCGTTAGCTACTTCGCAGGAATGATGGCCGACATCGGGTTACAAGAGCATGCGCAAGGCGGATGCCTTGGCATCGGGCAAATCAACTGGGCCCTGCAGCACATTTTTGCCAGCCTTGGTCAGATGGCGACGCTCATCGATGAGCCCTACGAAAAGATCGTCTTCGACACGTATCGCCACGTGACACGGCGCAACTGGCTCGAGAACAAAAAAGACGGAGGGGCCTAGAAGTAAACCTGACACCGGACCTAATCGTCCGGCGCGATGTCTACGCTGCCGCTGTAGCTGGCGGCGGCGCCGTATTCACCTACACCGCCACCGCCAGATCTTGGGTCGAGGTTGATGTATTTTTGACTGCAGCCGCTCGCGTAAGACGACATGAGGGCTTGATTCTACCAGACAAGCGTAGACGCCGCGTTTGCGCTCAGGCATGATGAAAAAGTGGCCGACCTACCTCAGTTCCGGATGTTTCTCCTCGACGAGGTAGACCGCCTTGGCATACCGCTCAAGCGCCTCAAGGCTGACTCCGCCGAGGAAGAGTGGGCGCTTGTCGAGCGCCTTGTCGTGCTCGCAGACAACGGCAAGCCCTACGAACATCTGCTCGAGCCCGAGTCCAAATGGGCGCTGCGCGGGGGCAAAGGCGAGAAGAGGCCTCGTCGAAGCGCCTGAGGTACAATGTTCAGCATGGCCGCCCTCAAAGGCAAAATGCCCCTTATCTTGGGGGCCGCAGCCGCAGCCTTCGCCTTGGGCTCGAGAAAGACCTCAGCCAAGACAACTCGGCGAGCCGCCGGCGGCTCGCGCAAACCGGTCTGGCCGCTAGTCAACAACTTTGCGGCGAAGGTCCCTGAGCCCGGAGTCTACTGGTCCGCAAGAGCCATTGGCGCAGTTCGAAGTGCGACGAAGCTCCATGCAGGCATCGATCTGAAAGCGAATGCTGGTGACATCTGCGTCGCTTGCGAAGATGGCATAATCGTAAAAACGCAGGGCTGGGATGGCGATCGAGCGAAAGCCATCTTCTTGCAGACGGACAGCGGTCCAGTGTTAAACTACGGAGCCGTTGCGCCGAACTCTTGGAATGAGTTCAATGTGCGCAAGGGCGTTCGGGTAAAACGTGGACAGCCTATTGCCAGAGTTGGGACGTACCCCGGAGGCTCTTCGATGCTTCACTTCGAGATGTACAAGAAGGGGACAACGACAAACTACCGCTGGATGAGAGGCGAGCCGCCTCCCCCAAGGCTGCTCGACCCCACAAACTATCTCAAGCAAGCGGCTAAACTACGGGTTTCCTGAGCAGGATTGCTTTGCAGGGGAGGCGTGATCGCACCAAGCGAAAGCTCCGCATCAATGGTAGAATCAGGTCCGCAACCCTTTTCCGCGAGGCCTCAGTACCATGCGAAACGCTTTTCGAGCGCTCACCTTTGCGTTGTCCGCAACCCTGCTCACGGGTTGTGCGGGCGCCTATCTCAACACCTACCGCGCCGCGGTCATCACCCGGGACACGGTCACCGAGACGCACAAAACGCTGTGGTCTGACCCGCTGAACGCTCGAGCAGACGAGTGTGAGAAAGACCTGGGGGGCGAGTACACGCTCGAGGAGATCGACGCGTGCATGAAGCCGTACACGCTCGACAACAACGACAAGGTGGTCAAGGCGCTGGCCGCCTACCGCACCGCCGCGGCGTCGCTGACGGCAATCCTCATAGCGGCCGAGGGTGACCCGGACGGCATCGACAAAGATGCCCTCAAGGCTGCAATGGCGGACACGCTCGCTGCAGCCAAAGACCTCATCGAGCTTTTCCCCGAAGCGCAAAAGTGGTTCGATCGACTCGAGATGCTTTTGAAAGGACTGGTGTAAACCATGGCAGATTTAATCATCAAGCTCATCGAGGCGGCAGCTCGCCTCGCCGGACTCTCTCGCGAAGCGTTCGCCAAAAAGCTCGAAGATGCTGCGGCCGACATTCGTGCGCGCAAGCTCTTGCCGGATGAGGCCTTCGCTCGGGCGCAAGACGACCAAGATCGCCTTGCAGATCTGTACGGGAAGGCGACCGACTGATGGCACGCCGCAAAAAAGTTCGCCTGACCGCAGGGCAGGAGATTGGCGCGCTCGAGGAGGCCGCATTTGAGGCAGAGCGCGCCGGTCGCAAACGATCGCCGAAGACCAGCGTTCGGAGAGCCGCATACAGGTTCACCCCCGGCGCTCAGGTTCCAGACAGGATTCACGATGTCGTGGAGGAGCACACCTATTTGGGCGTGCGCTTTGCGATCGTGGAGATCAAGCCGTCGACGTACACCATCGAGATCCTCTATCACCCCTTCCCCTACGAATCTGGGTACCCATCGATTCAGCGCCACCGCTACATCGCTGGAAGCAAAGGGAAGACCAAGACCTACGACGATCCGGAAAAAGCGTACCGCTGCGCCAAGGCGGCGATCCGCGATGTGCAGGTTTGGTTCGAAGATCGAGGTATCGCGCTACGCCGATCTCGAAAAAGTGGGCGCGCCAAGCAAGATAAAGGCTCGAGGGCGCGACGCCATTCTGGCGCGATTGCTCAGACGCCTTCCGCCCCGCCCATGCCAGATCGCGTGCGCCAGGGCATGAAAGGTGTGGCCTCCAAGGCTGAGCGGAGCCGGGAGGTCCGCCGCCTCGCTTCAAAGGGCGGTTCGTCATCGCTCAAAAAGGCGATGGCAGAGGCCCAAGCAAAGCTCGAGGCGGCTCAGGTTGAGGCCCAGGCAAGACTGCTCCCGCAGATGATGACGGTGCAGTTCTTTGAGAAAGGAACGCGACCCAAGGGCGGCCGCAAGGGGGCTGAGCAAGCCTCGAAAAAGCTCAAGAAGCTCGTCGATGCCGATCCGAAAGTTCAAGCGGCCCTCGAAGAGGTCCGCCGCATCGAGCGGGCTCAGGGCGCGCTCGCCATGGAAAAGCGAATCTTGGAAGACGATGGTTCGGGCCGCAAGAAAAATCCCAGCCCCAAGCGGCACGCTGAGGTCGGCCACGCGTTCTTGAAGAAGTCCGAATCTTCCTGGGAGCGCTACTGCAAGCGCGGAAGCGTGAAGGCTCTGTTCGATGCGTACGAAGATCTCATCATTGCGCACAAAGAGCTGGGGTATGCCAGGGACAAAGAAGGGCTCAAGCAAGCCAAAAAAGGCCTGTCTGCAGCCCGGGCTGAACTCAAAGCACGGATGAAGTAATGAGCAAGATTCGGGAGATCTACCGTATGGACCGAGCGCTGCGTCTCCGCAGCCCGTCGCGGCACCGCTCGGTCCGCTCTGCCCACGCCAAGACTTTTGCACACCTCGATCGCCGAGGCGGCGCCATGGGGTCGATGCCAAAGTCGCCGTCCATGGCGCGCAAGGTCGAAGCTCTGCATGCCGCGCTCGCGCGGCAGTCCAATCCGGGGCGCGGGACCAAAGGGGTGACCATCTCTCAGACGCTCGGCCGTTTGATGCTCGACTACGTCAATGAGCACGACCCCGAGGTGACGGCCTTCGAGACCATTGCGGCCGAAGCTGCTTCGCACGAGCATGGCACGCGCGTGCCGCTCAAGCTTGCTGTTGCGGCGCGCGCGGAGATCCAAAAGCTCCTCGAGCTGCAGACCGATCCGCTTGCCATCGAAGAACTCGAGGGCTTTGCCGACAACTTCGACTTCGCCATCGAAAAGGCTAGGCGCAAAAACCCGTCCTCCGCAAAGGGGCTCGTCAAGAAGGTTCGCGCCTCCAAGGCTAAAAAAGCGGCTCGCAAAAGCGCAGCCGTTCGCGGCGCAGCCGGCGACGCCCGCAAGGCGCGAGTTCGGTCTGTGCTCAAAACGCTCGAGAAAAACCCAGGCAAGTCGCAGCTCGGGCTCTACATCTCGATGATCCCCTCGCTCGACGACGACGAACTCAAACGAGAGCGCGCAGCGGTGCGCCGCCGGATGAAGGCCGTCGAAGAGCGCGACCGAGGCGCAAGCAAAGGCCTACGCCTTCGACAGCTCGAGCGCATGGGGAAGGCTCTCGAAAAAGAGCACAAGTCTCGCCGTGAGCCGAACCCCAAGTCGGTTGTCCGACGCAAGGGCAGGTACCACAAGGTCTACGCGTTTGACGATCACGAGCTTGCGCTCGTCGAAAAGTACAAGCTGGAAAAAGAGATCGATCACCTCGACCCCGACCAAATCGAGGCCCTCATGGCCCGCATCAAGCTCGAGGAGATCGAGGCGAAGTCGTCGAAGGCGAAGGGGGCTGGCGCTCGCGCGCAGCGCAAGGCGATGCAAGATCGCGCCAAGTTCATGCGCGCTCGGAGGCAGGCCGCGCTCGCTGGCACGAAGGTGGAGGGGCGCATGCCCAAGATGCCGCCGGCGCGCTTTTCACCTTCAACCAAGGCGGCAAAGAAAAAGGCAGCAAAAAAGCGTCGCGGTCATCAGCGTGTCGAGTTGCCCATTGCTGATGATGGTGAGGTCTTTGAGTTGCCGCCACGCAAACAAAAATCGCTCCCGCCGTCGCCGGAGGAGTTCGAGTCAGCCAAGACAGGGAAGTTCGACAAGCTGCGTGAGAGCAATCCGCTCAAGCGCGTGCAAGAGCGCTTCAAGCCTGAGACGATCAAGAAGATCGTTCGGGAAAACACAGAGCGAGAGATCGCGGCCGGTCGCACGCCTGAGCAGGCCTATGCCATCGCCATCAACTCTGCGCGAAAGCAAGCGCCCAAGAAGATGCGCAAGCTGTATCCGGAGCGCAATCCCAGCGCTCGGGGTATCGAGTTCGTAGATCTATCAAACAAAAAGCACTACGTGATTCGAGTCCCGATCAGTGGCAAGGCGAAGATCGTAGCCGGCCCATTCAAGCAGCCAAAGCGAGCCATTGCTTACATCGAGAAAAAAACTTCGCAAGAGCTTTATGATGTGAGCACTGGAGAGATCATCCCCATCGATGCGAAGGGAGGGGCTCTTCTCGACGTTCCGATGAATGCCGACGAAGTCAGGGAGATGAAGTCCGGCGGCATGACATGGGAGGAGTTCTTCGAAGACGTTCCGCTTGGGGCAGCGGCAAGAGAGCATTCCGGGGCAAGACCAAACCCTCGCGGCCGGAAGAAAAAAAGCAAAAAGAAGGGGCGACGCAGGTGGGGGTCGGGCGCTCGAGCTGCAGCCGGCGGGGCCGTCGGCGGGCTTGCGCTGGGTCTGCCTGGCGCGGCTGCGGGTGCATACGTGGGGGCGACGCGAGAGCTTCGCAAGCGCAAAGGTAACCCGTATCGGGGCGAGGGCCAAGTCGAACAGCTGAGATCTCTTGCCATGGACCATATTCACGCCACCCGGCGCCTCGATTATCTGTGGAAGAAGGGAAGCGTTCCTGATATTCATCGGGCGATTGCTGATGTCATCGCGCGCCGGGCGAAGCTCGAGCGCTTCGTTGAAGGCGAGTGGACCTATCCGGACGTCTCGGAAGGCATCGATCGCCGCGCGCTCGATGCCCGCATGGAAAAAGAGGCCAGGAAACTTCCTGACGATGAGTATGAGGCCCTTTTGCGCGACGTGCAGAAGCTACGCTTTCAAAAAAAACGAGCATTTAGAGATCCGAAGGAAAGGTTGGGGCTTTACAAAAAGCGTCGCGGCTTATTTGGCCGCCGCCGCAGAAATCCCAAAGAGGCCGATCGCTTTGAGCATCACGGCGAGCCTGCGGATCTTGACCCCAAAAAGAAGGGATATGACTGGGGGGAGTACGAGGCTGAGCGGGAGATGTACCGCGGCAAGATCCCGCCAGACCCACGCAAGAAGAACCCACGCTTGAGGATGACGCACAAAGATCTGGCGAAGCTGCTCAAAAAGCTTGGCTTTGAAAAGATTCGTCAGAAAGGTTCGCACGAAATCTACCTGTCGCCGACAGGTCAGACGATCTCGCTTCCGAAAAAGAAGAAGGCCTCGGAGATCATGTCGCCGCACTACGAAAAGCAGATCTACGCGGCGGCTCAAAACCCGGCCAGCTTCGGCCTTGGTCACGCGCTGGTCCTCAACAACATCGCCTTGAAAAGGTCTGAGTGCATCGCGAGCATTCTTCACGTACAGCTTCGACTGTACTCAGATTTGGAGAAAGCTGGGCTCATCAAGATCTCCCGAGTTGACGGCCCCAACCTGACGATTCAGGAAGATGGCGAGCCGCTGATGCTCTACACGGTGTGCGCCTCTATCACCGAGAAAGGCAGGCGCTTCGCAAAGAAAAGCGATGCGATGCGGGACTTCAAGCGCAGCATGGAGCCGATGCTCAAAAAGATGTCCAAGGACAACAAAGGCTCGCGTAATAAGAACCCAAGCAAAAAGCCCGGGGCCCGCGAGCTGGTCACCGAATGCCGCCGCCTGTGGGAGCACTACTGCGAGCGGCCGAACAAAACGCGGCTCAAGGCCGTGCTCAAACACTGCGAGAAGATGGCGGAGTCGTCCGCAAAATCCGTGAAAGAAGAACGCGCCCGCTGCATGCGGAGCG
>Ga0180433_10011146_pt1 | contig 10702 bp, 8 predicted proteins | sample SS_ome_8_FD_132980 | JGI IMG/M metagenome (GOLD analysis project Ga0180433, IMG submission 132980) | Hypersaline lake sediment archaeal communities from the Salton Sea, California, USA - SS_1_D_1 metaG | ecosystem: Environmental > Aquatic > Non-marine Saline and Alkaline > Hypersaline > Sediment...
GCCCTCAACAACAACCCTTGACGTAACAGACTCCGGTCATGCCTCCTTAACTCCGGAAGAACGTCATCACGAACTGTCTCTGTCAACCACTCTGTGTAGGCCTCCACGCGGCCCAATGACCGAGCGACCTGACGGCCCTGATCGCCATTGCCTACACTTTTCTCAATCTCGTCAACACGAGCAGCTCGTAACTCATCAAGTCGCTTAACCCGGTCCGGCACCCGCTCGTGTTTACGTCCAAACATGACTACCAATCACCCCACCTGCTAGCAAATCCTGCACGTTCAAGCACCCCAACATGAACACAACCACGGTCGTCATACGTGCCGATGCGCCGGATCAAGTCAATGCACGAAGCCGCTCTAGCAAGCTCTTTGGGATCCATGCCAGTAACCACAATGTCCGCTGCAACTCCAAGTAGGTGATCACTTAACGTGGCACCATCAACCGCAGGGCTCGCATTGTGTTTCGGGCAGCGATACCCAGACGTGACGATGATAGGTACGCCTGAGATATACGCCCTTAGCATCTCCAACGCCTCAATCAACACAGGATCAAGCTTCACACAATGACAACACGGGCACTCGAATTCGTGAAGACTAAAATGCGCTGACAACTGAAGATGATTCAGACGTCCCATGTTACCTCGCCTTCGCCGACTTACTACGCCAGACCTTACTCACAAGTGTGCCTGCACCAGCACCGGTCAGAAGTGCTATCCACGGATTCGTCTCTAACGCACCAGTGCCAACAGACGCGACACCGGCTGCGAACAGCGACTTGCTGAAATCCAACAAGTCGAACTCATCACCACGCTTATACGACCAGAACCATCCGGCGGCAGCACGTATAACACCACCACTAAATGTCATCAACACAGTTAGCAAAATCGGGTCCATGCCCATCTCCTTTGTTATCTCAGCCCATTGTGAATGCCACTGAAGAAGGCATACGCCAACATCTGAACGTCCTCGGGATATACGACCGCAGGGTCATACATCGCCTCAATGATCGAGATCGCCAACTTTGCGGCAGGCCCCCACCGGGTTAATTCTGGGAATCTGACCAACGTCTGATCGACAAACCAACCCAACATCCCGGGCACAGAGAGTTCGGCTACAGCCGAATCTTCCATCAACATAGCAAACTTTTCTTTGGAACTATCTAAGGTTGACGTAGTGCTTCCGAAGGCCGCCATAGCGGCAGCCGACATACAATCCAAGTAATCTCTAACCTGTATTAACGTGGCCTCGTGCTCTATCGCAGCAAGAGACTCACGAGTAGCCAGCTCCATGCCTGCCGACACGACAAGAGCGGTATGCTCCACGTCAAATTCATCTCCTTCGGTCGTCTCAATCGTTACACAACCGACGGTTGAAATCACTGCCAACACCAAAACAGCAGCACCAACCATCAAGACCGACAGAACTGTACACAATAAGCACCTAATCATTCCTTTCTCCATCCGTTGTTTGTTTGTCTCGTAACACAACATCACACTTTATGGAAACGTTGTCAAATCCATCCGTTTGCCCTCATCCACAACTCGACTGCACGGACCTTCCCACAAGACCGTATCCGCTCCCAGATTCTCAGGACTTGATAGATAAGGCCATCATCGGCAAGACTGCTGAACGCCCCCTGCGTCCGGGCCTTCTCAAACGCTCGGACCTTGCCTTGATACGTGACACGCTCCGCGCCCTCCACGATGTCAAGGACGTCATCCTTGCTCATGCCGGGCTGCTGAAGCGCAATCTCCAGAATGTTCACGTCAACAGGCTGGAGACTGTAGGTATCAGCCCATTCGCCCTCGCCCTCAACCTCGCAACTGATCGAATACTCCTTCCAGGCCACGTCGGTGTGAGACAGGCCCGAACCGCCCCCCGAGCCACCCTTGTGAGTTGCTCTATATCGCTTCAGGTCGATTAAGATGCCAGCCTTGTCGCCGGCAGAAGGTGTGTCGGGCAGCGCTCGAACGAACGTCAAAGTATCGGAAGTGTTGGACTTGATCATGACCCGCTCCCCGGCACAGACGCCCTCGACGAACATGATCTCGCGACCCTGCCATTCGTCAACCGACCAGCCAGCACCACTCACCGTCAACGTATCTGCATCGACCGCCGTGGACGTGAGCGCTTCTCGCCACAGATAGCCAAGGCTGTCCGTAGTCAGCGAGCCGATTAGCGTCCCATCGTAGTCAGTAGCAGCGGCATCATCGTCATCAAGGATCGTGATCGACGCCCCGCTCTGAGGAGAGCCCTCTGAATCCACAACCCGCGCCAGGAACGCCTCACACGCGTCAACGTAACTGTCGGTAGCGGTAGCAGGCCAACTGATCGTGATCGAACCATCGGTCTCCGTGCAGCCGCCGTAATGACGGACACCATGAAGCACGAACGAATCGCTAGTCCCGAGGAGCTGAAGAGCGAAGGACGTAGTGAAGAACGTAGCCCTGCGAAGCGGTTCGGCGGCACCGGACGTCCTGATATAGCCATCCCCAACCACCCTTTCGTAGGTGGTCAGGTTCTTGCCTGAGTTCTCAAAGCCGAAGTCAGGTTGAATGATGCGGCTAAGGCCGGCGTATGCTCCGACAACGAGCTCGGCGTTGACGAGGGTAACCTTATCCAGCATGAGGCTCGATGAGTTCGCCTCGAGACGGCCATTGGGATAGACAGACGAGCCGTCGAGGTAACCGAATGGCCCTTGATAGACGAGATCGTAAAACTCGGCCATGCCGCTAGCACATTCGAGAGCAGACTGGCTCAGGGACTTCCAGTGAGTGAATGAGCCGCCGCTGGAACCCAAGCCTCCAGAAGACCGCTCGCCAAGCCTGAACTCAGAATCGGCGTGAGTATTGCCAAGATAGCAATGCCCAATCAGGAAGATGCTCTTGTTCGTATCAATGAAGTGTGTCTCCGTGCTTCCAGAGAGCTTCAAGTAAGCACACAGCGCAAAGAGCAAACCGTCGAAATAGACGTGAGCACCGTGGCCGTTGGCAACCATCCAAGTGTAAAGCTCATCGCAATCGACGGGAGCGACGTGGGTGCCCCCAGTGAACTCGAGCTTGCCGTAACCGTTCGTGCGAGGGTCGAGCCCACCAGGGAAGGCAAAACTCGCGGGAACCACAGAGAAGACGTAAGGCCACTTCAGGGTAATCGACCCATCAATATCGACCGTGTAGGTAGCAGGTTGCGGTTCAGGGTCCGCCGGAAGCGAAGGATAGTAGCCGCTGTTATCACTGATTCGCGAAAGGCGACTATACGTTCTGCCATTACTCCCCCAATAGCCGTCAGACGATGTAGCGAGGAAGATGCAATAGGCAAGGGCTCCTGTAACACTCGAGAAGGTAATGCGCATCGTTTGGTTACCGAGTGTAGGCGTTGCCGACTCCTCGTTGCTGATGCCCCCAAACGAATATGAATCGGAGATGTCAATCCTGCCGTTCGTGCCCATTGCAACGACGACGGCGTGGTAGGTTGTTCCGACGGAAAGATTGCCGCCAGCCACAAGACTCGCAGCACTTATCGTTGAGGTCCCAGGAGGGCTCGTGAATGTAGGTGTACCGGCCATAACTACCTACCGCCGTAGTTCTTACACTTCTCGAGCAACGTCCGGAGCTTGTCCTGCTGAACGGTCAGCTCCCGCTCGATCTGCGCCCGTGGGCCGCGTTCACGCAACATGAGCACAGCGTATTCGGCCTGTTCGTAGGTCAAGCCGGTCTTCGACCATCTGGCCTCGTATTCTCTCCGATCGAGGATCTCGGGCACCTCGTCGCACTGAGCCAGTTCTTCCTCAAGGTGTTCGATCCGTTCACGGATAGGACGAAGATCGACCGTCTCTCCGGTAGTCTTCTCGACCGTGTTCTCATCTGTTTGCCGATAACTCTCGTTCATTCGTCACCTCCAAATAGGGCTGAGTGCATCTATCAGACTCAGTCCTCAGTCCTCATTACTCAGTCCTTCTTTAGAGCGCCGCCCAGCCCTTGATCAGGTCCGCGATGATTCTGACGAAGATGCCGTATGGGTCCTCTGAAAACACCCCATTGCGGGTGTAGTCCGCTCCAAACGTCTGGCCCGGCGTCAGGTAACAGCAGCTACTATCGATCACGGGTCGTTGGTGGTTGGACGAGTTGGGCGAGCTCGGCAGAGTATCGCCAGCAACCCCAGAGCCCTGTGCCGTGATCTGCCCCTTCGTGGACAGCAAAGTAGCGCCCGAGCCCGTGGTCAGGTCGAACTCGAGGTAAGCGCCCGAACCGACTCCAGTGCTGGCCGCCCATACATCCATCCCCAAAATCCTCGCAGGCCCCGGGAGGGCCTGAATGCCGGACGTCCAATCAGTCGATGCCTTGGCACCGGAGTCCGTGCCGTCGTTCAGCATGATGACCTGCACGTTTATCGGCACGGGATCGGTGCCGAGGGGGCTGTTCGTGTTTACAGTATCGATCGGGATCGGCTCGAGCGTGTCGGGATTGACGCCCTCGATGTGCGACCAACTGCCACATCGGATGTCGATGAGTTTACGGTCCCCGTTGCTATCGAGCGCGGGCACGCCAACTTGCTTTTTGTATAGAGCCCCAATCTGCATCGCCTGCTGATATAGACCGCTGGTCCCGATCACGAAGATCGGATTCTCGTTCGCGAAGGCGGAGCCGGTGTCGTAGAGGCCCGTCTCCTGAACGCGGGCTATGTACTGCGCGCCCGACTCGGGGTAGTCCGGATTCTCCGTACACTCCAGGCAGATGCCCTTCAGCTCTGAACACGTCTGGTCGGAAGCGTGACGGACAACGTCCCTCACCACGTCGCATTCGACGGCCCTACCAACGGTCAGAAGCGAATACGACCAGTAGTCAGCCGCCCGCCTGTCCGGGTCCACGTCGTCAGGATCGACGTCGTCCATCGGGTAGATGTAGGTGTCGAGCAACAGCCCGCCCTGATTGCTGCCGCGTCCCCAGCCGATTCGCACCTTCCAACAGCCGGGCTTGTGAAGGACGTCGCTGCCCCATTCGCCGGCTGTCGTGTTGGACAGGAAGTACTCGCCCGTCGCGTAGGTGCTCTCCGGGTCATAGACGTTCGGGGGCCTGACGATCGTGCAGCGGGTGTTGTCACCGTTGACCGCCTTGACGATGCCGGCCACGTTCGCCTTCTCGAAGGTGTCGTTCGCAATCGCGTTGTGAGCCTCAGCGCTCGAATCCAGATAGACCGCATTGCCGACATCGACCTCGGAGTCGCAGTCGCAGTCGAAGCCCTGGTCCACGTCAAACGGCTCGGGTGTCTCGAACGCCCCGCAGCAGATCAACCACTGCGTGCCCGCCGCATCCACCTGACGACAGGCTACCTGCACGACGTGGCCGGTCACGATGGACTTTGAGGACATCGCCTCACCCTCGGTATTGACCGAGATGTACCAGATGTCGCCGGCGTTGCCGACGGAGCAGCCAGCGGGCAGAGCGTCGCCGTGGTCGGATGTGATCCACATGTAGTTGTTCTTGACGATGCAGTAGTCGTCGCCAACGAGTTCCGTCACGATGCCAATCGCGGGCATCGTAGTAGAGCTGTCGGCCTTCGCCTCGTCCACCGTCTCGAGGTCCGAGGTCAGGCGCACGAACTCGGCGACCGCAATCCCAGCCGCCCTCTTGAACGTCCTGCCCTCGGGACCGGGACCGTCAGAGTCGTCGGGATCGACACCGCCCGGCTCGTTCTTCGTGGCCGGACCACAAATGATCTGAAGAGTCGACGCATCAATCGCCACACCGATCATCTGGTCCCATTCGTCAACCACCTTGTGCTGAGACGACTTGATACTGCCGTTGGTGCTCAGGTAGTAGTAACTCCCTGCCGTCATGTCGGTAAGGCCCTTCGACTTACCAGTGAAGTCTATCGTCTGACCAGGGAACCGGACCTTGCAATACGTGTCATCGAGGATTGACACCACAAACCCCCGACACGGCACCTTATCGTCATCATCATTCGAGGCGAGCCCAACGTTCTTGTTGCCATTTATGACAACACCAGCGCCGGAAACCACGCCTACGTCGTAAGTGAACTTCTGCTCATCATCCTCGTCGGGGTCCTCACTACCAGAACCGGAAACTACAGCCCGCACGTTCAGGATGTTAGCGGAACTGACTACCGTGCCGTCCGTCTTGAATACCCTCGCGATGGTCGTAGAACCCGGATACGCCGGAGGTTCCAAGTCCTCACACGCATCAGCGTCAACACCCTCGGAACCAGCCTTATACCTCAACTCTCCAGCTGTCGTCACAACGATCCTCATCTGGACAGTGTAACCCGGGTTTGTGAACGAATACGCACTCAGGTCGAGGGTGCCTCCCTCAAACTGAACACACTTGCCGTCGACTTCGTAATTGCCCTTCTTAGCTGTGATCGATTCCGACGGTGTAGTCGTCTCCTCAACCCAGCCAAAGAGAGCCGCTTGATACGCCTCAACGACCACACCATTAACCGCCTCCAAATTCGCCTCGTTATTTGCCGTGCCTCGAGAGTAGAAGTTGAACGTGACACGATCCGGGACATCTGCCGCACTCTGAATCACATTGCCATTCAAAGGGTTGATGTAGATATGCCCCGACGCAGGAGATTGGTCCGTAAACGACGGAGTCAAAGCGCCTGCCGCATCTCCGATCACGCTGATCGGATACAACTCAATATTCGTGTGCGGGACGTGACCTATCGAATACGACGTCGAGGCCTCCTCTACCACCACCTCGGTCGCTACTGGTGGATCAACCTCGTCAATCCAGTCTGTTAGGGTTGTAGGTTCATCGGGATACGGCATCTCTCTATCTCCTATACTATCGAATGATCGCTCAAATACTCTGCAAACGAAGGTAACACACAGATCACAAGTAAGTGAAATGTCAGACTCTTAACCCCGGATATCGATGACCCGAGACTACCCGTTCCCTCGGACCCAGTGATGCGCCGGCCAGTTATCTCAGCAAATCGAGGTTCTACGGTAAACTCTATCGAGACAGGGCCTTCAGAAACCGCCCCCTCTCCCAATGACACAGTAAATGCAAGCTCCTTAGAGGCTCCGAAATCCATCGAGCCCAACGAAATCGTCGAGCTGCCGATAACAGTGCTTTCTCCGCCATCAACAGAAAGCGATAGAGCACCCTCGCCAAGGACCTCCAGACCAGTCGCATTGCTATCGCCAACAGTAGCAGTAAGCAGCACGTCATCAGCATTGAGTTCTATATCATCGTCTTTCCCCCAATAGAGCACACTAGAAACGGTTCGCTCCGTACCGTTCACACAATGAAAGATGGGAATCACATCGAACGGACCGTCCCCGCCTGTGGTCTCAATCGTAAACTCTGGGAATGTGCTCTTGGACCACTCCGCCATCACGAACGAATACGTCTCATCCAACTCGTTACCGTTCAGGTCCTCACACTGCACCCTCACCTGTATCGTCTCGCCATCAGCAAAGAACTCTCGTGGTTCGTAGCGAAACATCTGACGATTCATCCAACGGCCAGTAACTTGACTGCCGGTTATCGTTGTGCCTGTTAGCGTAGGAAGCCCGCATAGCAACGCCTCGTAACGATACCCATCATCATGGTCCTGGACCTCACCATCGACCACAACAGTCCGCCACTTAATCCCATCGTGAACACTTATCTGAATGGACGACAGAACCACACCACCCATGTGGCCGTCCTCGAGACTGTCATCGTCCCAAATCTCTAGGTATATCTTAGTGCTGGAAACCCCTGTTGCGTCTGCAGCAGGAGACCGACTCATCAAATACGGCCCTAAACTCACCGTTACACCTCAGACGTTTGTCTCAACTTGAAGTTCTTATCGCCTACAAACATGCGGTTCATGTCAGCCCTCATCTCAATACTAACATCGCCAACCGCGTAGTGCCGAGACCGAAGAACCATCCTACACGTAGGCATACTCCACACAGACGGCATATTCTCGATGTGGACATACGATCCCAGACCACCAGTAAGCGGGTATGACAAGATATTGCTGCCGCACGTCATGGTCGTAAGGCGAATGTCTGAACCGGAAAACTCTCGGGTAGAAGTGGACCACAAAGGGCCAGTAGGACCGTGAATATACAAACGACCACCATACACCCATGGAGTGATCAGAACGTTGGGGTCATCACCAACGAAACAGAAGTTACCGCCGAGAGCCCCAATAAACGACGGGTCAACACCACCTGAAGGCCATGCTTGCTTGCCCACGTAATCGAGCGGGAATATCTCCTTCCACTGCCGCATTGAGTAGTCAACCAGAAAAAACCTGACGGTAACGGAGCTCGTGTAGATCAACGAAGTGTCATACTTCGGATGAGGCTTGTTCCGTTCAGATCGCAAATAACGCACCACGATCATCCGACCACCCTCGGCCAACAAGGGGATGTTGAACTCATACTCTGCGTAGGGGCCATCATGATACTCAAAGATCGCTTGGTTCCACTCGTCAACCGACACATCACAGTAGTTACTCTCGTCGTAATAGAAGATGCGATACCCGGGCATATACCAACCAACTAGCGCACCACTCGATCGATCAACCAAGTAGAGACCGCCCTTGACCTCTATCTCACTGCCGGTGACAGTCCCTCCTGGAATCACATACTCATCGAACTCAACATCACGCTCATACCACACGGAAAACCACCAACCGCTACCATCACGCCTCACGAAGTAATACATCCCATGAGACGGCGGAACATCAAGGTCCCACTCGCTGTAATCGGTCAGGTGGACATCGCTCGCAGGGTAACACCGCAAGTCCCAACCCTCTTCGTGACGTGTCTCTGCAGGGCGAGTCTTCGCACCATATTCCAACAACGTCACATCTTTAACCTCGCGATACTGGTTGCCGATACCAATCACATGATTGCCTGTCCAGTCCACAATGTGATCTATCGGGTGGAACTCCTGACTAGCTCGTGTCTTGCCATACTCACACTGAAGAAGATACCGACCAGGAAAACTCGTGAACGCTGCAAACCGAGGGTCAGTCTCACCAGCAGGATAGAAGTGATTCATATTCAGTGAGTTCAGCCAACTACATGCCGAAGTCTCTAACGTCCCGCGACGGAAATGCTCCAAAAGCAATTCGAGTAGCGAACCGTGATACGAAGTGCTGGTCCCCGGAAAGTACCGAGTGTAACCAGGCCAATCGAACTGTCTGAATCGAATTGGGCTGTGCTTATGGTAAAGCGCAGTAGTATCATTACCTGACTCGTCAGTCTGATACCCTATCTGAACCCGATACTCAGGCTCATCCTCAGTTTCTTCGACGGATGGAATAACCGACACACCACGTCGGCCAGCAACATACTCATCGAGAACCCCTATGGAACGACGTGCGATAACCCTGGAGGGCACCCACAACTCTGGACGGTCAACTATCCTTCCATCGTTAGTCAACATAAACCGGGTCCCGCCTACATAATCAACGGGGGCTGTGTAGAAAGACTGCACGGCTGGGGGGAATACATCGTGCGCAACGACGGTCCGGTTCACATCTACCGGTTTCGTGTCCTCTGGTTGACCAACATACCTACTCATCGCCTCACCGTTATTTTTGACGTGACCTGAGCCGATTCGCTACCAGAAACGAACTCAACCGCACTGTCCACTACGAAGCCAATGTCGTCAACGTCAAACGGTAACTCAGTGCCATCCCCTTCATTCGGCACAGCAATCGGCTGGAGACCATCCAATAGCAACTCGCCGTGAACCTCATACACGTCCTCTGTATGACCTCGCTCGAACTCAGCTGCGATGAGGTTACCTATCTTCTCCGCCTCCGCCCAATCAACCACATTGTCATCGGAACGCTCAATACGAGGACGAGGTGGATCACCAACACCACCACTCGCGTCGTGCTCGGAATACACAGTCATCGAACGGCTTTTAACAGGGTGTGAAGGGACAGCACTTCCTGAGACCACGTTATCCCGCGTGGTTCTAGTTCGCTTGCCAGAGCGGAGAAACATCTTCGACTCCGATCGCTGATATGTCTCTGGAGCTATCTGCTCGCGAGTGATCGTAGTCTCCGCTCGAAGACACTCATCATCATCCTCAACATCCGTCTTGATGATGGAACTGACAGTTACATCACCACCATTCGCGTCTTCGAGAGGACGCCACCTGACCGTGCTGTCAGGACAATCGATGTCGTAGTAGAAGGTCAGGCCACGTTGGTAGTCAACATGCTCCTTGCAGCGACGAGCTACTCCAGTATAGGATGGACACGTTGCAAGACGACCATACTCGTTACACGTCTTACCTATCGAGCACTCACCACTCACGTAATGACGGCAAATGTCACGACCAACGGTGCAAAAGTACATAAGCGAAGGATCGCTGTTATCACACGAGCCGTCTGCAAACACACAACCGCGAGACACCTGAATGTCCGAAGTCTGAAAGCCGCGATCATCGTAACTGTAATCCCAAGTCACCTTCTCCAAAGGACTCGCCCAACCAAGCTCTATCGCATCACCCAAGTAATTCAACTTCCAGACCTTCTCCGATACAACCCGAACGGATTGCCTGAGCCGAGGCGACTCCTTACTCCAGTCAGCATGCTCATACAGGTTGATCAACTCCGACCAGCCTACCCGCTCCTTGCGATAGCTGTTACGTGCACAAGGACGAGTGTACTTCGTGGATGTAGAGAACAGCAGCACATCACGACGGCCCGTA
>Ga0180433_10011149_pt1 | contig 10699 bp, 12 predicted proteins | sample SS_ome_8_FD_132980 | JGI IMG/M metagenome (GOLD analysis project Ga0180433, IMG submission 132980) | Hypersaline lake sediment archaeal communities from the Salton Sea, California, USA - SS_1_D_1 metaG | ecosystem: Environmental > Aquatic > Non-marine Saline and Alkaline > Hypersaline >...
CGCCGTCGCCGCACCTCTGCCTTTCTTGCCGAAAATCGGAAGCACAAACGCCGCTATCAGAGGAATCGCAACAAAAAGGGGTAAGGGTACAATCATCCTCTTAACCTCCTTATTTCGGTAATGTCAAAGGTGCCGTATCTCTGGTAGATCCTGATGCAAATCGAAATCATCAATGCCAACGAGCCTAAGCTAATCACGATTGCCGTAAGCACCAGGGCCTGGGGCAGTGGGTCCACAGAACTACTGATGAAGCCGGCCGCCAGGTTCTCTGCTGCCGGTCCCAAATGGCTTCTATCGACGACCGGGGCCACTCCGCCCATACGATAGCCCAGCATGATCAGGAAAAGATTGACGGCATACTCCATCACCATAATGCCAATGACAATCTTGACCATGTTCTTCTTAACGACTGCACAATACAGCCCAATCATAAATAACAGTAGACATAGTGCATAAGGCATTGCTCTTACTCCTGTCGTTCACGCGTTGAAGGACCACATGGCCGACCTTTACAGCAGACCGAAAGAGAAAGAATGACCAAAAACAGCGATGCGCCCACCTTCAACCCAATAGCGATATTCGAGAGGGGTATGGTGCCGGCGCTGATAAGATGCAGCGGCTGGCCCGGCAGGTACTTCTGATACAGAAAGTTCAAGAAGAAGGTGCCGCCGAACACCAACCCCAGGACCGCGATCAGGCCAAATAGAAAAGCTCCGACACAGTCCAGCTTGGAGGCAAGCGGCAGCGGAAGGTTTTCTTCCACGAATTCCCGGCCGAAGCTCAACATCAGCAGCACGTAGGAAGAGGCCAGGATCACGCCGCCGGCAAAACCGCCGCCCGGCGTTAGGTGTCCGAACAGGATGATATAGATACCAAAGAGGAATATAAGTACCTTCACCCAACTGGCTATCGTCTTTACGATGACTGTCATGCCTTTCATTATTCCGGGTCCTCCAGAAGTTTTCTGGCTCTGTCTCGCAAAATCACGGTGGCCCCTATGATCGAAGTAAACAGCACGGTGGCTTCCCCGAGCGTATCGTAGGCGCGATAGTCGAGGATAACCGAGGCCACGATGTTCGCCGCACCGGTATTTTCCAGGCCCTTCTCAATGTACGTGCGCGAAGCCGTGCCGGGTGTCTGTGCAAATGCAGGTGTGCCGAAATCAGGCAAGGTCTCGAAAACGTGTACACCGGCCAGGAAAATCACGAACACAATCACCACCGACACCACGACACCGAAAAACTCTCTATCCCCGCTGATGAACGTCAGGTCACGGGCAATCGTGGCTCGAATCAGAATAATCAGACCCAAGACTTCCACTACGATCTGGGTGATCGCGATGTCCGGCGCGCGCAGGAACAAGAACATCAACGATGCCCCGAAGCCGATTGCACCGATGCATATTACGGAGCTTAGAAGGTCCGTAGTCTCCACCGCGATAATCGCAGCGATAATCATGAACGCCAGTAGAATGTAGAAGATAGTCATAATTGCCTCACCAGATTCTGCACACGACAAACAGAATGATCAAGAGCCCCAGCGTCACCCAGGTCAGATACATTGGAAGGACGCCGGAATGAAGCCAGCGGAGGAAATTGGTCAACGCCAGGCCCAACTTGCCGCTCTGATCGTACGGATCGAAGTAGCCTTTCTCCTGGCCGCCGTACAACTGCTTCAGGCCGCCCATAGATGAAACCGTTTTGTAAAAGTGCGTTCCCGGGAATATCATTTGTTCGTTGGTTTGCACCTCGCCGCACGTCCAGGTGGGAACGACTCTGACCTTCTTCGCCACAAACCCAATGTACAGGATAAGCAAGCCCAAGGCAATCCCGATGACGATCAGTGCCGTCGCCAGCGTAGACTCCCAGGTGCCGAAAATCGCCGTACCCGGTTCTATGCCCAAGGCCGGATAGATGAGCAGCCGCAGAGGCACATGATAGAACACGCCGAAAAACACACATAACGCGGCCAGTACAATCATCGGGAAGGTCTGCAGAGGTGAGACTTCTTTTGCACCCCGCAGCTCTTCCGGCAGCCGAGACAAAAACATCGAGTGTATGAGCTTCACAAACGAGGCCAGAGTCAACGCGCTTCCAAACATCGCGCACGTCAGCCAGATAGGCCACAGCTTGGCCACTGTGCCCGCTTGTCTTGTACCCGATTCGATGACGCCCTGATAGACCATCCATTTGGAGACGAAGCCGTTCAACGGCGGTATGCCGGAAATACTAAGTGCCGCAATAAGACACGTGGTGAAGGTCAGGCTCATTTTCTTGCCCAGCCCACCGAGCCTGTCCAGTTCGGCGGTCCCAGCTTCTTGTTCCACCGCCCCGCCGCACAAGAACAAACAGCACTTATATATGGCATTGTTCAGCATGTGGAATATCCCGCCGGCAATCCCCACCGGGGTCAGGGTCGCTATCCCCAGGATCATATAGCCCACCTGACTAACAGCATGGTAGGACAGCAGCTTCTTGAGATTGTGCTGAACCATCGCAATCATCACGGCTATAACAATCGTAGCGGCGCCGATGACCGCCAAGACGACGCTCAAAGCTCCGGTCTTCAGCACAAATACATGGCGCACAATCAGCACGAGCAGATAGATGCCCAAGAGCTTATCCAAGGCGGCCGGCAACAGCGCCATCACTGAGGCCGGCGCATATTCACCGCTGGCGGGCACCCACGTGTGAAGAGGCAACGAGCCCGCTTTGGTTATGGCGGCCGTCATCAGAAGCAAAAACGCTATGATCGAAAGCGCAGAATCGGTCGCCAAGCCCATATCCGAGATGACGAACGTGCCCGAGAGTGTCCAGACAGTAAACACGCCGAGCATAAACGCAGCATCGGATGCCCCGATCATGGCGAAGCTCTTGGTAGCCGCGAAATTGGAGTTCCGGCCCCCTGTGGTGATCAAAAGATACAGCGACGCGGTGACAATCTCCCAGAAGATCAGCAGTACGAGCAGGTGATTGGAAAGCAAAATCCCTGCGGCCCCGCCGATCGTAATCAACACCGCACCGTAATATTCGTTCTGGTGCTTTGCTCCGGCCATCGACTTAAGCGAATACAGCGTGATCAACAGGCCGAAGCCCATCGCGAACATCAGTATAAACGCACCCAGCGGCGTCGAGCGAAGCAACACATCCAGGCTCAGGTCCCCTATGTCCAGAAGGCGCCAGATGTACACAGCCCTGTCCAGGGTAAAGATGTAAATACTCAGCGCAAAGGCCAGCGCCGCAACGACCAACGCTAAGAACTTGGACAGAGACTTCAGCACGTCCGGCAAGAACAACAGGACGAAGCCCACAACGAGCGGCAGAAAGACCAGAACGGCCAAAACCTGATTCATCAGCGTCAATTTAGAAATCCTCCAACTTCAGTTCGGGCGCACCTATTTCCTTCACCATTTTAGCCGTCTTTTCACGGCTCAATCGCATCAACGACTCATAATCGTGCAGCACTCCGCCGTGGCTGTCAACTACCGCCAATCGCTCGGTGCAGCTATAGCACGGATCGACCGCGGCCAGTGTGATCGTGACATCCGCGATGTCACCGCCGATACAGGAAGCCCTGAATGAGGGCACGTTGACGAAACTCGGTGCTCTCACCTTGTGGCGGACCGGACGATTGCCCCCGTCGCTGCGCACATAGTGAAATGTCTCGCCTCTGGGTGCTTCCGCGTGCCCCACCGCCTCACCCGGCGGAATCTCTTTGACCTCGGCGGCAATAGGACCGCCGGGCAGCTTTTTGACCGCCTGCCGTATGATTTTGACGGCTTCCAGAACCTCCAGAAGACGCACAACCACCTTGGCAAACACATCCCCTTCCGGCTGAGTAATCACATTCCAATCGCAGTCGGCGTAGGCCGCGTAGGGGTCGTCGCGCCTGACATCAATGGCAATGTCACTGGCCCGCGCGGTAGGTCCCGTGATGGCGTACTTGATGCCGTCTTCCTTGGTCAGAACACCTACACCTTTAAGCCGCGCATGCAAAACAGGGTCATCGAGCACGGCCTTGATCAGCATGTTCATCTTCTTCTCGAGCTTGTCCATCTCCTTGAGTATCTTGGGCTTCACCTCGTCGGGGATATCCTCACGGCAGCCGCCGACCTTGACGTTGCCGTAGTTGTTCCTGTTGCCGGTGATCTCTTCCAGCAGATCGAGCACCGGTTCGCGATACTTCCACGCCCACATAAAAACGGTGTCGTAGCCGATGAAGTGTCCGGCAAGTCCCGCCCACAGGATATGGCTGTGGATGCGCTCCAGCTCGTTGATAATCGTTCGCACATACAGGGCACGCTCCGGAACCTTCACGTCGGCCAGCTCCTCCACCGCCTGCACGTATGCCAACGGGTGCGAAGCCGAGCAAATTCCACAAATGCGGGACACCAGAAACGGCACCTGGTCGAACTGGAGCGTCTCGCTGACGCCTTCTATGCCCCGATGGTTGTAGGAGATTCTCATGTCTATATCAACGACCGTCTCACCGTCTACGGTCAACTGATAGAACTCCATCTCTTCCTGCAGCGGATGAAACGGCCCCACTGCCAGGACGGGTTTGTTCAATGTCTGCTTCCTCATTCTTCGTTCCTTTATCTCACTTGGGAGAGCCTTTCCTCAACGGATAAACACCCTCCGGCCAATCATCAGATAGAACCAGCCGCCTCAAATCCGGATGATTCTTAAAATCTATGCCAAGAATATCATGTATCTCCCGCTCGATCCACTCTGCGGCCGGCAAGAACGGGGTGAGCGACTCAATGGCAGGATTCTGCCGGTCACGGATCACAGCCTTCAGAGTAACCATACAGCCGGTCTGATCATACGCGTAATGATACAGCACCTCAAAACTGTGCTCGGCATCGATACCCGTAGCGATCACAAAGCGAAGCGGAACATCCTCAAACAGATACTTGTTCAAAGCGTAACTGTTCTCCGCCTCGCAGGTCAGGGTAATTCTATTGTCCCTGACTTGCTCGAAGCCTATGAGCTTATCCTTTATTTTCAACAAGTTATCGTTTAACTCTTGCTGGTTCATAACCGTATCCTATTGCAAAACGGACAGCGCCTTGACCACACCCGATATCATCGCCTCGGGCTTCGGCGGACAGCCCGGCACATAAGCAATAATCGCGTCAGGGTCCTCCTGGCGAATGATCTTGTCTATGGGCCCCGCCACATGGTAGCCCGGATGAAATATGCCGGTCCCACAGGCACAGGCACCGATGAGAAATACCACGCAAGGCTTCGGCGTCTGACGATACACCTCGCGCAGCCGGATTACCGCCTGCTTCGTCCCCACGCCCGTGACCAACAACGCATCGGCGTGTCGCGGCGAGCCTACCAACTTGATGCCGAGCCGCTCCACATCAAACTTCGGCGTCAGCAAATCAACAATCTCGATATCACAATTATTGCACGCGCCGAGGTTCACGTGAAATACCCACGGCGACTTCTTCAACGACCACATTTTCCAGCTCATGTATTCACACCTTCGGTTTCATTCAAGGCAAGCTTACAGCCAGCCAATAGCATAATAGTTGCCGATAGTGGCCAAGACGACCGCAACTATCAAGGCAACCCCGCAATAGAACCAGAAGAACTTCATGGCCTGGTCAATCCGCAAACGCGGGTTCGTATTCTTGATCAGGATAAGCAGGACCAATATCGCAACGTATTTGCCCAGTCCCGCCCACACATTCGGGCCGAATCCCCCCAGAAAGAGCATCACTAAAAACAGCGGCAACGCCACCAACATCATGGCCTGCGTCAGCTTCCAGACCGCGAGAAGAACGCCAGAGTACTCGATCAGCACACCGCTGGCAAGCTCCGTCTCCGACTCGGCAATATCAAACGGCACAAAGCCGAGTTTCGCCTGTATGCACAGGAGCGCAACCACAAACGCCAGCGCTCCCGATATGCTCAAGATAGGTGTATTTGCGGCAATCGCCGCCAGGTTCAGGTCACCACCGGTCTTGACTATTACCACGATGAACGCCAGTACCAACGGCAGCTCGTAGCCCATCACCAACTTCATCTCTCTGCTCGTCCCCACCGAAGCGTGCGGACTGGCGCTGGCGGAGCTGCCCAAAATCAGAGCCAACGACGGCAAAACGGTTAAATAAATCGCGACGATGACATCGCCCACAAACATCTGGGTCGGCGCGATTGCAATGCGCCACAGCATGGTCGCCAGCAGCAGTATTCCGGCGAAACCCACAACCGGCGCCATGATGAACAGCGTGCGCTGGGCCTCCTCGGGGATGAGAACCTCTTTGCCCGCCAGCTTCATCACATCCACGAACGGCTGATAGAACGGCGGACCCACCCGCCATTGCACCAGAGCGCTGACTTTGCGGACCACCCACGTGGCGAGCAAGCCGACGACGACCGTAAAGACAAAGCCGGGAAAAATCAGAATCCAGAACAAGTTTTGCAGTGCCTCAATCATTTCTGTGTCTTTTCCTTTTCTCTCAACAGTGGCTCCCACGTACTGCCGCCCGAAACCTTGACCACGATATCCTCAAAGACCTCCACGAAGTCACCTTCTACCGTGACTTCCCTGTAATCTATGCTGCCGTCCTCGCATGTCTGTACACACAAGGGTTTCTCGCCGGGCGCGAGCCTTGCCCTGCACACATCGCAAACGCTGCTTGGAAAAGGCACCAAATCCGTGTAAACCGTTCCAAACGGGCAGGCTATCGCGCACGTGCCGCAGCCGGTGCACAGCATATTTGCTCGCTTCAAAATACCCGCATCGTTCTCTGCGGTCTGCACCTTTTCCAGCGCATCTCGCGGGCACGCGGTAATGCAAGGCGCCGCCTCGCATCTACGACAAATCAAGGCAAACCGGATCATCTCCATGAGCGAATCGAATCCTTTGTTGCCCGGATGATGCTTATACGAGCACCGCACGTTGGACTCGCTCTGCGGTTTGCTCTTTGCCAGGTCGATGACTAATTTAGCCGCCATAATTCGTATCTCTTCCTTTTCGTGGCGTCGTCTTGACAACGACGGATTAGTCCCAGATATTCGGATAATCCTTTATCTGCTCATAGGTAAAGACCGGCCCATCCTTGCACACGTAGTATTTGCCGATCATACAGTGCCCGCATTTGCCTACTCCGCAGCTCATGTTTTTTTCCATCGAAAGATAGACATCTTTAGGCTTGAATCCGAACTCCAACAGCTTCAAGGTGGCGAATTTCATCATGATGGGAGGGCCGCAAACGATGGCCACTGCATTCTTGAGGTCCACATCGGCCGGATCCAGTATGGTGGTCACCACGCCCATGTTGCCCTTCCAGTCTCCGTTGGCTTTGTCCACCGTCAGTTTCATATCCACACCGTCAATTTTCTGCCAGGAGCCGAAAACGCTATTTTTGTAGATGTAGTCCTCCGGGGTTCTGGCCCCAAAGCGACACACCACAGACTTGAAATCCTTAATCCTGTCAACCAAAGTCAGAAACAACGACCGGATAGGCGCCAAACCTACACCACCGCCGACAATGTAGACCTCTTTGCCGACATACTCATCAACCGGATAGCCGTTCCCATACGGCCCGCGAATGCCCACCATCTGTCCCTTGCTGCACCGGTGAAGCAAATCCGTCACCCGCCCGGCATTCATGATCGTGATCTCCATTTTGTCGGTCTGTGCCGGTGAAGACGAAGGAGTAAATGGTGCTTCACCCTCTCCGGGCAAGGTAAGCTCCACGAACTGCCCGGTGGCGAACTTGAACTCGGTCTCCGGGACCACCACAAAGCTCTTGATGGTCGGAGATTCATCTATGATATCGACTATCTCACTTTTGATAGGCTGATACAGATTCTGGTTCATTTTGCTACTTTCGCCTTACTCTTGTCTCTCAGTTCCTCATTCAATTTCTTCAGCACCACGCGGATATCCATTCCGCCGGCATCGGCATCCACACATCTGCCGCAGCCCACACACATGTCAATGCCGTATCTGTCCAGGAAATAGGCGAACTTGTGCATGAGCCGATGCTTGATCCGGTCGCCAAGCACCTTGCGGGGATTGGCGCCGCCGGCTACTTCCGCGTACGCCATCCTCATACAACTGTCCCACATCTTCATTTTGCCAAAGTAGTCCTTTTGCTTGGTGTCGTACAAATAAAAACAGTGGCAAGTAGGACAGACTCTGGTGCACGCCTGACACTCAATGCAGTTCTGCGCCTCAACATCAAAAATCTCAGAATCCTGGCTGTTTTCCAGAATCTCTTTGACCGGCGTATCGAATTTCAAGTCGGCGTTGTTCTGTTCAAGCTGCTGTTTCGTCGCGGCCCTGTTTTTGTCCCGCTCGGCCAACAATTCATCGCTGACCTTGCTGAAAAGCTGCGCGTGCTGGTCCAGGAACTGCTTTCCCTTTTCCGAGCCGGCTTCGATAACAAAGCCGTTGTTCACCCGAGCCACGTTCAGGTCAAAGCCGCCACCGGCAAAGCCCTGCCCGCCGAAGATATTGCAGAAGCAACTCTCTGCCGGCTCCGAGCAGTCACCCGAGACAATAAACATTTTCTCACGTCGCCGAACGTAGAAGGGGTCCTTGAATTCGTCCTCGGCGAAAACCTTGTCCAGGATCTCTATGGAGCGCAGGTCGCACTCCTTAAGCCCGAAGACCGCAAACGGCTTAATTTCCTCCGGCTCAAGGCGCTCCGGCAAAACGGCCGCCAGCTCCCGCATCGGGAACAAGAACTCCTTGATCGGCATGCACGTGCGAATGTTGTTGAACTCGACCTCAGTCTCAGAGGCAGGATCATATCCGGAAAAGACGTAGTGCTCCCCGGACTTCTTCGGAACGTACAGGTCCATCTGCTCGGCAACCGCATCCAAAAACGGTTTTAACTTACTTATAAAAACTGTTTCCATTATTCTTACCTAATAATCATCGACGTTGGAAAACCCACTTATGTATCCTGCGAATTTTAGACAACCACACGCAAATTTCCACTACATTTCTTAAATAAACTTGCCCTATAGCTGTCAACGTGCCGGCATATAGTACGGCAAACGGGCAAGTTCCATAGCGATATCAATCGTTATCACCTTGATTTTTTTCGGCACCACCACACGAAGCGGAGAGAAATTCAAGATGCCTTTCACACCCGCTTCGACCAGCAAATCCGCTACTCGCTGAGCCGCGTCTCGCGGAACCGCCAGGATCGCCAGGTGAATCTTCCGCTTCCTCAACGTGCGCAGATTCGAGGTGCTCTCAATGGTAACCCTACTGATCTTTTTGCCTACCTTCTTTGGATCGCTGTCAAAAGCAGCGGCAATGTCAAATCCATACATGCGAAAGCCCGGATAAGCCAAGATGGCCGAACCCAGATTACCCACTCCAACTAAGGCAGCCTTGCGAACATCACCTAAATTCAATATTCTTCTAATTTGCCTGATGAGCTTGTTGATATCGTAGCCTACTCCTGGAGTACCGAACGCACCGAAGTAGGAAAAATCTTTTCGTATCTGCGAGGCCTTCGCATTGACCAGACAAGCCAAATTTCCGCTGGACACGTTCTGCTGGCCCTGTCCAGAAAGAAACATCAAAGCCCTCAGATAAATCGGCAGCCGCCGAACCGTCTCATCTGGTATTCTACGATACCTCATATATCATCTACGGGCGATTAGCGCTTGAGTTCACAATCACAAAGTCCTCCAATATATACGCCTTGCCGCCCCGTGTCAAGCCAATGTGGCACCGCACGCAAAAAAATTCTCACCAAGTATGCTCTTTCAGTCAAATCCTATCGTCCGGCACGTGAAAAACTGAAAAAAGCGAGAATCTTGTCCTCGCTCGTGCCGTCAAAAATGCCTGTAGCAAGATACAAACAGAAATTCAAAAAATTGTGTTAGTCGCGTCAAGATGTGCGGTAAGTCATACAACTCATCTCGGCCGCCGGCCCTGAGCGCCAGTTTGTACCCCCGTCCGCGCTATCACTGTACGCGCGACCTTCTCGGCGTGTTTGCCCTTAGGGTGGCCTCGCCATTGGCTTAGCGAACGTTTCGGATTGTTCGGATTGAGCCAGATTCTCGGCCTTTTGTCATCTTCATAGTTCTTACCCACAATATCCGGATCGCCGTCGCCGTCGATGTCTGCGACTTTGGCGTTGTGCGTCCCGCAGTTGGACAAAATGTGGGCCTGCCATTTGGTTCCTCTGCCGTCGACATTCTCAACCACCGCGATGCGCTGGCCCGGCCGACCGTGCATCTGGGCGGTGAAAACATCCAGGTCACCGTCGCAATCGAAATCCGCCACCTGCAGCGAGTGCAGTCCCTTCCAGCCGGTGTTCGCTTTGATTACGATATGTTTTTCCCACTTGTCCGCTGCATCGGCGCCGGGATTGCAAAACCATGCCACGCCCTGCTCGGACTCCTCACCGCTAAGAACAATATCCAGCCGTCCGTCACCGTCCATATCCCCTACCGCGATCTTTGCATCGCCCTTCAAGTCGCCGTAAGTAAACGTGTTCCAGGGCATTGTCGGGTCTCCGGGGTTGCGATGCCACCGCCGCGCAATCGCAACATCAATGTCACCGTCACCATCGAAGTCGGCCAGCCGGGCGGTGCCTCCTGACTCACCGATCTCGTGGAAAGTCCAGGAACCCGATGGCGTCTTCGGCTTGGCCGGGGTCGGTATGTAGTACACAGGGCCGTTATACTTTGCCACCACGAAGTCGAGC
>Ga0180433_10011150_pt1 | contig 10699 bp, 5 predicted proteins | sample SS_ome_8_FD_132980 | JGI IMG/M metagenome (GOLD analysis project Ga0180433, IMG submission 132980) | Hypersaline lake sediment archaeal communities from the Salton Sea, California, USA - SS_1_D_1 metaG | ecosystem: Environmental > Aquatic > Non-marine Saline and Alkaline > Hypersaline > Sediment...
CTGGGGCCTGCTCTTGAAAATTCTTCTTGGCTCTGGGTACATGCATGGCTTCCCAGGGACGAATTCCGAGATGAACCGTTTAAACGGCAAGACAATACCGCTCTTTGACCCTAAGAGTGGAAGCGTGAGGCCCTGCCAAGCAGATACTGCGGGTTAACGGGAGGCGATGAAATGTCCAGACTGATTAAGAGGACTTCAAAAAAGGTCGGACTCCCCCCAGGCACGATTGTTCACATCGGCGAGAAAAAGACAGACAAGGCAAGAATCACTGTTATTGATTATAATGAGGCAGCAATGCAAGAAAAGGAAGCAAAGACGATTGAGGAATGTTTTGCCTTCAAGGAAACGCCGACGGTCACCTGGATTAACGTAGACGGCATTCACCAGACAGAAATTGTAGAGGGAATTGGAAAAGGTTTTGGTCTTCACCCGCTTCTGATGGAAGACATTGTGAATAGTGAACAACGACCCAAAATGGACGATTTTGACGACTACGTTTATGTGGTCTTAAAGATGCTCTACCATGATGAGAAAGATGACGAAATAAAATCAGAGCAGGTTAGTTTAGTCCTTTACAAAAATCTCGTTATCTCCTTTCAGGAGTGTGCGGGCGATGTTTTTGACCCCATCAGAGAAAGAATTAGAAACGGAAAAGGCCGGGTCAGACATAAAGGGGCTGACTATCTCTTCTATGCCTTGATAGATGCCGTGGTTGATACCTATTTCACGATACTTGATCAGCTGGGGAAATGGACAGAAGAAATAGAAGAACAGATGGAGGCTGATCTGGGACCTGAAACCCTGAGCACGATTCATACGTTAAAGAGGGACATGATATTTCTACGCAGCCAGGTCTGGCCCTTGCGGGAAGTCGTCAACGGACTAGCAAGAGGTGAATCGAGGCTCATTGAAGACTCGACAGCTGTATATCTGAGGGATGTGCACGATCACACGGTTCGAGTGATTGAGACAATAGAGATATTCAGGGACATTCTGTCTGGAATGATTGACATGTACCTTTCAATGACAAGCAACAGGATGAACGAGGTCATGAAGGTATTGACAATTATTGCTACCATATTCATCCCGTTGACCTTTATAGCCGGTGTCTACGGCATGAACTTCAGGCGCATGCCGGAGCTCGAGTGGCATTGGGGGTATCCTGTCGTTTTGACTGTCATGCTCGCCGTAGTCTTTGCAATGCTGGTTTACTTCAGGCGGAAGAAATGGCTCTAAGAGGCCTCAGTTTTTTGTGAGGTCATGCGTTAGAAGACCGTATGAGCGTCACCGTCTTGATCATTTTTATCTGCGTTATGTGTTTGATCATCCGAATCGGGGCAATTAGGCTGAAGATGGCCAGCATGGAAATCTCGAGGGTTTGCCAAAAAGTCCTGTCTAAAAAGGTCGGCAAAGCGTTCAGGGAGAAATTGCATTTCGAAGACCTCCGTGCGTACAAGGCCTTGGTGCATCCAAACGACCCCTCTTCCGGATGATGATGCGTATTCCCGCATTCGAATCTTGCCCCTCTAGGTCTGCGCGGCAGAGAGTGCAACCTCCCGCTCAACGGCAACAAAACCTGTCGTGAAAAATGCACAGCTGGAATTTTTCCAGGCAACGCCGAGGCATGCCCGTACGTTTTAGGCACACCTTTCAATATTTCAGATTGACCATGTCTCAACTATCCTTAATAATTAATTGCAGTTGCCAAGAATCTTAGAGGACATGGCATGACGAAAAAAATAAGGGCCGTTTTTGTTGGTACAGGAATCCTTGTCGGTCTGATTATTCTTGTGCTGGCCGGGGTGATCTTCTTTCTAAAGACGGACTATGCCCAAGGCCTCATTCAAGCCAAAGTCAATGGCGTCATTCCGGGCGCCATTTCATGGAAAAAACTACGCTTCTCTTTGCTTACCGGTGAATTCGAATTAAAAAACGTCGTTCTCAAAAGCCCGTCCCACGACGAACTTGCGGGCCTTGATCGCCTTTTTGTTGACCTGTCCTGGACGACGCTTTTCAAAGGCGATCTTACGGCTTCAGGCTTCATTGTGGAAAAACCGTGGGCAACGATCCGAGTGGATCGTGACGGACAAATCAACCTCCTGGAGGCATTGATTTTTCCCAAGCGTGAAGGGCAGAAGCCAAAGCAAAAAACCGGTGAACCGATCCCTCTTAACATTGTCCTAAAATCACTGAGACTGGTGGATGGCTTTATTCATTATGAGGCGCCTGCAGACAATCTGGAGGCGGTGGGCCAGAAAATCAATATCACGGCTCATGGGAATCTGCTCAAACAGACGGCAAATCTCACCTTGCACATCGGCAAAGCAGCTCTTGAGAGCCCCAGAATTCGGGTCGCCCTCGACCAAAGCAAGCTGGAGGCAGCACTTGAGGAAGGGGGACTCGACCTCGTCGCTGTCGAGGTCAATACCGCTGCCTCTAAGCTTTGCATTTCTGGAAACATCGCCGACGTTTTCAGGAAACCTTTACTGGACCTGACTTCCGACATTGTCATCGCCCTACCCGAACTGCGAAAAAGCCTCCATGTGGAGCCTACCCTGACAGGACAAATGGTGGCTCATGCAGCCGCTCAAGGCGCCCTGGACAATCCTGAAGTGAGTCTTCACCTGGATTACGGCGGGGGGATTGTTGGAGAACAACAGATCGACCGTATGGGCCTTGACTGTGATCTAAAAGACCGGCTCCTGACCGTCAATAACTTGCAGGCAGATGTCGCTTCCGGGCATTGCACCCTGGAAGGCAAGGCCGACTTGCGAAACGCCTTTGTCAACGGGTTTCTTGCGCCACAAAGAGATCTGGAATCCATATCATATCAATTTTTGCTTAAGGAAAAAAACATCAAGCTTGAGGGACTGCTCAATGGCGCCAATAGCCTAAACGGCATTGTTCACTCGGATCTTTCCGTTGATGGAAAAGGCGTTTCCCCCCAAACCCTGTCAGCACGGCTGGCACTGGAAATCTTCGCAGAGGGACTGACAACGGGTCAGGTTGGCACTCCAATAGACGGCCACTTGAAAACTCAGGCGAGCCTTGATCAAGGGGTTGTAACATTGAAGCAGCTTGTAGCGGAGGTAGGCGATGTTGATCTTCAGACAAAGGGGAATTTTGATCTTGGTTCCGAGAAAGTCGCGGCAGAACTCACACTGGCGGCGCCACGCCTCGCCAGCACATTGTCGTCTCTTGGTGTGCAGGACGTGTATGGAGAATTTGCACTGACCGCCAATATGTCGGGCGTCATCAAACAACCGGTTTTTGATTTTCAGTTAAAGGGAGACCGACTGAGTTTTCAGGACATAACCATCGGACATGTTCGACTGACCGCCAGCTTAGATCCATCAGGGATCTTGCGAATCTCTCAGCTTAACGTTGCCAATCAGGGCTCTGCCATTGAAGGCGGGGGCTCCATTCAAATCTTCAACAGGGTCCCCGGGGTCCAGCCGACACGTCCTCTGAACTTGTCTGTGGCCCTTCGTCAGGTCGAAACGAAAGACTTCTTAAAAAAGGCGCCCGTAAGCGGCACGATCGATGGAGACCTAAACCTCAATGGCAGCATCAAGGCATTAGAGGCAGATTTATCTTTACGAGGAAAAAGCCTGGCGACTGAGGCTGCCCGATTGGGTGATTTGAATCTTGCCCTTCGATTCTCTGAAGGCGCCGTCCATCTGGATGAAGCAGAGCTTCGCAACCAGAGCTCAATCCTGCGTATCTCGGGCACAGCCCAAATTCTGGAACCAAGAACGGTGAGGTTCCTCAAAGACCCCGAATTTCAGGCGAACGTTGAGGGAGACACCCTATTCATAGAGGACTTTATAGCCAAGATGAGAGGAAGGCTCGCGCTGGCCGCTCACCTGGAAGGAAGCATGACAAACCCGATAGGGACACTGGACCTTGACGGATCAAGTTTGGATCTCGGCCTGCAGAAACTCGAAAAACTGAGACTACGCTCTAGACTTGAGGGGGAGAAGATTTGGATCGACCCCGTCCAAATCACGGTGGCCTCAGGGGAGCTGATCGCAGGAACAGGCTGGTTTTCCCTCCAAAAAGCCTATGAGTTTGCAGTCTCGTCCCAAGGGATCGCTTTAGAACATATTGACAAAGTCCGTGAACAGAAGATCGCCCGGGGAAGACTTCTCTTCGATATTTCAGGAAGTGGCACGTTGAAAGATCCGCAACTCAGAGGGGAAATCGCCTTAAATCAGCTGCAGATCAATGGGAAGGCATTAGACGATGTTCAGATCCGTCTGGATCTCCATGATCAGTTGGCCCGAATTTCGGGAGACCTGAATTTCGGCCTCAACGGCGCATTTCATTTAGAAAAAAAGGACTTCTGGGTATCCATAATCTTTGATGAAACCGAGCTGGCCCCCTACTTCAAAATGTTAGACCAGGCGGAGCTGAGGGGCACGTTGAGCGGCCGAATTGAAGCCAGGGGAAACGCAGGGGTCTTGGAACGGAGCGAAGCTTCTGTCGACTTTTCGAAACTCGATCTTTTTTTCAAAGAAAGAGAGATCGCTCACACCCGGGATTTCAAGGTCTCTTGGAAGGACGAGGAGGTCTTGATCCCCGGGCTGCATCTGCTCCTTCTCAAAGAAGGCCGGATGGACATCAAAGGACACGGCAAACGCAATGGTCCGCTGGATTTTCAGTTAGAGGGCAACGTCCCCTTGCCCCTGGCAGGTCTATTCGTGGAGGAGCTTGCCGATATGGCAGGAGAGGTCTCCCTGTCTGCCCGCATGAGGGGAACCCAATCTCATCCTGACATCCGGGCCGAGATGGGATTGAAAAACGCTGGCTTTACCGTCCCTGTGCTGTCGCAAAAACTCCACGATCTGAATGGTCGGATCGAGATGACCCCCAAGGCAATCACGATCGATGGGATCGAAGGACAATTAGACGCCGGTCGGTTTGACCTGGTCGGCAAGATCGACCTGGATCATTTTCAGCCGGACAAGGTGGATGTGCAATTTAGTGGGAAGGCACTTCCCTTTCGCATACCTGACACGTTGGATTTGCTTTTGAACACACAGCTTGAAGTTCGGGGAACCGAGGCGCAATCCATGATTCAAGGGGAGGCCGTTATCCTTGAAGGAACGTACTACAGAGACGTGAACCTTAGCCCGCTGCAACGGATAGGAGAGAAGAGGCGGGAAGAGGCGCTTGCGCCATCGGAGATCACGCAGCCTTTTGTCAAGAACATGGGTCTTGACATCGCCGTTAAATCCCGGAATCCGGTTGTCGTGGATAACAACCTCGCCCACCTGGATGTCAACCCCGACATCCGCATCTCGGGCAGATTGAATCGCCCGATTCTCGGCGGGCGGGCCAACGTTGAATCAGGCGCCGTCGCCTACTTGAGGCGAACCTTTGTCGTCAAGAAAGGCGTGGTCGACTTTTTGAACCCTTATAAAACCGAACCAACCCTTGACATAGAAAGCGAAGTGACGGTGAGGGACTGGACGATCCTGCTGGCCATTTCTGGCACGCCCGATGAGCTTACGCTTAATCTGACCTCAACCCCTCCGGAGGAAGAGGGGGACATCTTGTCGCTACTGGTCGCTGGCAGAACAACAGGCGAGTTGATTGCAGGCGAGGGGGGAACCCCTCAGTCGACCTCCCAAATGGTTGCCGGACTGATCTCGTCAACATTTGGAGAGGATGTCAAGAAGACCACGGGGCTTGACATCTTAGAGGTGGACACCCAAGGAGAGACCGGCGCAGAGGCCTCGGACCGGGTGGAAGTGACGATCGGAAAGGAGCTTTCCAAGAGAACGACCATAAAGTACGCAGTCGAATCCAAAGACGGCGAGTTGACCCAGCGTGCCATTGCAGAGTACAAATTCCTTGAGAATATCTTGTTGAGTGGATTTCAGGATGACACAGGCACATTTGGCGGAGCATTGAAGTTCAAGCTCGAGTTTCGTTAGGAAAAGGACTTACGTGCCACGGACAAAGATCTTTCAGACAAGCTTTTTTTCTGTGCGTCTTCTATCTGTCTTTCTAGGAACCCTTTTTCTCGGCCATGCGGCGTCAGGAGACCAAGGCCCAGAGGCGGCATCTGTTGCGGCGCCTATTGTTTCCAGCATCGTTATAAAGTTGGGCGATGTTCCGGATCGCGAAAGCAACTGGCTTGCCATGGCCAAAAGCCTCATATTTCTTCGAGAGGGGGAGCCGTTTTCCGAGACGCGGCTTCAAGAGTCTATGGAGGCATTGAAGGTCAGTAAAAAGTTCGGTGAAATTCACGTGGATTCCAGAGAGGATAAGGAGGGCGTATCGCTTCAGTTTCAACTGACGCCCTTTCGACTGGTCAAAGATATCAAGATAGACGGAAAGTATCCTCTTTTTGAGCGGGAAATCCTTAAGGCAATGACGATTTATACCGGCGACGTCTTTATTCAAGACGAACTCCCCGAGGAGGCGGCTTTGATCACAGAGCTTTTCCGGCGGGAAGGGTTTATTGCACCCAAGGTAGAGGTCACGGCCCGAGAAGATCCAGGAGATGGTCACTTCATTGTTCACGTGGACATCGAAAAGGGCGTTTACTATGAGTTGGAAAAGCTGGAGATCAGAGGGAATCGAGCATTTTCCGACACAAGGCTGAAAGTGAAGATGAGAACCTGGCGTGCTTCATTGCTCCCGGGAAGTGCAGGGCGTTTTAGGGACGAGAACCTCAAAAAAGACATCGCGCACCTTACCGAATACTTCTGGCAAAAGGGCTACCCGGAGGCTGCGGTCGATTTCAAGATGGAAAAGGAATCCGGAAGCAATGGCGTTTCCGTTTTCGTGAAGATTGACGAAGGCCGCCGGTACGACATCGAATTCGTCGGCAATGATGCATTTTGGGACCGCACCTTGAAGCAAGATCTGGTCCTTTATAAAGAGGGCAACAAAAGAGATCTTGGACTGAAAAAGAGCATAAAAAAGATCAAAGAGCGTTACAGGACGGCAGGGTATCTTGAAGCCCGCGTGCGGATCGAAGAAAAAGCAAAGACCTATAAGGATCAGAAGGTCCGGAGGCTCCGGTTTGTCATTGATGAGGGGCCCCGTGCGGTAGTCCGTGCCGTCGAGATTGCAGGAAATCATGCATTTGACGACGCCAAGTTGAAAAAACAGATGCTTGTCCGATTGCCCGGATTCCTGGACAAGGGGGCATTTGTGCCGGAAAGGCTAAACGAGGACGCGTATGCGATCACATCGCTTTATCGCAAGCACGGGTATCTGGAAGCAAAGGTGACGGAGGACCTGACATGGAGTCAGGACCGAAGACATGTCTCCATTAAGCTTGACATTGAGGAAGGCATCCAATCGATGGTGTCGTCGCTGAAAATTAAAGGAGTCACCGTTGCTTCAGAAGAAGAGGCCTACGGAGTCATCATGCTGCAAGAGGGGCAACCATTCCGAAAATACATGGTTCAAAGCGATGAGAACGCTTTGTCTGCCTTGATTTCTGAAAAGGGGTACCCCCATGTCAAGGTCACAGGCGAAGTCTTGCCCACTGAGGATCGGTCGAAGGTTCATCTGGTATACGGCGTTAATGAAGGACCATACGTTAAAATGGGGCAGGTCTACTGCACCGGCAATTTTCGGACCAGGAAAAAGATCCTTCAAAAGGAACTCAATATGGCGCCAGGGGAACCCTTTTCTCTCGTTCAATTGCTGAAGGGACAAAAAAACATCAGAGACCTGAGCCTGTTTGACACCGTCAGGTTTAAGACGATGGGGCTCAAGGAGCGGAGGGAAGAAATCAATCTTTTCGTTGAGATGGAGGAGAAAAAACCTTACTTTGTTGAGTCTGGTGTGGGATACGAAACCGATACAGGTCTTTTTCTCTCTGCAAAGATTGGCGACCGCAATTTGTTCGGGACGAACAAGGACGCCTGGTTGGCAGGGCAATGGAGCGAGATCGGCTATAGGGGCGATCTGGGCTTCTTGGAACCGAGATTGTTCGGCACAAAGACCTCGGCAGCCTTTGGCCTTTTTGCTGAGCGAAGGGAAGAATTCAATCAGGATTTCGGGACAACGATCTACGGTTCGTCGCTGGGATTTAGCCGAGAGGCCTTCCCACATGTCACCACGGGCCTGGCTTGCCGTTTTGAACGAAGAGATCAGTTTAGAACCGATTCAAGGGATGACGCGTTGGCCATGAATGACGATCAATTCGAGCCAAGAAGCATCATGGTTACAACGCCGTCGATCATTTATGACACCAGGGATTCCTTTGTCCGCCCTGGAAAGGGAATTTTTTCCTCATTATCCGTTGATGTGTCTAAGGGGATCTCGAACGCATTGGATGATTTTCTCAAATACCGCTTTGATCTCAGATACTATGTAACGCCCCTTCGCCGGCTGACCTTCGCGTGCCTTGGCCGGGCAGGACACATCGATCCTTTCAACGAAGAAGAGGCGGTTCCGGATGATCAGCTCTTTTTCCTTGGCGGTATCTCTGATGTGAGGGGTTTTGGCGAGAACCTACTCCGTTTTGATGCCAACGGGGACCCCCTTGGAGGTCGGACCGCAGCGGCAGGAAGTTTGGAGGCAAGACTGGATCTGGGCCTTAACCTTGAACTGGCTGCCTTTTATGACGTGGGACGTCTGACCAATACGCTCGGTGACGACGCTTCTGACCAGCTTCGCGCTTCCGTAGGCCTGGGCCTGAGGTACATCACGCCCATTGGGCCTATCGGATTTCTCTACGGGAGGAAGCTTGATCCAGAGGAAGGGGAAAGTCGAGGAAGGCTGCATTTTTCGGTGGGTTATACATTCTAGGCGATCAAGCCCCCGAGACTGTCATGTTCCCGCATCATGAAGTAAAGCAAAGAGAGGAGGCGAAAAAACCATGGGCTATGATACGGCACTAAGGGCCTACACGGCCAAGAGGATTGAGGAGATTGACCGGGCAGACATCCTCGTGGGAATTCCGTGTTACAATAATCAAGGGACCATCGAACACGTGATACAGATGGTTACTCACGGTCTTCACCAACATTACAAGGATTTTCGGTCCGTCATCATCGTGGCAGACGGAGGTTCCACGGACGACACGCGGGAGGTGTCCAAGGAGTTTCAGATCAAGCCCTGGCAGGAGAAGATCATCTCCATCTATCGGGGCCCGGCGGGGAAGGGCTCTGCCTTTCGTTCCATCTTTGAGGCGGCGAAACGCCTAAAGGCCAAGGTCTGTATGGTGGTGGATTCCGACCTTCGTTCCATCACCAGCGACTGGGTGAAGCACCTGCTGGAACCCATCCTGGAAATGGACTACCAATATGTTTCCCCTCTCTATTCCCGATACAAGTACGATGGGACCATTACGAACAATATCGTCTACAACCTGACACGGGCCCTCTATGGTCTTCGCATCCGCCAGCCCATCGGCGGGGATTTTGCCTTTGTGGGTAAGCTCGCAGAATACTACATTGAACAGGATGTGTGGGAGACGGACGTGGCCCGCTATGGCATTGACATTTGGATGACCACCAACGCCATCACCAACAACTTTAAGATCTGCCAGTCCAATTTAGGGGTGAAGATTCACGATGCCAAGGATCCTGCCGAATCTCTGGGGCCTATGTTTCGACAGGTCGTACACACCCTCTTTGTCCTTATGGAGCAAAACGAAGCCGCCTGGAAGGCGGTCAAGGGAAGCCGGACCGTGCCCCTGTTCGGTCTTCAGGAGCTCAAAGAGCCGGATCCTATTGAGGTGAATCTGGAACGTCTGGTCAAGGAATATAAGACGGGCTTTCGCCAGTTTAAGGGTTTTTATAAGGACATTTACTGCCCGGAGTGTTATTCAGAACTCAAAAGATGTGCCGGTAAAGCGAAGACGAAATTCATCATGCCGGATAAAACTTGGGTGATGGTGCTCTATGAAACAGCGGCCACATTCCATCGCTGGACTGACAACCGAACCCAGCTGATCAACCTAGTCACGCCCCTTTATCTGGGCCGGGTGGCATCCTTCATCAACCGCACGAAGAAGATGGACTCAAGTCAGGCGGAAGAGGTAGTCGAACAGCAGGCAGAGGTCTTTGAAAAATACAAGGATTACCTCATCGAAATATGGGATCAGGCGAATTAGCAGGAAATCCATTTGGCCGCAGCCCTGCCCCCTCGAAAAGAAGGCTTGACAATCTCAGCTTGCCTCATTATTTTAGTTAAGAGTATATGCTCATAATATTCCATCAATATCCTGGCCGGTTGGTTGCAGCCGGCATACACCTTTTAAAATGAACCTGACATGAAAGGCCTCATTGGGGTAGAAGGGGGTTGCTAGATGCATGTGCTAGAACTGCTTGAAGAAAGAATCGGAGGTCGCTGGACAGGGATCTCATTCCACGATGACAATGGACGGAATGAGAATTTAGCCAAAAGGCCAATGCGCTTGTGTGAAGCCATAAAGAAGTCATACACGCAGCCGGTTGTCTTGACGCGAGACCTCATTAGTTGTTCCGGCGCTCTCAGGAGTCTTGGCTGGACGGATCATACGGACGACGCCCTGGCGCACAAAATAGCTGAGACCATGGGCAGCAAACTCGACACAGCAAAAAAGCTGGTTACGAAAACACCGCGTCTTGAACGTGGGGCCTTGGTCACTGTGGGGCGCAACAATGTTCCGGACATCGTGGTATCTTATGCGCAGCCCGAGGCCGCCATGAGATTGGTTCGCCTATGGCAACAAGTTCATGGC
>Ga0180433_10011151_pt1 | contig 10699 bp, 10 predicted proteins | sample SS_ome_8_FD_132980 | JGI IMG/M metagenome (GOLD analysis project Ga0180433, IMG submission 132980) | Hypersaline lake sediment archaeal communities from the Salton Sea, California, USA - SS_1_D_1 metaG | ecosystem: Environmental > Aquatic > Non-marine Saline and Alkaline > Hypersaline >...
ACCCGGGCCTCCCGGTGTGTAAGTTCGGCGCGATCTCCGGCGAGACCTGCGGGGAGGTGACCGGCGTCGACGGATTTCTGGTGCGCACCAACCTGTTCAGCCTGGTCGGTGACAGCGGCAGCCCGGCCTTCGTCAAGAACCCCGACGGCACCGCCGGCGCGGTCGGCATCCTGATGGGCTCCCCGGTCGGTGACGACTTCACCACCTATTTCACGATGGTCGATCCGCTACTGTTCCAGTGGGGCCTGCGTATTCTGCCGTAAATGGGCTCCCAGGCGATCCTCAAACCCGCCTCCGTGATCACCATGAACCCCGCGCAGCCGCGCGCCGAGGCGGTCGCGGTGGACACCGGCGTCGGGACCATCCTGGCGGTGGGCTCGCTGGCCGACTGTGCGGCCGCTGCCCCCGGCGCGGGGGTCGAGGACCTCGGCACCGCCGTGCTGATGCCCGGTCTGATCCAGGCCCACGACCATCCGGTTCCCGCCGCGGTCCTCTGCCAGCAGCCCGCGCACTGGATCGCGCCGTTCGTCGGCTTCCCCACCTGGGCCGACGTCGAGGCGCTGTTCGACACGCTGCGCACCCAGACCCCGGCCGGACAGCCGCTGCTGTTCAACGGACTGGACCGGCTGCTGCTGTCCATCCCGATGCCCGACCGCGCCAGCCTGGACCGCTACTTCCCGGATCACCCGGTGCTGATCTTCGACATCACCGGGCACGCGCTGTACTTCAACTCGCAGGCGACGGTGCTGTTCGGCTGGAGCAACGCCACCCCGCCGCCGGACACCCCCGACGCCCGCTGGACCCGCCGGCCCGACGGCACCGCCGGCGGGGTGGGGTTCGAAACCCAGGCGACGCTGATGGCGATGAGCGCCTTCCTGCCCGGGGTGGTGCCCTCGCCGCTGGTCAACCTGGGCGCCTGGTACTCCACCCTGGCCGCCAACGGTTTCACCGCCGTCGGCGACCTGGGTTTCATCAGCAAGCTGCGGGCACCGATGGAGGCGCTGGCCGGACTGCCCGGCTGCCCGGTCCGGTACTGCCTCTACCAGACCACCTACGATCCGGGTGCGCACTCGGAGCTGGACTTCGGTGAGCTCTCGCCGATGATCCGCCGGGTCGGCTACAAGATCTGGATGGACGGCAGCCCGTCGATCGGCACCGCCGCGATCAGCGTGCCCTACCTGGACTCGCAACGTGCCCGCATCGCCGACGTCCCGGTGGGCAGCGCCCCGGGACTGTCGGTACTCAACTACAGCCTCGACCAATTCCTCTCCCTGATAGAGCAATTCGCCGCCGACGGCGTGCAGATCGCCACCCACATCAACGGCGACGCCGGGATCGACGTGGTGCTCGACGGCTACGAACAGGCGCTGACCCGGCTGGGCCTGGCAAGTTCGGACCACCGCTGGCGGGTCGAGCACTTCGCCACCCCCAGCCGGGAGCAGTGCCTGCGCACCGGACAATTGGGCATCACCGCCTCGATGTCACCGTTCCAGTCGCTGTACTGGGGTGACCTGTACGACGGGGTCATCTTCGAGCCGTCCTACGGCGCACGCTGGCAGCCCTACCGCGATGCCTATGACGGCGGGGTCCGCCCGTCGTTCCACAACGACGGCTACCTGTCCCCGCCGCTGCCGTGGCTGAACATCGAGAACGCGGTGACCCGCCGCAGTGCCTCGGGCGCGGTGCACGCCCCCGAGCAGGCGCTGACCCTCGACGAGGCGCTGGCCGCCCACACCGTCAACGCCGCCTGGCAGCAGAAGCGCGAGCATGAGATCGGCTCGATCGAGATCGGCAAGCTGGCCGACTTCGTGGCGCTCAACACCGACCCCTACACCGTCGACCCCGCAGCACTTCAGGACACCATGGCGACGGTGGGCACCTGGGTGTCCGGGCGCCGGGTGGACCTGGAGACGTTCATGGCGGCCGTGCGCGCCGAGGCGCACCGCTTCGACGCGACGCTGCTCGGTGCGGCCCGCCCGCACCAGTGCTGATCCGCCGGTCGATCAGAACATGCGCTGCGAGGCAGGGACTTTCGGCATCGCACTGGTGATCCGTTGCATGGTCCCCAGGAACCGGTAGAACTCCGGGTAGACGATCGGCTTGCCGCTGTTGAGCACCGCCACCGAGATCGCCCGTTCCGGGTCGGCCCAGGCCAGCATGTTGGTGAACCCCAGATGGCCGAAGGCGTACTGGGTGTCCAGTCCGTACAGGCTCAACACCGACGCGCCCAGCATCAGCCCGTCGGAGAACCGGGTGGGATAGCCCAGCGACAGGTCGATCTCCAGGTGCGAGCGCTCCTCCAGCGCGCGCCGGACGGTGTCGGACTCGATCACTCGCACCCCGTCCAGTTCGCCGCCGCGACGCATCACCTCGAAGAACAGCGACAGCTCGGCGGCGGTGGTCACCGTGTTGGCAGCCGGGACGATCCCGGTCAGGAAGCGCGGGTCGTTGGTGAGCTTGACCAGCCCGTCGACCCCCACCCCGAGGGCCCGGCTGAGCAGGTTCGACAGCGGCGGCGCGGTCGGTGGGCCGGTGATGTAGTTGCGGGCCACGGCGCCGACATCGTCGGGATCGACACCGTAATTGGTCCAGCGGAACCCCAGCGGGTCGAGGAACTCCTCGGCCAGCACCTCGCGGATGTCCCGGCCGGTCGCGGCGTGCACCACCTCGCCGAGGATGAAGCCGCCCGACACCGCGTGATACGCGAGATAGCGGCCGGCCTTGGCGAACGGCGCCGCCTCGACCAGGGTGTCGATCATGAACTGGCGGTCGGTCAGCTTGTCCAGTTTCAGCGCGGTACGCGGCAGGTTGGGCACCGCGGCGCGGTGGGACAGGACATGCCCGATCGTGATGGCATGCTTGCCGTGCTTCTCGTAGCCGGGGATGTAGTCGGCCACCGGGTCGTCGAGGCTGAACACCCCCCGTTCGGCGAGTTTGTGCACCAGGAACGCGGTGACGGCCTTGGAGGCGGAGTAGACGCAGAACGGTGTGTCGACGCTGACCGGCACCCGCTGGGAGTTGCGATTGGCGTTGGGACCGTTGCCGCGGGCGTGCCCGATCGCGCGGTTGAGGATCACCGCCCCGTGCCGTCGCACGCACACCTGCATCGCCGGATGCACTCCGCTGCGGTACCAGTCGAGGACCGAGTTCCAGATCGCCTCGACCCGGCGGGCGCTGACGTCGCCGGCCTCCGGCGGGTCCTCGGGCCCGCGATCGGTGATCGCGTCCAGATCGCGGGGGACCCGGATCCGCCGCAATGGGTCGGGCAACCCCAACGGGGGCCGTGGGACAGGTGGGATCAGCGATGCCACCGGTGCATCGTAGGTGCCGATCCGGTCGGCGCGCGGCTACTCCTGAATACTCAGCGCCTGGGTCGGGCAGTCTGCGCAGGCCTGTTCGACCTCGGCGCGGCGATCCGCGGGGACCTCGTCGAGCAGAATCTGCAGCACCCCGTCGGCCCCGACTTCGAAGATGTCCGGGGCGATCGACTCGCAGATCCCGATCGAGGAGCACTTGGTCCGGTCGACGATGACCTTCATCGGGGTCAGGCCTTTTCGGGGGTGAAGCGGGCGGTCATGGACATCACGGTATGGAAGAAGTTGCCGTTGCCCAACTCGGGCTCGCCGACGACGTGGATGTCGGGCAGCCGCGTCAGCAGTTCGCGGAACGTCGCCGCCAGCTGACGGCGGGCCAACTGGGCGCCGAGGCAGTGGTGGATGCCGCCGCCGCCGAAGGCGACGTGCTTGTTGGGGGAGCGGGACAGATCCAGCCGTTCGGGATGGTCGAAGACCTCGGTGTCCATGTTGGCCGAAGAGTAGAACATGATGACCTTGTCGCCCTCGGTGATCTTCTGCCCGCCCAGTTCGGTGTCGTGGGCGGCGGTGCGCCGGAAGGTCATGATCGGGGTGGCCCACCGAATGATCTCCTCGATGGCCATCGGCATCCGGCCGTCGAGGTCCTCCATCAGCCAGGCCCGCTGCCCGGGGAAGTCGCTCAGCGCCTTGAGGCCGTGGGCGGTGGACTGCCGGGTGGTGTCGTTGCCGGCGATGATCAGCAGCGCGAAGATCGAGGAGATCTCGTCGTCGCTGAGCCGCTCGCCGTCGACCTCGGCCTGCACCATCGCGGTCATCAGGTCGTTCTCCGGCTTGCTGCGCCGGGCGGCGATCAGTTCGTGGGCGATGCCGTGGACGGTGGTGATCGTCTGGAACACCCGGGTCAGCGGGTCGGCGCCCTGCAGCAGCCGCGGGTCACGCCAACCGTCGGCGAACTGCGACTCGTAGGCGATGGTCCGGCGGTGTTCCTCGGGGATTCCGACCATGTCGCAGATGTTGTGCATCGGGACCAGCGCGGCCACCTCGGAGACGAAGTCGACCTCGCCCTTGTCCGCGATATCGTCGACGATGCGTCGGGCGTTGGCGACGATGTGGTCGTCGATCCGGGCCAGCTGCTTGGGGGTGAAGGCCGCCGCCAGTAACCGGCGGATCTTGGTGTGCCGCGGCGGATCCATCGCGATGAATCCCTGCGCGGCGTCGAGAACCTCCACCGGCAGCGACTCGAAGGTGATGCCCCGCCCGGACAGGAAGTCACCCGGACGCCGGGTCACCTCGACCAGATCTGCGTGCCGGACAACGGCCCAGAACCCTTGGTCGTTGGGATCCTCGAACATCCCGTTCTTGACCGGCCGGTGCCAGGAGACGGGCCGGTGGGCGCGCAGTTCGGCGAAGGTCCGCTCTCGGTCTGCGGCGGTGCCCGACCAGAACTCGAGGGAGGACAGGTCGGCCGGGTCGTAGGGGCGCTCGGCGCGGGTGAGGGCTGCGGTCATGGGATGTCTCCTGGGATTCGTGCCTGACCACAGCCTCGGACAGAAACAGAAAAATGTCAAGCAATATCTACATCTTGCTGAAAATGTCTTTTCCCGGGTTAGACTCCACGCTGTGGCCGTCGCCGACCTGCGTGCCGAGACCCGGGCGTTCGGGCGCGCCCGGTTGCGGGAACTCGCCCTCGACGCCGCCCGTGGGGTGGTGCTCGAACGGGGCTGGGCGGCGGTGCGGATGGGCGAGGTCGCCGCGGCGGTGGGGATCAGCCGGCAGAGCCTGCACGCCGAGTTCGGCACCAAGGACGACCTCGGTCAGGCCCTGGTCATGCGGGAGGCCTCGGCGTTCTTCGACGAGCTGGCCGAGCGGCTGGAGGCGCATCCCGCGGACCTGGCCGGAGGCGTCGCCGATGCCGCCCGGTTCATCCTGTCGGTCTCGCGGGACAACCCGCTGTTGCAGACCATCCTGACCCGCACCCCGGCCAACGGCGGCGACGTCTCGCTGTTGCCGTTGTTGACCATCCGCGGCGAACCGCTGATCGGCCGCGCCGCGGAGATCCTGGGAGGCTGGGTAGGCCGCCAGTGGCCGCAGGCCGACCCCGCCGATGTCGCGCTGATGGTCGACACCGTGGTGCGGGTGGGGATCAGTCACATCCTGACCCCGACCAGACCGGAGTCCGAGGTCGCCGCGGAACTCGCGCTGCTGGCCTGCCGGTGTCTGCGGTTGCCCGACCCGCAGCTTTAGCCGCCGAACCAGGTCCGTCGCGGCTACTCTTGCCGCACATGCGGAGTCGTCTACTGCCGAGGCTGCCCCTGCTACGCCGGGGGCTGGTGGCCGGTGCCGCCGGCACCGCGGCGATGGCCGCCTGGTACCACGCCGAACGGGCGCTGCGCCGGGGCCGCTACACCGGGGTCGCCACCCTGGCCGATGGCACCCCTGTGCAGGGGCTGTGGTCCAGCGAGGGCCTGGACTACGACGACAGCGTGGTCCCCGGCCAGATCGTCGCCAAGATCCTCGGGCTGCCCGAGCCCACCGCGCGGCAGGCCGGCGCAATCACCCTTGGCCTGAGGTGGACCTACGGTTCGGCGTTCGGGATCGTGCACGCGGTGCTGCGCAACCGGTTGCGTGAGCCCAAGGCCAGCGTGCTGTTCGGCGCCGCGCTGACGGCGATGACCTCGTTCGCCTTCCCGCTGCTGGGCCGCACGCCGGTGCCGTGGCGTTGGCCGGTCGACGCGCAGTTCAGCGCGGCCAGCAGCCACGGGGCCTACATCGTGACCGCTTCGGTGGTGGACAACCTGCTGCGCTGAGACGTGTCGGTGCCCTGACATACCGTCGGAGAGGCAGACGGGGGGAGAGGTCATGGTGGGAATCGGAACGGTTGCCGGCGCGATGGCGGTAGCCGGGGCGCTGATCGGGTCGGGGCTGGCGGCGGCGCCGGCCGCGTCGGCCGACAACGTCTGCGTCGGGGTCCTCAACCAGGGCGGTTGCCGGCCGGCGCCGTGGAACGGCCAGTTGATGGAGACGTGGAACACCCCGGGTTACTACGGCGGCTGGACCAACGGGCCGGTGGCCTGCGATCCGTTCACCCGGCAGTGCCGCGGGTGGGCCCAACCCTGAACCGAAGCCCTAGACCGCTCGGCGCCGACAGCGTTCACCGGCTGTTCTTCTGCCGCTTGGTGTCGCGACCCGGCCAGATCACCGGCCACCGTTACCAAGGTGGTGTGCGCTGCAACGTTTTCGGCACCGGATATCTCGGGGCCACCCACGCCGCGGGCATGGCGGCCCTGGGGCATCAGGTTCTCGGCGTGGACATCGACCCCGGCAAGGTCGCCAAACTCGCCGCCGGCGAAGTCCCCTTCTACGAGCCCGGCCTGTCGGATGTTCTGCGGGACAGCCTGTCCGCGGGGCGGTTGCGCTTCACCACCGACTACGACGAGGCGGCCGAATTCGCCGACCTGCACTTCCTCGGTGTCGGGACACCCCAGAAAAAAGGCGAGTACGGCGCAGACCTACGCCACGTCCATGCCGTCATCGACATGCTGGTGCCACGGCTGGAGCGGCCGTCGGTCATCGTCGGCAAGTCGACCGTCCCCGTCGGCACCGCCGCCGAACTGTCGCACCGGGCAGCCGGATTGGCGCGGACCGAGGTCGAGATCGCCTGGAATCCGGAGTTCCTCCGCGAAGGCTACGCCGTCCAGGACACCCTGCACCCGGACCGCATCGTCGTCGGTGTCGAAGACGACTCGACGCGGGCCGAGGCCGCGCTGCGCGAGCTCTACGGAAGTCTGCTCGATGACGGCGTGCCGTTCCTGTTGACCGACTTGCAGACCGCCGAACTGGTGAAAGTATCGGCCAATGCCTTTCTGGCCACGAAGATCTCGTTCATCAACGCGATCTCGGAGGTGTGCGAGGCGGCCGGCGCCGATGTCCGGATGCTGGCCGACGCGCTCGGACACGACCCGCGTATCGGCCGCCAGTTCCTCAACGCCGGGCTGGGATTCGGAGGCGGTTGCCTGCCCAAGGACATCAGGGCGTTCATGGCCCGCGCCGGCGAACTCGGCGCCAGCCCCGCGCTGACCTTTCTGCGCGAGGTGGACAGCATCAACATGCGTCGCCGGACCCGGATGGTGGAGTTGGCCACCCGGGCCTGCGGCGGGTCGCTGCTGGGAGCCAATGTGGCGGTTCTGGGTGCGGCGTTCAAGCCGGACTCCGATGACGTGCGGGACTCCCCGGCGCTCAACGTCGCCGGCATGCTGCAACTCAACGGCGCTGCCGTCAGCGTCTATGACCCCAAGGCGATGGAGAACTCCCAACGACTCTTCCCGACGCTGAGTTACGCCGATTCCGCGCTGCAGGCCTGCGAACGCGCCGACGCGGTTCTGGTGCTCACCGAGTGGCGCGAGTTCGTCGACCTCGCCCCCGAGGCGCTGGCCGGCACTGTGCGCGCCCGGGTGATCGTCGACGGCCGCAACTGCCTGGACACCGGGCGCTGGACCGACGCCGGGTGGAGGCTCTACGCCCTGGGCCGCCGGCCTGCCGCCTGAGCCGTCGGCGACTCGACGCCCGCCATACTCCGGCACGCAACCTGCCCGACACCCGCGGGTGGGACCGTTGGGGCGTGCGAGTCGCGATCGTCGCCGAATCGTTCCTGCCCAATGTCAACGGTGTGTCCAACTCGGTGCTGCGGGTGCTCGAGCACCTGCGCCGCACCGGGCATGAAGCGCTGGTGATCGCCCCCGACAACCCGCCCGGCCATCCGGCGGCCGCCCGGGTCCACGACGGGGTCCGGGTGCACCGGGTGCCCTCCCGGATGTTCCCGAAGGTGACGTCACTGCCGCTGGGGGTGCCGCTGCCCCGGATGGTGCGGGTGCTGCGCGGGTTCGACCCGCACGTGGTGCACCTGGCCTCCCCGGCGCTGCTGGGCTACGGGGGCCTGCTGGCTGCCCGCAGGATCGGAGTGCCGACCGTGGCGGTCTACCAGACCGATGTCGCCGGGTTCGCGGTCAGCTATGGGATGGGATTCGCCGCCCGGGCGCTCTGGTCGTGGACCAGGCACCTGCACGGTTTGGCCGACCGCACCCTGGCGCCCTCGAGTTCGGCGATGGAACGGCTTCACAGCCAGGGCATTCCGCGGATCCATCATTGGCCGCGGGGAGTCGACGTCACCGGGTTCGCGCCATCGGCGCGGGACCAGGGTCTGCGCCGGCGGTGGTCGCCGGACGGTAAGCCGATCGTCGGTTTCGTCGGGCGGCTCGCGCCGGAGAAACACGTCGAGCGGCTGGCGGTGTTGGAGCGCCGCGAGGATCTGCAACTGGTGATCGTCGGTGACGGCGTGGACGCCGCCGCGTTGGCCCGGCGACTGCCCTCGGCGGTGTTCACCGGTGCGCTGCACGGTGAACGGCTGGCGGCCGCCTACGCCAGTCTGGATGCTTTCGTGCACCCCGGTGAGCACGAGACCTTCTGCCAGGCCGTCCAGGAGGCGCTGGCCAGCGGAGTGCCGGTCATCGCCCCCGATGCCGGCGGCCCCCGGGACCTGGTGGCGCCCGGCCGCACCGGGCTGCTGCTCCCGGTGGCGGACTTCGAGTCGCGGTTACCGGAGGCGGTGGACCACCTGCTCGGCCATCGGGCCCGCTATGGCGCGGCGGCCCGGCGCAGCGTGCTGGAACGCACCTGGCCGATGGTCTGCGATCTGCTGCTCGACCACTACGCGGCGGTGCGCAGCGACCGGGGCGCGGGGCCGGCGGCGCTGCGCACGGCCTGACCGGGGACTCAACTCACCGGTGCCGTGGCCCGTTCGGGAGCGGGCCGCCACCCGACGTAGGTGAGATACAGACCGATCAGTGCCAGCGCCACGTAGCCGATCCGCCACGCCAGGTTCGCACCGATCACCGCGTTGGCCGCGGTCATGAACGCCTCCGGAAAAGCCAGCAGAACCACCCCGCGCAGCACCAGTAGCCAGCCCACCACCGAGATGATGACCGCCGGCGGATTGGACCACGAGGTGTGCACCGCGACCACGATCAGTCCGAGTACCAGAATGAACGCGCCGACCACCCAGGGCCACAACGGATTCGCCGCGAAATCCTCCAGCAGGGTGTGCATCTTCGGAGCGCGCACCGCGGCAGCCAGGGGCACGATGATCAGGAAAGGACCCAGTACCCGGGCGAACTCCCGGGTCGTGCGGTCCGGGGCGTGTTCTGCATTCATGGGACTGCCTCCTTGCCCGTTGAGTTCCCCGGAGGGCGCCGTCGTCAAACCTGCCGCACCGACCGCACCCTGATACGTCCGCCGCGGTGCGGTTCGAGGATGACCCCGCGCACCCGTTGCCGCTCGCCGGGGGCGGTCGTGGTCGCCAGGTCGACGCGGCGCAGGACCTCGCGCAGCACCACCCGCATCTCGGTCATGGCGAAACCGGCCCCCAGGCAGCGCCGGTTACCTCCGCCGAACGGGAACCAGGTGCTGGGGCTCAGCGTGGCGCCCACCATGCGATCCGGGTCGAAACGGTCCGGTTGCTCGTAGAGCGCGGGGCTGGCGTGCACGAGCCCGATCCCCGGGGCCACCATGATCCCGGCGGGCAGCCGGTAGCCGCCCAGTTCGACCTCGGCGGTGAGCTTGCGGCCGACGTCGAAGACCACCGGTCGGATCCGCAAGGTCTCCTTGGCGACCGCGTCGAGGTACTCGTCGCCGTCGGGATCCCCGGCGGCGCTGGCCTCGGCGGCGCGCACCGCCGCCGCCAGGGCGACGGGGTGACGGGTCAGCCGTTCCAGGGCCCAGGTCAGCGCCGTGGCCGTGGTGTCATGCCCGGCGGCCAGCAGGGTCATCAACTGGTCGCGCAGTTCGCGGTCGTCCATCCGACGGCCGTCGGCGTCGGCGGCCCGCACCAGCATCGCCAGCACGTCGGTGCGCTGCTCGAGGTCCGGGTCGGCGCGGCGTTCGGCGATCTCGGCGTAGAGCAGCCGGTCGGCGGCCCGCAGCCGGCGGGGCACGAACCGCCAGCCGGGCCGGCGCTGCAGGGCTGGATTGGCCACCGCCAGCATCGCCCACCCGCCGAGGTTGAGCACCCGGGGCATGGCCTCCCGCAGCGCCGCCAGCCGCTGCGGGTCGCTGGCGCCGATCACCGTGCGCAGAATGATCTCCAAGGTCAGCGCCGACATCCGCGGGCCGACGGCGAAGTCGCGTCCCACCGGCCAGTCGGCGACGCTCTCGGCCGCGATCTCGGCCATGACCGGGGTCTGGCGCGCGACGGCGTCGCGGCCGAACGGCGCCATCATCAGCCGGCGGCGGTCACGGTGCAGGTCTTCGTCGATCACCAGTACCGAGGTTTCACCAAGGATTCCGGCAAGCACGGAGTTCGCCTCTCCGGCGTGGTAAACCGCCGGATCCCC
>Ga0180433_10011153_pt1 | contig 10697 bp, 8 predicted proteins | sample SS_ome_8_FD_132980 | JGI IMG/M metagenome (GOLD analysis project Ga0180433, IMG submission 132980) | Hypersaline lake sediment archaeal communities from the Salton Sea, California, USA - SS_1_D_1 metaG | ecosystem: Environmental > Aquatic > Non-marine Saline and Alkaline > Hypersaline > Sediment...
TTCTGCTTCGAGAAACTTTGAATTAAACATTAGGGAATATTTAGATAATCATTCATTGGAGCGATTTCTCGATTTCAAGGTATATTTATGGGTGTCTGGAAATGGCACCGAATTCTCAATGGATGACCTTTATTTATATTCAATGTACGAGCGAGTACAACTCACGGATGCCCCGCGAACGGACGAAACACGTTGTGAATTTGTCGATTATCTCGTTGCAGATCGAGATTTCGACTACTGGTATTTTTATAATGACTTGGAAATCAATGATGTGGACATGACTAACATCAGAACCAGTGAATATACGGATGAATTTGACGAGGAAAACGACAGGTATTATTTCGAGGATACCGCGCAAGAAAATGATGTATATGAATCTTATCTAGATTACAATCCGAACTATGATATCGAATATGAGATTGAATCTGATGGAGCAACAGCAGATCTTAGAATCGAATATTCCGCAGACATTGCCGTGAGAAACTGCACTTTAGTTCTTGATCTCTCAGACGAAGAAATCTACATGGAGAATTGGACCTACAATGGAGAGCAAAGTTCGAGAACTTTCATTCTAGAAATTCCTAGAATTAATTTCACTACAAGTACGAGAGTGTTACGATTAGAAGGTGTTTCAGAGTTTCCTAATGCGCACTTTTCAGAATTTGAATGCCAAGAATTAGTGTTCATAGATGGTACTCCTCACACCTATGAATATAGAGGGTATATCGAATATCCCAGGTATTCTCAAGCATTCTATCTGAAGGAAATTTCAGAAGACTGGACGATAGATGGGGTTCACTATGGATCCAAGACAATGACAATATCGTCTTCTACAGGCTTTTACGAATGCTCTGGGTATGATAGTTCAATAACGACATCCTATCTAAAATTCACTGCTGATCCAGTTGATTCTCTTACCATTTATGATCTAGAAGAAGAATCGAAACTCAAAATAGAAATTAAATTGAATCTTCCCGTGCAGAATGCCAGTATCACGTTTGCCCTTCCTTCCGAGTTACGCTATGAAATTAGAACAACATTATCATCCCTCTCAAAGATCCCAGATATTGCGGGCTACGATTATTACATCTTCTTTTATAATGGATTAGAGGAAGGAACGAATAATATTTATGTCGAGTACAGGATCCATACCATTGAGGACGATTCTAGACTCTACTTGTTAATTGTCATCCTGTCGATAGGATTTGTCGGACTCTATTATTACCGAAAGAAAACGCTCGAAAAGCTGGAAACCAAGGGAATGACTCCCGAGCAAAAAAAGAAATATTTGGAGAAAAAGAAGCAGAATAAACCAGAAAGTTATCTCTCAAGGACCTGGAAATCATTGAAAAAGCAAGTAAAAGAAATCATTCCTGAGAAAAAACAAATCAAAAAAATTAAAAAACCGAGGGTGTTGCACTAAATGGTATCGAAAAATAAGGTGTGGAGGGTCATTAAAAGCCTTCTTTCCGTGATCTTTTTTGTCGTGTTGTTTTTATTTTCATTCGTTTCGACTCCGAGCTTGTTGCAAGTATTCAGCACGTTTCTTTTAGTAATGACAATAGGATCCATTTTGGATGCAAAAAGAACGCTCGGAGCGAGAATTCTTAAAATCATCTTGTACATCATTTATTTATTGTATTCTCTCTATACATTAGGGATTTTTTATAATATAGGAGATATTATAGGGCTCTTTAATTTCCGAGAATTGAATCAAGAGAAAATCTTCAAGTTCATGTTTGGATTCGTTGCTCCTCTCTGCATGTTATTCGTTGGGAAGAAATTATCTAACATCATGATTAGAGGACGCAAGGTATTCCAATTTTATACCGTGTGGGGACTTTATTTATTAATCGCATTCATTTGGGATTTATTTTATCCCTCCGAGGTAATCATTGAGTATCTCTTTGCATTTTGGATTTTATCATTGCTTACCATCGGATATTATAAACTATCAAAAGGAGGTACTGCTCATGAGTGACCCTGAAATAACGCAAAAAAAAGCATTTTATATAGGCCGCGTGATCCTGTTTTCAATATTTTATTTTATCGTGGATCTCTGGTTATCGTCGCTGAATGATGAAACACTCATCCAGAATTGGGGGATCGGACTAATAGGAATGATGATATTCACGTTTTTCTATTGCGTGGATCATGTCAATCTCGTGTTATTCAAGATGAATAAAATCAATTCGTTCATGATTGATTTTTTTCTGTCCTGGATCCTCTCCGATAGCATCGATTTCATGCAAACGACGTGGGATTTATCGCTCACGGTCTTAAGCTTATTTGGTTTATTATGAATTTTAAAAATGAGACGAGAATACAAGAAAAAAAGAGGTAAATTAAAAATTGGCAAAGAAAAACAAAATTGGAATGAAAGTAGCATTATTCATGTTTATTGGGATTATATTTTTAACAATTCCCTTACTTGCACGAGCTGATACACGAGCTGATAGTGGATCGGGACCAGGATCCGCAACTGCAGGAAATGAATTATTCGTGCATTATAAATTTGAATCCTTGAATTGGGATGGGGAACCAAATGAGGTTGTTGATAATCTCGGAAATGTTCATGGAAAAGCTCATGGAGCTCAAGCAGATCCAAGTGGGAAAGTTGGGCGATGTGCTGATTTTGATTCCACGTCTTATATTGAATTGAGCGATAACGTGTTGGTTTCGCCTAAATTCACGCTCTCACTCTGGTTAAATGTTGATAATGATTCTATTGCATCAGGATATAAACCGATTTTCATGCAAAAGAATTTAGGGGAAGGAATTGGATATAATAAATTCTTGTTGAGATTAAACGGAACAACGAATAAACCAGAAGTGGTTTGTCGGGGATTAGAAAACAATGATGCGGGAAAATTAATTGAAGTCAATAAAACGCTCAATAAAGATACGTGGTATCATCTCGTGGTGCTCTTTGATGAAACAAATGTTCAGGTGTACATTAATAATGACTTGAAAATTACAGGAGCACACGGAACTGATGGGAATTTTCAAGATTACAGCCAAATCATCGCAATTGGAGGACATTCTTCAGAAGGATTCTTTCACGGGAAAATTGATGATTTTCGAGTCTATAATACGACACTCACCGCAGCAGAAATAACTTCCATTTTCAATTTAGAAGATAATGTTACCGAAGAACAAGAAGAAGAAACCACTGACGAAAGTAGCAGCGGAGGATCAAGCAAGAAGGATGAGGAAAAAGACAAAGAACCAACGAATCAAACGACGACGGCAAATGAAACCGCGACATTTCCCATTACATTTAATGTATTCGAGATCTTCAATTTTTTAGTTGCGAGATTAGGTTTTCAAGGAGCTTTACTCATTTCATTTACGATGATAGGATGCACGTTCTTTACGGTATTATCCTTTAAACTCTATACTTATCAGAAAAGACCCATCATTTTCACGAATAAGTATAAATCATATGGAGACATGCGGTTAGGACGGTTAGTTTCGTGTGAAAAAGCAAGACAACCAGAGCTCATGAATTATTATCAATTGAACATTCGGGATAAACTAAAAGGCTTCATGCCATATTATAGCATTCAGCACTTTGAACAAATGAGAGAACGAAAATGGAGGACTGAGAATTGGGGGATCTTACGATTTGAATTTTATCCTCATTATTACGTGAAAGACGCGATCCTTCCTCCGAGATTACAATTTAAGATTCCTATCTTAAAAGATACGTTTGGAAATAAAGTCAAGTATTATCTTTTCAGGTTCTTTAATCTCATGCCCTCTCTCACGATTGCTCAGTTATTCTATAATTCGCTTGAATTTGATGACAAGAATGCGGTTCTCGTGGATAAAATCAACATCATTCAATTAGAATACTTGATGGAGAGAAAACACCTAGAATATTTCACGGAATTCGAGAAAAACGAATATTTTGACAGCGTGGATCGCGACGCATGGATCAAGTATCCTGAAATGAAATTAGTGAGCTTGGTCCAAGATGAGGAAAAAGAAGTGTTCATCAAGAAATATGATCAATACATGATAGAATATCTTCCTTTGAGAGCTCAATTAGACGAACTCACGTTAGGAAATGCGTTATCTCACATTGATAAGGAGTCCATCATCCATGTCATTGATGAAAATGGAGAAGAAGGAGAAGATAAAGAGCAACTGATCAAGGACCTGCAAGAGTCAATTGATGAGCTTCAATTCAAGCACGGGTTATCTGAAGAACTCATTGAGGTCATTGACGTGATCCTCAAGGCATTGGAAGAGCGTCGAGAATATCAAAAGGAACACGTTTCACACGGCATCATGGATGAAAAAGACCAATACTTTTTCCTTACTCTGGATGAGATCTCAAATTTAGAGCACGATCCTTCATATCGTAAAGTCCGAAAAATAGGGGAGCCCATTCCAAAGATACGAAAAATCGACGATCTCAATCAAGCCATTCAATATGCAATGGATCTTCGAGAAATGCGGGAATTATATGAAATGAAGCTCTTAGAGGAACGGGTGAGGCTCAAGGAAACCGAACTAAAACTCCAACAAGAGATCGATAAAAACACGAGATTTCACGTCGAGCGCGAAGAACTCATTGAAACGCAAGTCAAGAAAATTCGGGAATTCTACGAAAAACGGACCGATACCAAGATCGATTTTGCGATCAAGGTCCTGGAGTTAGCTGAACATACGGGAAAAAACATAGAAGAAGCTCTCAAGGAAGCATACCTCGAAGAGATCAAGAAAAAGCGAAATGATGATCAAGCAGTCAAGCAGCTCACCTATGAAAAAGAATTGCTCCAAAAAATGCTCCTGGAACAACAAGAAAAAGGATCACAATTTGAAATTAAACTCACGGACGATTCGACCCCTCCCATTCGAACGCTTTCAGAATTAAAAAAAATGAGAAATGATGATGTAGGAAACGGAGGTTTTTAATCAATGAATAAAAGCGACTTGCGAAAAATGACCAAGGACGAGCTCATTGAACATGCATTAGAGCTTACCGAAAAAATTGAGGAATTAATGATCTTACTCTACGAAAAAGATCAAGTCATCCAAGAGCACGTTGCAAGATACTGGTCTTGGGATGAAATCAAGAAGAAATTCGATTCCATTGATAATATCAGCGAGTCGCTCGCATTTTTAGATAAAATTTTAGCAGAAAAAGCCATTTGCTCCAATAAAGAATGTCCCATTTTTCCCTTGCTCTGGGAGATTGAAGCGCAAAAATTCTCACTCGAACAAAATTATTCGGGAGTCTTTGATATTGAGACGGCAAAAAAGACCTTTCGCTCCAATAAAGCTCATTATAATAAATGGTCAGAACAGTATTGGGATCTTCGCTTTAAACTGAATAAAGCGTATCAAGAAATCAAGATGATCGGCATTCCAAACGAATCTAAATTACTGAAAGTCACTCAAGCGCATGAACGCTCCTTGCAAACCATTGAAAAATTAGGAGAAGCAGGCATCCCGTGGCATGGAGAAGTAGGACATGAAATAGATGATGAGATCTCCAGAAATACTGATATTCTCAGAAATGATGATCCTGACCTGCAAAAACGATATTACTTGTTTGATGAAGAGAAGAACCAAAAGAAGAAGAAACAACCTAAACCACCTAAAAAGGAGATGATCGATGCCAGGCTACGCAAGACTTGAAAAACGCTATCCTAATAGTTGGATTGAATACCGCGTTGATGGACGACTCTATAAAGTACTCAATCCAAGAGAATTACTCTTAGATGTGTTCAAGTATAAAAAACCTCCCCGCGATTGGGACCTAAAATCAATCATTTTAGTGGGGCCTCAAGGATCGGGAAAGAGCACCATCATTAGATACATCGTTGATCTCATTCAAAACAATCCAGATTATGCGCCCTATCTGGCTGTTGTGAGTTCTAATGACATTCGGATCCTGTCTGATACGCGTTACAAGCACTATTTTGAGGATGCGAGGGTCATCGTATTAATCGTTGATGACGTGATCAGAGAAGGATTTGACTCTCGACGAGCAATGAGTTCCTCCAATGTAGGGTTAACGCAACAATTCTGCATTACCAGGCATATCCTCCGTGAACATTTTGGTCCTTCGGGCATCATTTTTCTCATCTTCGCAACGCAAATTTATTCCCGAATTGACCCTACCATACGCGAACCTGCAACCATTCAAATTTTTACCTCATATTACGATCAAAAATGGTTTCTCCAACAATTCTCGGGAAAAGATGTTGAATTCCTCAGGATGAAAACGTATGAAGGGATGGTTGCATCCGACTTTGACGCGCGAAGGTTCGCACTAATGAAAACCCTTACTGGAGATGTCGCTACCATTGAAGTTCCGTTTCTCAGCAACAAGGAGGTATCTATCTCGTACATGGATCGGACCATCAATAAAGATGCCGCCATTAATGAACTCGCTAATACTCTTAGAGAGCGTTTTACACCCATTAACGACTACAAAAAAAATGTCCTTAAAGGATACTTGAGTTTAGAAGCTCAGAAGTTCGAAAATGAATATTGTTTATCGTTAAGTAAATCCGATCTGGTTACTGCGGTCAATCGCGCCATTTATTTTGAATTTCAAGATCACCCGGAACTCTTCGAAAATCAGGTGAATGAAGCAAAAAATGACGATGGTTATGTTATGGATCTTTCGAAACCTATCATTAAAAACCGAATCGTTGGGATGCTCTACTCGTGTGGTCAACAATCGATTGCAGGCATTACTAAAGCCATCATGAAACCCCATGAAGATTATGATGAACTCTATGCGAAAGTCAATTCCGAGCTAAATAGAAATGATGACCTTTTTGTTCGAATTGATAGAGGATTATTCATGTTAAATCATAACTTTGATGCTCTAAATCTCAAGGGATTAAACGAACAAGCTTCTAAAACATGATTCATGATCATTATCGAATTAAAAATTCATTCAAATTAAACAAAAAACTCTATAAAAATTAAAAAAAAGGAGGTGATCACGACGAGTAAAAGAAGAGGTCCTAAACGAAAAGCATCTACAGGTAAATGGCGACGAACGTTCCGTAAAGTCAATGGTGAACGACGAGCTGTAAAGGTGCGACGAAATGCTGATGGGACCGAAGATGTGAAAGTATTATACCCTCGGAAATAGCTCTTTATTCCAGATCAGCTCTAACTCTAACTCTTTTTTTTTAATTTAAATAATCTACCAAAAAAAATTAATTGGAGGTCTCAAAAAATCATGTTAAAAATAAAAAATAAAAAATATCTCATTGGAATCGCATTTTTCGTGATGATGGTATCGATTTTCCTAACACCATTCGCTTCAGTAAGAGCAGATGGTACGTGGTCAGATGAAAAAGATGATCTCAGGTGTTTCACGAAAGCGCAATTGGAAGCGTTTGGAATCATCTTAGAAGACGAGGATCCTTCAGATGCAAATGAACTCATTCAAGCCATTGAAAACTATTGGGACGTGGGAACGTGGTCTGCAACACCCGACTGCATTGACATGCTAAAAATTGAGGTCACGGAACTCGGAGACATGGCAACACTCACGATCACCGTCGAAGGCAATGTAAAAGATTGCTCTCAAGTTGCGTTCTTGATATTCGGAAATTGCTCGGGGAATCCGTGGGGAATGTATATATATTACAATAGTGGGGGGACTGGGGGAGGAGAAACAGAAATGTTTCACTACACTGATGAAGAAGGTAACTCCGTTAGTGGAACTCCTGATATCAGTGGAAGCGAAGTTGAAGTTTCCTATCCTCAAGTTGAAAATTGCCAACTCAATATCCTAGCTCTCACGTACAACAAGTACTCTGAATTAGTCTGTGCCGACATGTTCCCCGATGAATCCAGTTTTAGTTCTGATCCCGATGATCCCGCGACTGGCGGACCTGGAGACTCGACATATACAGGAATCGATCCAATCACGATGTTCTTTGATTGGCTCGCTGGTGTAATCTTTGGCGTGATGTGTGGACGACTTGATTATCTGATGTTAATGAGCATTTTCATTGTTCTCTGTAAGGTGCTCATTGACAGAAAAAACAGAGCTGCTTTAATCATCGGCATCATTTTTTCAATAATAGTGTTCTGGTCCCTCATCTGGTATTCTCTCTACATTAACTTTCTCTCTACAGATCCCTTATTAACATTCAGTGTAATGTCCATTCTTGATTTCATCACGTGCATTTTCTTCATGGCATTCCTGTTGTTTACGTATGCAAATCGCTTTAATGTCCTCAACGACAATGAATGGAGTTTCTTCTTCGGATACGCGTTGATGTTCATCGAATCGATTTTATTCATGACTCCGAATTATTTCTATTATTGCTCTGGTCAGCCAACACTCTCATTGATCATTGAAATTCTCCTATTGTTGCCATTCATTGGTGCGTTATATTTGACAGAAAAACTATCGAAAGGGAGGTTAAAATAAATGCTCTATAATTATCCCGATCCATACCTGTATTACGGTACATATCTCGCTAATACGCTGTTCGTCATCATCATGTGGCTCTGTTTTTTTGTCGGGTGGTTCGTTGTCGGATTTATCTGTGCTCGCTTCGTCTATAAAGATGCCAAGAGATCACGAGGAATGCCCGCACAAATGTGGGCTATCATTGCATTCTTATTTGGTCCACTCGGATTATTGATCTATCTCCTGATGAAAAATGCCAAGTAATTCCTAATAATTTTTCTTTTTTTTCTCACTAATATAAATTTATTCAAAATGAATGAACAACACCACTAAACATGAAATCTCGAAATAAAGCACGTTTGATCATAGTCATCGCACTGACATGCATCGTCATCACGTCAATCTTTTTCGTGCTCTTCGTGACCAAGCCTCCACCTTCTCACTGAGGCTGTTAACATCTAAATACAAGCAATCCAGATGACTGGGTTCTAAAAACGATAGAGAACTCAGGATGGGAGAGCTGCCCTCTCTTTTATCATCATTTTTTTTTATCACGCGAAATCTCCCCTTCTAATGCGTTTTTACGAAACATTTAAATATCCTTTTTAAATACTTACTAGTAAAAACGAAAGTGTTAATCCACGATGAGCATTAAGGAATATCCCAGTGATTTCTGGGATTGCTTCTGGTCAGATTATCCTGAAGTTGAATTTGAGGATAATAAAAAAGAAAAAAAAGAATGATTTATAATCTACTAAAATTCGCTCCGCACTTATCACAAAATTGAGCCTCTGGATTCACTATTTTATTCCCACAGGTAGGACAGAATTCTGTTTTAGAAGATTTTTCCTTTTGGGGTTCTTCGGGTGCTCGTGGATGATCTTGAGAGATCATTATTTGGGAAGAGTCCGTTTCTTTTCTCTTCTTTTTAAGTTTTTCTAATACAAAAAATGCTATAGGGAGACATACTATAGCAACTATCACTACAATCATCACCGGGAGGAGCACGTAATAACTAGGAATAAGGGCTATGTCATATGATACTGTTGCCGTGACCTCCTCTCGTCCCGCATTCACGAAAACAAAATACCACGTATCTTCTCTTTTAGGATTAAATTCTCCTGATGCACTGTTCACTTGTCCCGTTAACTGATCGCCATAATGTTCTATGGTATATCGATTAGGCCAATCTTCAAAATGCATGAACCCCTCAGAATCCAATAAATGCAATTCTACTTTATTTCCCGTGCTTTTAAATGACCATCGAATCAAATCATTAACTCCTCCCTCCATTTCCACGAAATTATAACTATTGTAAGGCATCTCGAAAGTACCCTTCGCGCCCCTTGCATTCACGGAAAATGAAAAAAGGCTCAAGACCATTAATAATACCGCTAAGAACTTTCTATTCATCTTTTCGTCAATTTTTCTCTTTTTTATAAACGCTATTTCAACGAATGATCTACTCATATTTAACTCTTGTGACTTCCTTGTCATACAAAAGAGTCAAAAGAGACTCCGATAATTTTCTGATTTCCTAATAGTTTATATTGAATGATTATTACTACTTACTTGTCTAATTTATATCGAAATTAGAGTGACAAATTAAAGGATAATGTGTACTATAAAAGAATTAAAGTTAGATGAAAAGATCTGTGCTTTCCTGAAGAAAAAAGCACTAGAAAGAGAAAGTTCTATCGAAACGGAAATCATCGCGATTTTAGGAGAAGCAGAAGAATTAGAACGAACACATCCAGAGTTCGTCATATTATGCAAAAAATTTCATCTCTCATGTGCTAAAAAGATATATTCATTGGTAGAAGATGCTTTGGAGAGCTTAGAAATAAGTAACTTTTAAAAACGGATCTCTTTATCCAATAATTCCAATATGTCTTTATTTCCTTCTTTTTTTAATACTTTATCAACATCCGCTTCTTTTTTTCTTCGGGACTCTAATTCATCTAAAATTCTATTAATTTCTTTATAAACATAAGGTCTTAGATACGCAGAAGCCGCATTATATCGTTGGAGAGGATCAACTTCGTTATAAATATCAACAATTTGTTTAATTATTGGGCTTAATTTTAAGTTATATTTTCTGCTCATAAATAAATCATAATTTTTATCCTAAAAAAAGTTTTGAGGACTCTTTTTAAGGATCATAAAAAGGATCTTTTTAAGATATATTTAAATACTTTATAAAACATAATAATAGTAACTAAATTAAGATTTTTTTATAAGAATAATTATACTTAATTTAAGATATTAAAAATAGAAAAAAAAAGACCTAAAA
>Ga0180433_10011154_pt1 | contig 10697 bp, 12 predicted proteins | sample SS_ome_8_FD_132980 | JGI IMG/M metagenome (GOLD analysis project Ga0180433, IMG submission 132980) | Hypersaline lake sediment archaeal communities from the Salton Sea, California, USA - SS_1_D_1 metaG | ecosystem: Environmental > Aquatic > Non-marine Saline and Alkaline > Hypersaline >...
GCCCATGGCGTTACGCATTGTGGTCCTTGTAGGCTTGCGCTCGCACACATCGGGATGTATAAATGGAAAGAAGCTTGGCATTAGACAACCCTCCTATCCCTTTGTTTTCTTCCCATCGCGACACTTCCAAGCGATATATCCCTGATCGCCCTGGCGCCGGCGTTCCTGAGATACATATCAAAGCTCTGAGCATCCATGGCGACCACGCTCGTGTGATAATGGTTTGTTACTGCCGGCGCTGTGGCTGGCACGCGCCCCGTTCTGTTCATAAAGTCAAGCATCGACGTGCCAATGCTACGCACTGAACTGTCTCGAATCACATATTCACCACTTCTGAGCACCCTTGTGCCCTCGTTTGAATTCCGGCCACCAGTATGAAACTTCTGCAAGCCGCCAAGGTGCGCTGTCCCGCCAAGCCATCCCCAAACAGCGCTTGCAGCCTTTCCGACCAACCCCCAATTGCCGCCCTTGCCTCCGCCGGTACCAAAAATTCCAGACATCGCCCACTCAGCAGCAATGTTCGCGATCTGTCTACGTATGGCCAGGGTGAATGCCTCCCAATAATCATTGAAGCTTTTCAGCTCATTCTTCATGGCATCAAAGAATACGTCGCTGAACGCAGAGCGCATACCCTCGGCTGTGGTTGCTGCCAGGTCTTTCCACAGCTTGAACTCGTCGCTCATGGTTCGGAACGTATCCCGGAATCCCCTCATCAGCCCCTTGCCGACCTCTGTCCTTCCCCCGACCTCGCCAAGTTCGGCTTCCTCCATTTCGTCAATGCCTGGATATTGCGACCTGAGCGTGTCTATCAGCTGTCGTACACGTATCAGATGTGCCAGAAATCCGGGATGCTTCATGGCAAGAAGTTCAATCTCTTTGTACGTGGCCTCGTGAGCAGCTATCTGCTCGTCAAGGCTGCGCCGCATATCTTCTGCCTGTTGCTTGATAAGCATTTTCTGGTATTCATACTCGTCAAGCTCTATCTTCTTGATTCGCTTTGAAGCCCTGTCTCGCAAATCGGCAGCACGTGCATATCCTCTGTCGATTCTCTGTCCGTATCGGATGCGCGCCCTCTCAAGCTTTTCTAGCTCGCGCAGTCGTTTTTCTTCCTCGCGCTGTGCTTTGGCCCTATCCCTTTCAGCCTTGCGCGCATCGGCAGCCTGCTTATTCTTGTCTCTCTCGATGCTCTTTTCAAGTGTGGCAAGCTTCGCCTTCGCCTTGTTCAGATTGTCAAAGGCATCACGTACGCGCTGTTCTTCTTCCTCGCCAAGTGTCTCAACGTAGTCCTGAATAGCAGCACCGACTTCTTTCCTGAGTGTCACAATTGCAGCACGGATCTTGCCAATATTCTCAACAGTTGGTGTGGTTCCCTTTAACTTTTCAAACGTTAATCCAGGACCAAAGACGCCCCTTCCCAGAACACTTTGCAGCGTAGACATCGGGCCTTTTGTATCGTCTGCGCCCATTTCTTTCAGTAAGGCATTGATCGTCAACACTTGGCCGTGTATCTTTCTATATTCCGAATCATCTTCGCTCATTGCTCGAAGCTGATCTACTAGTTGCAGACGCTTTTCATAAAGAGCGTTTATGTCCTCCTCTGTTTCTTTTTCTTTCTCTGCCGCGTCCCTCGCTTTGCCGCCAAGATAGGGCTTGTTTGTGAAATAACCGCTGCCCATAATGCGGCCAACGTCCTGTACGTACTGATCCCAAGTTTTCGCCAGGCTTTCTTCCAAGCCTTCTACAATTCCCCTTAACTCTGAGTCCTTGATCTTAGCGCCAGTAAACCCCTTTTCTGGTATGGCTCGTAGCCACGCAATCAACCCCTGTTCTTCTCTGATTTTCCGAAGTTCTTCCCTGTTGAATTTGGGGCCCTCAACTGCAGTTGTTCCAACGGCGGCCAGCGCGGCCAGCCCCTGTACCGCCATGTTCATACCTGCGACAATTGTCATAATTGCAGCAGCAATAGTCTGCACAAGCGCCTTGAGCGCAGCCACGATAGGCTCTAGTGTCCCTCCAGACCTTGTAAGAGAAGCCACAAAATCGTCAAAGATAGATTTGGTCTGCGCCATCTGGCTCTGCAAGCCCTGCATGGCGATTTCGTTCATCTCGATTGCGCGATTTGTCCCGGTGACCTCTTCACGCAGATCTTTGAACGCTTCGACATTCTTCACCATCAAAGAGAACGTCATTGCGGTTCTACGTGGCAGGGCTTCAAAGGCATTGACAACATCAAATCCGCTGTCTGCCAAGCGCTGCATGGCATCTTCTATCTTACGGCCATTCCTGATGGTAATGTCACTGAACGCAAGGGGCTCCGGTAATTTCGCCAAGACTGCAGAAAACTTGTCAGTCTCCTTGACCAAGGTCGCGAGTACGCCCCTGAATGACGTACCGATGGTAGAAGCCTTCATACCACGGTCGCGGAGCACGCCGAGCCATCCGACAGTATCTTCCAGGGAAATCCCAAACTGGTGGGCGGCTACACCCATATAGTTCATGGCCGTAGTAAGGGTGTCAACCTGTAGCTTCGATTCGGAGATACCGGCCGCAAGGACATTGGCAACCCTCAGCGCCTCGCTGGCGTTCAGGTTGTAGGCCCTGATAATCGATGTCATCAGGTCTGCAACTTCGGTAAGATCGCGCCCGGTAGCAGATGCCAGGACAGCAACGGCTCCGACAGCGTCAGAAACCTCTCTTGCATTGAAGCCGGCCTGGGCCATCACTGTGGCAGCCTGCGTCATGTCGGCTGCAAAGAACTTTGTGCCAACGGCTGCGTCTCTAATGGACATTTCCATCATACGCATTTCGCCGGCAGTTGACTGTGTGATAGCCTCAAGGTTTTTCAGATCCTGGTGGAGCTGCCCAATGTCCCTTAGCGCACGAGAAATACCCGCCATCGTGCCGAAAATTGCTGCACCCATAGTCAACCATGCCAACTGAGACAGAGCCATAGCCTTCATACCTGACGCAGACCAACGTTCCATGGCACGCTGTGAATCACCCATAGCTTCAGATTGTTTTCTGACCATGAAACTAGCATGTGATACACGCTTGGAAAGTCTGTCGTAAGTTTCGGATGCTTTCTTTGATGCAGCTGAATTACCCCTGGTGGCGGTCTCGAGATCCTTCATCTGCTTTTTGGTCAGATCGACAACGCGCTTGTATTCCAGGGTGCTGAGGTTGAGCTTTTTGAACTCTGCTGTCGTTGTGGCATTGGTGACGCCCATCCTTTTCAGCTCTTGAGTGGCATCAAAGGCTGCCTTCTTTGCTTTAGAGATACCAGCCGATGCTTTTTCTGCACCTTTCCCGATGTCCTCCAGCGCCTTGGTAGCTGTGGCCGATCCAGTCTTGATTTGCGTGTGGAAGTTATTGATCGCCATCTTGGCGCGGCCAAGCGACTGCGTCAAGGCGAGCATGTCCACTATATATCGAAGACCTATCGATTCTGACTGAAAAGCCTCGGTTGCCATTCTACAATGCCTTGTACTGTATTACACAGATTGAAGAATACTGCGTTGGAAGTCATGCATAGAGAAGTCGTCATCTCCAGTCATCCGGTTCCCGAGTATGTCTTCTTTCATCTCTCTGGCCTCTTTGGCCGTGCGCATCTTCTTTGCTTGCCCGTAGTGCTTACTCTTGTGATACAGCTCCAACAGCTGCGATTTCAGCAGCCAATATGGAAGGATCATCTTGAGCAACAGCGGCTGTGGATGGTCGCCGGCCTCAAGTTTCGCCCGGATCTCAAGGTTCATTTTCCTGGACCAGGTCCCCCACTCCACGCCAAACCGTGACCACTTGGCTTTTTTTCCCTCAAGGAACTTCGCATCAATCTGCTCTATGTAATCAACAATATCCTGCTCTGTTTGCATTGGATATCCTCCAACCACTTCACAAGTGTTTCCACGCAGCTGCATTCTGTTCTGCAGGCGTATGGCCCCTGTTTAGCACCCTGCTTTTCCCGGACCCCTTATCTCTAAGATCTGCGTGTGAGATTTCCTGAATGATCGACATTATCGACAATTGTCCGTAAGTAAAGCCGCTCTCGATTTCGTCTATCGTCATGTGTAACGACTCTGCCGTGGTGGCCACCAAGACAAACTCTTTCAGGTAGTCAGGAAACTCTACCCGATTACTGCCAGGGTGGCGCGTTGTAAAAAATCTATCACCCGGCCGCTGATCCTATCCTTCTCAAGCTGCATGAAGAACAGCGCCTGTGCCTGGGCGAAACCGATGTTTTCCTCTACCCAATCCCGTGTGACGGTATCATCCTGCGCCGCAAGTGATGCGCAAACAACGTCGAGCACCATGTTCATCAGAGTTTCCAGAATGGTCGATATGCCGCCACGATCGACAATGGTCTCTATCAGCTTGGCAAAGGACGCACCTTCCTCTGCGCCGCCTTCTTCTGGCACAGAGCTCTCCCATTCCTCGTAGATTGAGACGATGTCGATCTTTTTCAGAAGCTCTGTGATCTTATCGAGCGCGGTGACCATTCGCTTTTGTGTTTTGATCGTGGAGAATCTCAGCTTGAATGTGCGGTCGGCTATATGGAAGGTGGTTTCGGATAGGTCGGGCGTAAACAGCTCTGCCAGTTCCTCCCGGGAAGGCATATCTGCGGAGACTTCTACGCTATCGGATGGTTTTTCTTCGGTAGCACTTGGATTCTTCAGTACATCTTTTGGATCGTATTCCATGGCATCCCCCTTTATTCAGTTAGGATGTTAGTTATCGCCTGATTCTGTTTCAGTTACGGTATCACATGCTAGTATTGCAGCATGAACTTCTTGTAAAAGTTGTATCCGGTGGATCCATCGGTGAAAGTCATCAGCGTTGCGATCGCGACCAGCGTGATTGACTGATCGTACGGCTCTGCGTTGTCCTTGAAGTCAATCTCGGCGCCGGAGAAGTTCTTCACTTTCGGGAAGTACATGGCGTATTGGTATCTTGACGTGTCATTGGTTACCAAGCCATCCCAAAAGAGAAGCGCAGACCGGGCCACGTCTGATCCGAGAGAGTCGATGAATTCGACCTTATCGACCTTTCGAATCACATCGCCGGCAACTGGATCTGCCGGAAAGCCAACATCTCTCAGCGTCAGCTTGCTTGCTGAGATGCTATCAACCATGGCAAGATTGAAACGTGATTCAATGCTCGCATTGGCTGGCGATGCACAAGCAACAAGGTCGAACTGTGACATACTTCCTGGCGTACTGGCAAGAAGCGCGTACTTTCGCCTACGTTTACCGTCGGTATACAGTGACGCAACATGCGAGCCTTCTGCCCCAGGAGTGGTGGCCATTGTGTTAAAAATGGTCTGCCCATTCATCAACGCCTCGACGTACGGGCTCAGATCCTGTGTGTTGAACGTTAGCTGCGCTGTCCTGCCGATTTCCCACATCTTTCTTGTTGTCCTTGGAATGCCCTCCTCTTTCTGGAAAACATCCTTGGTCACCGGGATTCGTGCAGATTTGATCGTACCGAGATCGTACCAGCTGGCAGTAGGGTTATCAACGCTGAACGTTGACGTTGGAGACGAATCAACCCAGGTTGTCACCTCAGTTGTCGTCATCCAGAGTCTCGGCGCTACGATTTCAACAAAATCAAGCTGTAGATTCGGTGCGTCTTTGGTTGTGGTCATGTGCTCACCTCCCTAAACCACGTTTTAGCTCTTTGCGCCCATTGGTTGGCTAACAAAGAGGTTGTTGCCAAGGATAACGGGAGCGGCCAACTCGGCAAATCCTTCGTTCAAGACTTTCCGGTCAAGCTTGCCGTTATCCAGTGTTTTGATGATGAAATTCCCCTTGATACGCTTCCTCAATATCGGGCGGAAATAGTCGGTAAGCATACCAAGTTCATCAACATGCCAGCTAGGCAAAGGATGTACATCCCGATTGCCGGGTTGCCCAAGGTGTCCCTCGGTTATTGCCTTTACCTGCTTGCCGAAGCCTTCGTTCCCTGGGCACCTGATCTCGATCTCTGCTACAATCTTGTGTCTCAACAACATACTGAAAAGATTGTGCAGTTCTTTCAGGCTCTCAGAGATCGCTTTGTCTCGACAATCTGGCCTACTACAATGAGATCGCTTACTATTAAAAGCCTCGTAAGGCTGTTTGCAGAATTTACAGACAATCTTATTGGGTGGCATCGTTACACATTCCTGTCCGTCTTTACTCTCGTGTAGACGTCAATGGCAATACTGTCGATACCTGTTGCATATTCCATTGTGGGCCCGACAGCAACGTTAATAACATCGATTGTGCCGATTATTGTAGCCGTTGGTTTGTGATAAAAGTCGATTTGTTTGACGCTGTTTCCCTGCCGATCAACGGCGGCGAGAACATCGTCAACAAAGTCCATCATGTCTTCATTGGTTTCGTCAAACCTCTGAACGCATATCAACCTCGGTGTTGACTCTACCCACCTTTGTGCCCGGTATGGCCCTATCCAGAAAATCAGCCACTGATTCACGTCCGTCGGCTTTGGCTGAGATCCAGGGTTGTAATAGATCCTGGTTGTTGACAGCTCTGCCTTTAGGTGTCGGCGCCATGACCAGTATACGTTTGATGGATCTCTAGACTTTTCATGCATCGCCTAAACTCCGCTATGCGCCTTTCTGATAGCATTCTTCAAGGCGCCATGAAAATTCTGCCTAACTTGCGATCCAGGTCTTAGTTTTCGCCTGCCACCGGGCGCTATTGGTGGAGCAAGCTCATCAATTGCTGGACGAAAAAGAGGTCTATCTTGTCCTTCTACTTCTACGCCGAACTCATTCTTTAGTGCCCTGGCATAAGCGTCTTGATCATCCATTGCGCGCAGACCGGCGAAAATCTCAATCCACTTCATTGTTTCTGAAATCAAGGTAACCTTGACATTTCGAAGGATAGCTCCGGTTTCATACCAAAATCTATCGTGTCCTTTTTCCTTAATCCATACATCAGAAAGCGCTCTCCAATCTCCAGTATGTTTCGAAACCCACGCTGGCGTTGTGGATACGTTAATTCCAGATCTCACAAGTGCAACATATCTTCTTCCGGCATCCAGCGCCGCGATCTTTGAAGATTTCGAAAGATACTTCGGTAACCTATCCATATTCCTGAACAGCCGAAACACATCCTTTGAATTTGCAATAAACCCTGGCATGCTTACCTTTCGTCTATTGAGAATCTTACCCTGTAGGCCTGGCCCTCCCACGTCGAATCGTCCACGTCCTGAATTTGCAACTTGTCACCATTCGTGTCCACAAATCGATCTCCGGCCCGTGGCGTCCAGCTGGCGTTGACAGACCGAGGGATCGCTCCAATGTATGCTGTCGTTTCCTGTTCGCCGATCTTCGTCTCAACGTCGCCGATCTTGATATTTTGCAGATTGATATATACGCTGTTCTTCTGTGCCACCCACCCATAATCAACGCTCGCTGTGCCAGCAGGCTGATCCCACACGTCAGTGGACGCATTGCCCTGCTCATGCCATCGCTGAAACATTCCACTGGCATTGCATTGACGCAGATATATGCGCTTATACATGCTGGCATTGACTGTATTCGGGATGTCAAGCTTCACCGGGACGTATCGCTCACCATCGCCTATCACCAGCTCGCCGTCGGTAAAGGTCGCGTTATATCCGGCCAGAATTGTGTATTCGTCCCTTGGCATATCCTGGCTCACGTCGGCCTTAAGCAATAATGCGTTGAACGTATCGCCGGCCGAAGTGTATTCAGACCCGTGTCTTGCAACCTGTGATACCAGAATGTCTCGTGCTTTTGTCAGTATCGGCATATTGCTCCATCGAAAAGTCAGTGTTTATGCGCTGACAATATCTCCGCTCGTGTCTACCTCAAATCCGTATATAGTATCATTGTCAGTCTTCCCGATGATGGTAAACTCAGGCCAGTCACCAGTATGTTCTACGCCAACGGCGACCAGCTGTTCATTCAGCATCCTCTCAAGATTTCTCCTAAGCTCCTCAAGCGATACCTTCTTTGCCTTGATTATCACATCGATCAGCCGAACCTCGTCTATCAGGATATTCTGTATGGCCGGCGTTCCGATGATATTCAATGCCGCCTTGATGATCACACATGCCCGGAGAGCCTCCGCGGCCATGGCATCATCGCCGTTAACGACAGTTTGCCAATTCGGGACATAAGTCTTGCAGATGTTTCGCTCTGCGATCCCGTGGATCATGTCAGACTTAATCTCAGCGTCTGATAATTCGTTGGTCGTAATGCCGAGCAAAACACGAACATCTGTTGGGAAATCAGTATCCCCTTGTCTATCGACAATTCTTGATATTCTATCGACCATGTCGGCTCCTTACGACTGACGGATAACCAGATCTCCAACCAGTATCCTAACGGGAGATGCGTTGTTTTCCAGTGCCTTGATCTTGATCCATGGCATTGCGCGTAGGGTAAAAGTATACAAATCCCGACTTCCAGTGGCAATTGTCCCGCCACGATGTGACGCACAAACAGGACTTGCCGTCGATGGTGTAAAAAAGTCACCACCCTGTGTTGCGTTGACCTTGTAGCTCAAATTCAGGTATCCGCCTGGCCCGGACGCCGTAATGTCAAACATGACCCGCTCTTCGATGTTCCCGCCAATGTTGCCAAGGTAAATCGGATCTGATTCTATGCTCGCATTTTTGGCCACATCGTCATTTTCAAATACCCGGATGGTATACAATTTTTGTCGGCTCATTTGTTATTTCCCCCCTACCCTGAAACATCATAGAACACATTGATAGTCGGCGTGGCCTCTCTATTTGACACCTTCACATCTGACAGGCTGCCGGCCAACGCAAACACCCCGTCAGAAATAATATCAAGAGACGCCGTTGATTGGCCGGTGATTTCAACGTTCAGCACCCCTGCACTGGTGATCTTCTCAATAAACAAGACCGTTGCCTTGGCCAAGCCCAACGGCATGATGCTGAGATTTGTGCTTCCAGGGGCCACAGCTATCCTCCCACTTGCACCCTCAGTAACTGTCTTCGTCACTGAATAAGGATATTGCCGTTCAACGTCATCACCGTCAAACCGGATCAGCCTCCCAGAAAACTTCGTTTGAATGGCCATGCTGTCCTCTCTCTATAAGATCTCTTGAATCAGTTGTTCCAGCCTGTGGATATGGCTTTCCATTGTCAACGTTGGTCTTAACTCCTCAACGTTTTGCTTCAATGCCGGGTAGTTCTTTTCAAGGATCTCCGGTGTCAATTGTCTAAGATCCTTGAACACGAGTCCTACTTTATTGTCAAGCACATATTCGGCTGTCGCCGGCGCACCGAACACGATTATTGGCATCCCAGACATCAGGTATTCTTGCTCTTTGTTCGTACGCGTAAGGTTAACTTGCATCTGGCTTTCGTCAGCATTGTTGAATACGACCATGCCCCACTTACGCTTTCTGAGCTCAGCCATCAACTTGTCATACTTCATCGCCGGATGAACATAGGCGCCTATGTTTGCATATGTGACAGTCGCATCGTCGTTTCCAAAAATCAGATGAACCTCGTGACCTTGACCAACAATATACTTGAAAATATCATAAAGTTGTCGATAGCGATACAGGGGCGTATTATATGGTGGCGACGCTGCACCGCCCTGGTAGACAAGTCCCCTGCGTTCGGAAGCCGGCAATCCATCTTCCTTCAAGTATTCCTCGTTGCAGTAATGCTCAATCACTGCCACGGGTTTTCCGCGAAGCTGATCTTTGTGTAGATCCTCAACTGTGTAATCACGACAACCGACCGATGGAAAAAGAACGGCGTCGGCATTTGTCAGCGCCCTTTGTTCTGAGATCGAAATCATACCAATCCTGATACCGTCCAGGTCGTGTGCGTCCAGGATTATCTTCGCATCCGGTTTGTGCTGGCGGATCTTGTTAAGCTGCCAGTTCGGCTCGTTCGAATGGATCCACAGGTCTGCATCGACACTCTTGACCATGTTCTCGAATTGCCTCTTCGTGTGATACATCGAGAAGCGATCAAAGTGCCACGTTCCGAACGAAGGCTGCCTGGCCATGTGGTGGATCTCGTACCTGCCGGTCTTCATCAAAGAAGTGGCCAACTTTATCACTCGAATGCAGCAATGTTCTGAGGTCCAGAAGATTTTGATCTTCTTGTCAGAAGGCGTTGACACGACCGTGTTGACCTCTTTCACTCTTTCGGGCTCTTTCACCGGTTGCTGACTTGGTGCCTTTGACTGATAGACTTGGTGCACCATGTCGAGAACTTGGTCACTGAACACTTTGAAACTGTATTCCTTTTCGAGAACCTTGACGTTTTTGGCCATTGTTTGGCACGTATCACCACTGGCCATCAATTTCATACATTCGGCCAATGCCATCACATCAACATCGATACCGGGGATAAAGATCCCGTCGAAGTTGCTTTGTTTTCCGGCACATGTAAGCCCTGTTTTCTGTGGGATTACAAACTCGTTCATTGGTTGCCCATCAACTGTGATGATCGGCTTGCCGGCTGCAATAGCCTCCAGGAATGTCAACCCGAGCCCTTCCCATTTTGAAGGAAGCACAACGCAATCTGCCATGTGATACATTGCAATCATTTTTTCTCGGGATACTGTGCCGCGTTCAATCGTGATATTCCCGTGTTCCTCTGATGTGCCGTCCTGCTGTCCATGCACAAGGAGCCTAATGTTGTCGCCAAAATCCGCAGCTTGAAAAGCATCGATCACA
>Ga0180433_10011155_pt1 | contig 10694 bp, 6 predicted proteins | sample SS_ome_8_FD_132980 | JGI IMG/M metagenome (GOLD analysis project Ga0180433, IMG submission 132980) | Hypersaline lake sediment archaeal communities from the Salton Sea, California, USA - SS_1_D_1 metaG | ecosystem: Environmental > Aquatic > Non-marine Saline and Alkaline > Hypersaline > Sediment...
GGAAAGACCTTTACTTCCGTTATTTCCATGTCAGCAATCCTTATGAAAGATACCTTTACTATCCCTTTTATACGGTTTATAAAACAAAAAACAGTTATATTATAAGTGTATTAAAACTTATAACTTTGTCAATTTTTTAATAAACTTTTAAATCAAACACTCGGCAGCTCGCAATTTCGCTGATCTGGCCGATGGGTTTATTCTAATTTCCTCCTCTTGTCCCACAATAACTTTCGGAGTCAACACCCGAATATCACCTCTATCAGCACGCTCTTTAAAAAAGTCTTTTACTAAACGATCTTCCAAAGAATGAAAACTAATACAGACTAATCTTCCGCCGACTTTGAGTGTTTGTAGTGCTATAGGCAAAAAAGCTGATATGTTACCCAGCTCCTTATTTACATATATTCTTAAAGCCTGAAAAATTCGGGTTGCTGGGTGAATTCTCTCCCGCTTTGCTTTCGGCACCACCCTTTCTACTATTTTTGCAAGATCTTTCGTTGTGCGTATTTTCTTATTTTTTCTTTCCTGAACAATCGCATAAGCAATGCGTTTTGAATACCTTTCTTCTCCCAACTGACGAAATATTTGGTACAACTTTTCTTCTGACGCGTCTTTTATTATTTTTTCTGCTGTTATCTGCTGATGAGCAGGCGACATACGCATATCAAGTTTTGCATCTCTGCGTAACGAAAATCCAGGCCGAGTTATAATCTGCACCTGAGAGGTTCCAAAATCTGCTAAAATACCATCAACTTTATTTATTTTTTCTTTTTTTAATATTTTATACAGTAAAGCAAAATTTCCCCATATAAGTCTCAATCTCTCTGGAAACATCTGTTGCAATGGTGGCCCATAAGTGTCTAGTGCAATGGTATCCCAATCCATTGCAATCACTTTACATGTTGGCTCTTTTTCTAAAATTGCACGGGTATGCCCCCCAGAACCAAATGTAACATCTAGATACAATCCCCCCGGCTTGGGATTCAAGTACTCTAACACTTCTTGAACTAATACCGGCTTATGATAAACTTTGGTTTCTTCACCAAACTGATAACTATTGTTTTCTTCTTCCATACTTTTTATAATCTAAAAATTAAAATTTTTTTAATAATCTAACAAAACGCAACGCTACCTTACTTCAAAGAGCTCTTACACACACTCCACCGGCTCCCTTCGACAAAGCTCAGGATGAACGGGTGGTATATATACTTATTATGACGTAAAGTGATCTACTAGTTTAATTAAATTCATACTATTTGAACCTTTAACAAGCACCAAAGACTCATTCTTTTTATCCATCATTGAGTTAAGCTTTTTAACTGCAATATCCCAAGATTCTACATGCTCAACTGTCACACCAATTGGAACTGTCTTTTTTGTCCAACTGACCATTTGCCCAACTAATATTATATGTCTGAGAGATGGAGTCTTTCTCAAAATTCTACCTAATTGACGATGCCAAAACGGACTATTGACCCCAAGCTCTAACATATCACCAAGGACCGCTATTTTTTTTGCATCAGTATCAATCTGCTCTATTGCAAGCAACGCAGCCTTCATACTCTCTGGACTTGCATTATAGCAATCATTTATTAAAACACCCTTTCCTCCTGATAAAGAGCGCTTTTCAAATCGACTTGGCATTCGAACCGGAATCTCTATTCCTTTGACAACATGCTCATCAGAGACACCGAGCAAATATCCAATAGATGCAGCCGCAAGGGCATTATATACCATTCCTGAATGGGTACCGTCCAATCGCACTTTATACTTATTGTGATAAATTTTTATAATAAAATCTACCACACCATTACCAATATTGATTTTTCTCGCCTGAATCTGATTTGTTGTTTTACAACCAAACCTAATAACTGGATGATCATAACCAACATCAGATAAAATAGGCAAATCACCGTTAATAATTCCAATACTTTCATTGGTAAAATATTTAAATATCTCTCTCTTTTCTGCAGCAATATCACTTAAAGATCCAAGACCTTCCATATGAGAATGCCCAACAGAAGTAATTAATGATATCGTCGGTTTAAGAATATCTATAAGTCGTGACATATCACCACGCCTTGATATTCCAACTTCGAACACTGCCGCCTGCAAATCTTCTTTCATTTTTAGCACATTTAACGATAAACCAATCTTTGTGTTTTGATTGCTAAACGATGCAATATGCTTTATTTTGTCGGCAGTTAAAATATTTGAAATCATCTCTTTTGTTGATGTCTTTCCTACAGAACCGGTTATAGCTACAACCGGATAATCAAATTGTGCTCTCCAGGCAGTTGCCATTGCAATAAGAGCATCAACCGTATTTTCAACTAAAACAATTAATTTATTTTTTAAAAGTTTCGCATCAATGGTATCTAAGATCTCTTTTTTTGACTCATTCAAAAAAATTCCACTAGCACCTGATTGCAACGCACTTGTTATTACTGTGTGACTGTCAAAATAAGCTCCCTCTACCGCAATAAAAATATCCCCTTTTTTCAACGTTCTAGAATCTATAGAAAATGAGACATCTTTAGGAAAATTCTTAGCTATAAACGTAACTTGTGACAACGCACCCTTTAAAAAATGTTCATCAAAACGTATCGACATCTTAAGTCTTTCCCTTATTAAATGTATTATACTTAAAGTTTTTATCAAATTTTTCATCTATCTTTTAAAAATCGATCACATTTGCTTAATTGTCAAGCATAAAAATAAATCTCTATCTCACTACCTTCCTCATTTTTCCACCATCAGAAGGCAAAATCAAACCATCTGACTCAAGTTTTTCAATTATCCTCGCAGATCTATTATACCCTATTCTAAACTTTCTTTGTAGTAAAGAAATAGAAACCTGGTCAACTCCACCTAAAAAATCCCGCACATCACTATACAATTGATCGTCTGCATCAGACAATTGCGTTTCTTCGTGATTTGCATATTCTGATAAATCTCTATAATTTGGTTGTTTTTCTAATCTAATATGATTCACTACTCGCTCTATCTCTAAACTCGACACATACGCCCCATGCAATCTTGTTAGGCAAGAAGCGCCTGAACCTAAGAATAACATGTCACCACGACCCAATAATTTTTCTGCACCACCACAGTCCAAAATAGTTCTTGAGTCAACTTTTGATGTCACCCTAAACGATACCCGACTTGGAAAATTAACTTTAATTAACCCCGTTATCACATCGACTGACGGTCTTTGAGTTGCCACTATCATATGTATCCCTGCAGCACGTGCCATCTGTGCTATTCGTGCAATCAGACTTTCAACGTCTTTACCTGCCGTCATCATTAAATCTGCAAGCTCATCTATCACGATAACTATAAATGACATTTTTTCCCCTGTTTTCTTATTATAATCAAAAATATTTCTCGCGCCAACAGCTGCCATTTTTTCGTACCGTTCTTCCATATGACTTACCACCCATTTAAGTACCGGAGAAACTTTCTTAGTATCCGTAATAATGGGGAACAAAAGATGCCCAATATCTTCATACGCAGAAAATTCTAATCTTTTTGGATCTATTAAAATAAGATTAAGTTCCTCAGGAGTCAACTTGTATAACATGCTAATTAACAGTGCATTAAGGGCAACAGATTTTCCTGATCCAGTAGACCCCGCAATTAACAGATGCGGCATCTTTGCAAGATCAACAACAACATCGTTGCCAATCGTATCTTTCCCCAAAACTAATGGTATAGCTCCTGAAAATTTCTCAAACTCTTTTGAGCGAGCAATAGAAGAAAACAATACATCCTGCCTACTTGCATTTGCTACTTCAAAACCAACCACTGATCTGCCAGGAATTGGCGCTATAATACGTATACTCAACGCTTTTAATGCAAGCGCTAAATCATCACCTAACGCAACAATTTTACTTATCTTAGAATCCGCTTTTGGTTGATACTCAAATAATGTAATAACAGGCCCACGTTTTATCGCAACAACTTTTCCAAATACCCCAAACATTTCCAATTTTTCTTCAAGAATTTTTGCCCGCTCTTTTAATTCATCCATACTAGCACTATTATTTTTCTCTTGGTCATAATAATCAAAAAGATCTAAATTGGGCAAATTATACGCAGGTGCTTTTTTTATTTTTTTCTTTTTTTCATAAGAAAAGAGAGGGTTTTCCCCAAAAACCAACTCCCGATCATCCTGCCTGCCGGTCGAAGCCTTGGCGAAGACTGGAGCTTGACGAAGGGCCTCCTGAGAAATAGCTTGGGCAGACATGATTTTATCACTTCTTGAAGAATATAATTCTTGAAACTCACGCTCTTGACCTGAGTCAAATATATAATTTTCAAACTCTAATATAGACCTGTCTTTTCCCACAACATCTTCACCACATAATAATTTTTTACAAAACATGAATATAAAAATAAATGGCATAGAAAGCACACGTACCGTTTTAGCTACACCAGTATACACAGGAATTAAAAACTTTTGTTTGCTTGAAACAAAGCTTACACTTCTGGCAACACTATATAATAAAATAGTCATCGTATTTCTAAAAACTAAAACTATACAAACTATAATCATAGTATATAAAAACAAAAGCGCCCCGACATAATCAAACCACCCTACCGCAATTATTTTAACTCCATTGCCCAGCACACCACCAGGATATATTGCATCAAAAATATCAAAATAATATATATTAAATAATGCAGCACCAACAAATGGTAATAATAAAAACGCAAGTAAGCGCTCTATTTCTGAAGAAAGCTGCAGAGGTCTTGCTAAAAAATACGCAAGATATAAAAAAAATGGAACACATAAAAACGACGCGACCCCAAATAAATAAAAAAATAACGCAGAGATATTCGCACCAAAATATCCCAATAAATTACCCACACTAGTTACTTCACTATCGTAATAAAACCAAGACAAATCATACGGACTAAAACTATATAGCGATATACTTAAAGCAATCGCAAAGCTCACACTTATACCCGCAATTATATATTTTTTGTAATATATAATATAATGTACTATATTTGATAAAATTTTTTTTACTATTTTTAACATCTTTTATCTCCATATTAAAAAAAATAAATCTTATTTTATATAGTAATAATAAAACTATTATAGAGAAAAAATAAAGAATAAATTTTATTTATTTTTTTCACCCCAAAAAACTTAGTATTACCCAACAGCCAAAAGAACCAAGTAATATAATACTAAAGATCCATAATCTATTTGTTAATGCCAGCATATACACAAGGTGTAGAGAATAAAAAGCGACAATAGAAGAAATAAGTGTAATAAGTAGCGTACAAATATTAAAAAACATATGAGCATCGACAGAAGATAATTTTATTATACTTTTTATAAAACCAGCTAAAATAAGGGGCCACTGGATTGCAAAAGAAAATTCAAATGATTTCTTTGCAGGCAATCCCAACCAACAGCCTACAACAAATGTCAACCCAAATCGAGACACTCCAGGTAACAATGCAATACCCTGGCAAAGCCCTATCAAAAGAGCCTTTTGCCAAGTAAGAGTTTCATACGTCTCTCTTTTTAAAAAGCGCAACGAATAAAGACACACAAATGATATTAAAAACCCCACCCCTACTGGAAAATCTGAAATATTTACTTTATATTTAAATAATAAATACCAAAAAAAACTTGCTAAATCTGCAACAAAAACAAATGCTATAATTTTGAAAATAATTTTCCAAACTGTTGCAATATGTTTTACCAAAAATGTCCATCTATCCCAAAAAAAGATAGTCAAAATTGCAACCGTTGGTCCATGTAAAAAATATGAAACTATTTTATTTTCTGATGCTGCAATAATAGTTGACGAGTAAAAAAATTGTAAAAAATGTTCAAGCAATAGAATATGCCCTGAACTGCTTACCGGAAAACTTTCTAAAATTATTTGAACAAAAATAACAATAAAAAACGTATACATCAAGACCTCATTTTCTCCTCTTTTTATAACAATTTATTTAAAAAAATAATTTTCTCGTAAAATTTTCTTTACAAAAATAAATATCCAAGATTATACTTTAAATAGCTTGATTAGTCTAACTTAATCTAACTTAAGTTGAAATATGTTTTTATTTTTTTTATATTGAAATTAGTTTTTATTTGTAGTATGGTGTGTAGGTAGTAAGATTAGTTATTAATAACAATAAAAAGAAGGAGTTACAATGAAGCATATACTCAAAAAAATCTTCACACTCTCTTTACTCTTCAGTCTAAACATCTCAGGACATTGCTGCTCAGACAGAGCTTGCGCTCTCCCAATCAAATCCCCAGATTGCATATCTCGATGCTATGGGTATCCTCTCATGGCTTACCGTTCGCAAAGTATGAACCTTGCAAGAAGAATGGTGGGCACACAAGCAGATATACATAAATATGGTATGGATGACAGATACTGGTCTGCATTTGTCGGATTTGAATATACACGGTCATTCAGACCAGAAAGAATTTTAGAACAACTCTTTGGACAAGACGCATGTAATTGCAACATACTCCTCCAAGGTAGCAAAGTTGAAGACAGAAGCAGCCGAGCATGGTTGGCAGACTACTTTGGGTTGCCAATGGATTTCGAAAGTACTCTTTGTTTTGAACCAAGAATACAAAACTTTATTGTAGACTTCCATTATTATGTAGGTCTTGACAACTGGCATGAAGGAGCATTCTTCAGATTGTATGCACCGCTAGTGTACACAAGATGGGATCTAAGAATGTGCGAAAAAGTAAAAACAAAAGGCGAAGCATGCTTTCCTAAAGGATACATGAACTCCTGTGGAGTACCTCTTTCAGAGATGCCTCAAAGCTTCACTGAAGTTATGAAAGGCAACACCATATTTGGCGATATGAAAAGCCCTATAACATATGGTTTGTTCTCACCATGTGTGTTAACCGACACAAAACTTGCAGATCTTCGTGTAGAATTAGGTACAAATTTTGTACTCAAAGAAGATTATCATTTGGGTATTGCACTACATGCAGCAGCTCCAACAGGTACACGACCAGATGCTCGATATGTTTTTGAGCCAATCATTGGTAACGGCAGACACTGGGAAATTGGTATCGGAGTTACCTCTTCCTATGTCTTCTGGAGAGATGAATGTGAAGACAAATATGCAGGGGTATATTTTGATGCTGTGCTCACACACATGTTCAAAGCATGTCAAACAAGATCATTTGACTACTTGTGCAAAGTAAATAGCAGATATATGTTGCTTGAAGAAATGGGACCAAACAACAATGCCATCGGCAGATGTGATGGACTTTGTTGCGACGGAACTAATTGCTGCACAACAGACTGCAGATGTCTTGCAGATTATACATACACCGGAAAACTTGTACCTGCAATCAACGCAAATACATTCTGTGTTGACACAAAAGTTGATGTCCAAGGAGATCTTGCTATTAAATTGGCATACTACTCATGTGGATGGAGCTTTGATGTAGGTTACAACTTCTGGGGCAGAACAGGTGAAGAGTTCTACGTAAGAAATGCATGTTGCAATCCATGTGGAGATCATCAATATGCACTCAAAGGAGATGCATATGTGTATGGCCAATATGAACTTAATAATGTGAATTATCTTACAGGTCTATCTGCAACACAAAGTGAAGCTGATATTCACTCAGGTACAAACTATCCAATACAAGCAAGTGATCCTGACCGTACAGCACCTATCCCAGCTACTGGAGACAAAGCATCACTTAACCCAAGAATTGATAATAAAAAACCTGCCTACTCACATAAATATCCTCTATCGACCATGGACAGAACAGACTTTACAGGATTTGCTACACCAGATGTTAACACATCAATACAACCTAAAGTGTTAAAAGCAGGTGATATTGACATGTACAAATCACCAAAAGCTTACACACATAAAGTATTTGCACACCTAAACTACAAGTGGGACGATGAATGCAAAGACGTAAACCCTTACATGGGGATCGGTGGTGAAGCAGAATTTGCAGGCAGCAGATGTAAAGATGTTTGCGAAAGCCCACGCCTTGGTGTTTCCCAATGGGGTGTTTGGTTGAAACTTGGCTGGTCTTACGAATAATAAATCCTCCTTTTAAAGTAGGTTAAACTGAAAGAGATGCGTGTTGAAAAGCACGCATCTCTTTTTTATGCCCAAAACCTCCCAATAGTGCGAATATAACAGCAATTGACAATCAAAGCACGTAAATAAACACAAATCCCTTGTGTTTATTTACTATTGTGATATAATTATAAGTGAAGGGTGCGTTTCGCCCCTCTATTTACTGATAGTTTAATTTTTTTTAAATAATATTTTTAATAATAAAATGAGAGGTAATACCATGAAAACATACAAAAAAACTTTATTTTTTTTAATTAATATTTTATTTTTCAGCACTATACAATTACACATACACGCAATGCAAACTCAAAACTCAGAAGCTAAGCTTATAGACCCTATACATATTATATGCAACGATGAAAAAAAGTTTAAAATGGAAAAAGACGTTGCTAAAAGATATTTAGAACTGTTAAAAGATATGCTTGAAGAAGAAGAAGAAGAAAACAACGAAGAAATCAATATTCCACTGCCAAATGTTTCCTCTATCGAATTTATGCTAATAAAAGAGTTAATCGATAAAGCTGAAGAAATATTCGCAGAAAATAAAAGAAAAAACCAAAAAACCTGCAATTCCAAACTAAAAGCCCGATGCTCCATAATAATTGCCAAAAAACAACTACCTGAAGATAAAATAAAAGAGCTATTTAAAGCAGCAGACTATCTAAATGCTAAACTGATTTTAGCCGCATTAGCGTACGACCTAATCAATAAAAATCCAGTAAAATATCTATCTTTTATTGACAAAAAAAACATTGAAAACGTTGAAAATAAAGAAAAAATTCAAAACCCACTGGACTTAGAGGGCATACAAATAAAACACTATAAAATGTACATGGAAAAAAACATCTATGGTTTTATTTTTATAAAATCACAACGCACAGGCTTTAACAAATGGTTTGAAAAGGCAAAGTCAGTACCAGGTTTAGCTACACGAGTAGGGGAAACAATATACCATTTTGCTCGCAATTTGAAACCGGAAACAATAAAAAAAGTTTTTGAAAAAACTAAAGAAGAAAACTTATTCAAAATGATTTTAAGACTCAAGTATTTTTTGTCTACCAAAGAAAATATAGATTCACTAAATTTAAATAACGCATGTCATTTTTATAAAGAAAACTGGATAATAAATAAAATAAAACAAAACTTATCGCCCACAAATAAAACAGTATCACAAGAAATTATTAATATGTATTTATATGCAATTGGGTCCATACAATCTGAAAAAAAGGAATTAATTTCAGTTCACTTGGGCAATTGTAAACTCACAGAAATCCCCGATGCTTTATTGCGCTGTGACGCATATAAAGAAAGATTAATTAAATTGTTTTTGAAAAATAATCAACTGCAAAGTTTCTCAGGAAATTTTCCAAAGTTACAAAAATTAAGTCTAAATAAAAATGACCTTGAAGAGCTACCAGAGTTCATTTGTGAATTAGAAGAATTGGAAACGCTTGAAATTGTTGCAACCAAGATAAATCTTTTACCAAAAAATATTATAAATATGAAAAACTTAAAAAGACTTACAATAGACAAAAATATGATCACAGCAAATAGAAAACTATTAGATTCTTTAGAAAATAAAAATGTTAAAATTTCAATCGAAAAACCGATCCCTTTATCTTTATCTTCTGATGGCTATTACAGCAGAACCTACTGCGAATACAAAACTAGAATATATATTTCTGAAATATTGAAAGAATTGCAAGACAAATATTCTGCAATAATAGATGAATTAAGAAAAAACATCAATTATAAAATATATTTTTATGAATCTAATAAGTTTACCAAAGAACAAATTCAACAGGATATTGAAAAAGAGGCCATAGCAATTGAAAAAAGAGAAAAAAAATCGAAAAAGTTCCTTGATAACCTAACCTTTGAAGAATTTTCCTTTAAAGGGATTCCTTATCTTAATAATAAAAAAGTTTTAAAGGATATCCCACAATATGAAACGTATGCTTCTGAGATCTTAGGAAATCTAAAAAGCAAATACTCTAAAAGCGTAATTAATAAATTAAAAGATCACTGTGATATAAAACAACACACTTATAGCAAGCTAACCAGAGAAGAACTTCAAAATAACATTGAAAATGATGCCCAAGAAATTAAAAAACAAGAAGAAGAAGAAGAAGAAGAAGAAAAAAATCACGCACTAAGCTGTTTTTTCTTTGGCAATGAAGAAACAACAACAAACACAAACGTTGAATCAAACGAAAATAAACCTGTGCAAAGAAGACGGAGAAGAAGAAAAAAATAATATTTTTTTCTATCAAAACAAGTTAAACTGAAAGAGATGCGTGTTTTTCAACACGCATCTCTTTTTTATGCCCCGTAAAAAATCTCACAAAATACACATGCACCGGCCGCAGGCCGGTGTGAAAGCTACTCCCTTTACAAAAACAAAAAACATACATACACCGGCCGCAGGCCGGTGTGAAATCTACACCCTTTACAAAAATAAAAAACATACATACACCGGCCGCAGGCTGGTGTGAAAGCTACTCCCTTTACAAAAACAAAAAACATACATACACCGGCCGCAGGCTGGTGTGAAAGCTACTCCCTTTACAAAAACAAAAAAC
>Ga0180433_10011156_pt1 | contig 10693 bp, 4 predicted proteins | sample SS_ome_8_FD_132980 | JGI IMG/M metagenome (GOLD analysis project Ga0180433, IMG submission 132980) | Hypersaline lake sediment archaeal communities from the Salton Sea, California, USA - SS_1_D_1 metaG | ecosystem: Environmental > Aquatic > Non-marine Saline and Alkaline > Hypersaline > Sediment...
AAAATATTGAAGTTCATCAAAAACGAGATCAAGAATGCGAAAGAAGGCAAAGAGGCATACATCCGATGGAAGCTCAACAACCTTGTGGATGCCGAGGTCATTGACTGGCTTTACAGAGCGAGCCAGGCAGGGGTCAAAATCCGGCTCAACGTCAGAGGGATGTTCTCTCTAGTCCCGGGAGTGCCGGGGATGAGTGAGAATATCGAGGCCATCCGGATAGTGGACAAATACCTCGAGCACACGCGCATTTTCAGGTTTTGCAATGGCGGAGACGAGATGATGTACATTTCCTCTGCCGATATCATGCCCCGGAATCTGGACCGCAGGGTGGAGGTCACCTGTCCCATTTATGACAAATCCATTCAAGAGGAATTGCGCACGTTCTGTGAGCATCAATGGAAAGACAACGTGAAGGCACGAATGCACAGCGACGGGACAATTCATAATTTTCTGGAAACCCGGTCTCAGAAAAACAGAGCTCAGATGGATATATACGATTACCTAAAGAAAATTCACACGTGACATCCGGGAAAAAGAGATAAAGGGGCACGCACCCTCCAAGCCCTTTTTTTGTTTGCGGAAATCCAACACCCCCAAAAAAAGCCTTTGAAACTCAAGTAGAGCCAAGTTTAGGTCGGATTTGGAGATATCTCAGAGCTGTTTTTCCACCGCATGTATGACTGTTTTTAAGGCTTTAATGCGTGCGCACAGTTTCGAATTGCCCTCGATGACCGTCCAAGGGGCATAAGGTGTGCTGGTCCTGAAAAGCATCTCGTCCACGGCTTCTTTATACTCTGCCCATTTTTCCCTGTTGCGCCAATCCTCTTCGCTGATCTTCCATTTTTTGTATTCCAGGCTTTCTCTGGATTCGAAGCGCGCCAATTGCTCGTCCTTACTGATATGGATCCAGAATTTGACAATCACAGCGCCAAAATTGGCCCAGTGCTCCTCCATCTCGTTGATCTCCGAATAGGCTCTCATCCACTCCTCAGTGGTGCAATACCCCTCGACACGTTCAACCAATACCCGGCCGTACCAGGACCGGTCAAAGATGACAAAATGCCCGGCCTTAGGAAAATGCTTCCGAAACCGCCACAGATAATGGTGCCGGAGCTCTATTTTTGTGGGTGCACCGAAGGGAATAACTTCGTAGCCTCTGGGGTCCATGCGCTGGACAAGGCGCTTGATGTTTCCCCCTTTGCCCGAGGCGTCCCATCCCTCGTAAACGATCACAACTGGAATGCGTTTGATGTAGACCTTGTGCTCCACTTCGCGGATTCTCTCCTGGTATTTCTTCAAATCTGCTTCGTATTTCTCACGGCTCATAGAAAGGGTGAGATCCACATGGTCGAGAATGGACTCACTAAATTTTGGCAGAGAGAGAGGCGCCGTTTTTTTTGCGGCTGGTGTCGGTTTTTTTTGCGATACTTCATCAATCTTTCGCTCTATTTTTTCCACTGCTGTCTTGAAAATCTGGAGAGTCGTGAAACGCCTGTCATGCGCCCCCACAATGGTCCAGGGGGCGACCTCAGTGTCCGTTTTCGTCAGCATCTCCTCGAAATACTGAATGTATTTTTCATACTTGCTGTGATGGTCCCAATCACGTTGTGTGACCCTCCACTGCGTGGCCGGATTCTCTGTGAACGCCTTGAAGCGTTTTTTCTGCTCTTTTTTGCTGATGTGAAGAAAAAACTTGAGGATCAGATACCCGTCATTCGAAAGCTGCCTTTCGAAGGAGTTAATTTCATTATAGGCGCTAGCCAAAACACTGCTTTTAATGGTTTTTTCCACCCTTTCCTCTATGAGTCGCCCACCCCAACTTCGGTCAAAGATGGCGATCATGCCTCTTTCCGGTATCTTCCGCCAATACCGCCACAGGAAAGGCCGCAGTTTTTCTTCTTCATTGGGAGGAATTATGGGATAGACTTTAAATCCCCGAGGATCAAGAGCAAGTGTGAGTCTGTTGATAATCGTGCCTTTACCCGCCGCATCCCAACCTTCAAAGATAACCATGACGGGAATTTTGTGGTGTTTCACATCTCTCTGCAGAGCACCCAACTTTCGCTCGAGCTTTGTCATTGCAGGCTTGTAATCAGCCTTGCTCACCGTTTGCATCAGATCAATGTATTCAAGCATGGTTCATTACTCTTAAAACAGAATACTGGTTTATCACAACTCCATTCCAAATAAAAGTGGAAAATAGCGATCTCCCTGCCCAGTCTATGTATTTTACAAATATCTTAAAATAAAGACATTGAAGCAGGGGATCCAAAAGAACAAAAAATACAAAAATTTTGTCTAGCAAAAAATGGCGCAGGTTTATTTCATTGGGTGTAATTCCGGTTTTCAAACTTATTCTTCAGCACAAATCCCGGTCTCTCCCCGGTGTGTTTCTTATTTTTATAAACCACGGTTCCATTGACTAGAACGAATGCAATTCCTTCAGGTGGCTGGCAGGGTTTAGTGATGGTGCCTGTCATACTGATCGTTTTCGAGTTGAAAAGGACCAGATCGGCCCAAGCGCCTTGACGGATAACCCCGCGATCTTCAAGCCCCAATAAATGCGCCGGCGCAGATGTCGCCTTTCTGATCGCCTCTTCCAACGTAAAGATTTCTTCCTTGTTAACAAAGATATCAATATAGTCGGCATACATCCCATAGGCATGCGGAGGAGGCAGATACAGCGATCCGTCCTTCTGAGGGATACCGTCTGGCCGCGAGATGGGAGGCAGGGCGCTCACGTCGGTGCTCGGCATCCCTGATGGATGACTGATCATGGCCGCCCTGCAAGGAAAGAAATTCCTTTCATCCTGATACTGAAACCAGATGGTTTCCGGGTCTTCGAGAAGTATGTCAAAAATCATGTCCAAAGGATCACGGCCTTGTTCGCGCGCCAATTCTCCGAGCACCTCACCTTCATAACTCTTGTTTTCGCACTTGACGATCTGAAACCGGTTCATCCAATACGGGTCGGCTTTGGTGTGACTCTTTCCAATCTTGAGCCGCGCACTGTCGTTCAACTCATGTATTTTTTCCCTGAGCCCGGGAGCCTTCAATTCTTCAATAAACCGCTCCTTGCTGTAGCCTGACAGCCACTGGAGCTGGGGGATTATGGGTTTGATGAATTCATCGATCAAGGGTTTGGGGAAGGCGATGTCATTCGTCGTGATATCCTGATCGAATGTGACTTTCAGCCCTTCTTTTCTCACTTCGTCCAGGATCCATGTCGTCGCTCGGCCCACAGCCTCGTCCAGATAATCGGGATGCGGTTGGGGCACCTGGTAGGCGGGAAGGAGATGGGCGATGTGAAGTCTCACCCCTGATTTTTTGCTGATCTCGAAGGCCTCGATAAGGGCCCGATATTTTCCGACCCAGGCGTTCTCGATAGGTCCTTGAAAGACACTGTACCCGTATTCCTCTTTTGAAGCTGCTTTCCAGGCGCTTTTGCAATTCCTGAGATGGGGAATAAGGAGGCCTCCGTGGGTGGCCACAACCTTGGCTAATTCGACGAGCTCTTCGGCATCCGCGTATTCGCCCGGATAATAATCAAGGCCGAGCGACAGGCCAAAAGCACCCTCGTTCATGGTCTGTTCCACAAACGCTGCCATCTGTCCGACTTCTTCCGCCGTGGCCACTCTCAGGCTGTCATCTCCCATAACATGGCTCCGGATGTTGTTGTGGCCGACAAGAGGAGCCATGTTGATCGAAATGCCTTTACTCTCCACAATGCCGATCCACTCCTCCAGAGTCTCCCACTCTGGATTTTCGATCCTTTCGAAAAACGCGTCGCCCGCAGTAATAGGGAAGGGAGCAGCAGATCCCCCGCAGTTTCCGACCAATACTGTCGTAATCCCCTGCATGATGAGGTTCTCAGCGCGGGGGTTTTCCCGGATGGTCAAATCCGAGTGGTTGTGGGGATCGATAAACCCGGGGCAAACAACCAGCCCGGAGCCATCAATAGTCATTGCCGCATCCCCGCGAATTTTCCCTACACGGATAATTTTTCTATCCATGACAGCAATATCGCCCTTGAACGCGGGGTTTCCCGTACCGTCGACGATTTTGGCGTTGTTTATGATGAGATCATACTGCTCAGCAGGGCCGGTGCCGCACGAGATCAACACAGAAATCAGTATTAAAAGAAAGGAAATGAAATATGGTCTAATGCTGTTCACGCTATCCTCCTTACTTAAAGAAACAAATTCTCCCATAAAAAATCAATGCTGTTGACCTGCGTGCGCTTTTTTCACCCAGCTCTGCCATCCAAGATTCTGATTGCACACAGAGTCTATCGCTCAAGCTCACAGGTTCGATTGAAATACCAGGTTGCATCTTTCATACAGAGAAAATCACACCAGGTTATACGTTCTCTCAGAGAATATGATTTTTCAAATGCCTGTCAAACCAGGCCAACACCCTTTCGAGAACATCCAGTTGATGCGCACGCTCGACAAGCCCGTGTCCTTCGCGCGGATAGGCAACCATCTGTGTTTCTAGACCAAGTTGTTTCAAGCCTTTATAAAACATCAATCCCTGGCCGAAGGGCACGCGCTTATCTTCCACAGGATGAAGAACCAACACAGGCGTTTTACAGGCCCGGATAAAACTCATGGGAGAATGATTTTTGAAGGTGTCACGACAGGGAAACGTACAATCGGGAAAATAGATGGTCAGAAAGCCGGGATTGATATCCGTCGTCCCATGAAAACTAGAGAGGTCCGTGGCAGCGGCCCCGGCAACCGCAGCCTTGAAGCGGTCTGTCTTCGTCACAGCCCAGGCCGACATGTACCCTCCATAGCTCCAACCGCCGATACCCAATCTTTCGGGATCAGCAATACCCATTTCAATGAGATGATCCACGCCGTCCATGATGTCACGGAAGTCCCCTCCACCCCAATCACTCAGGTTGGCCTGGGCAAACCGCCAGCCCTGGTCTGTCGAGCCACGGGGATTCGGAAGAAAAACGACATATCCGTTCGAGGCGAGCAGCTGCCCCCAGAGAGACCACGACCCGTGCCAGCCCATCCACCAGGACCAGGGGGGACCTCCATGGATATGCACAACGGTCGGTCGGGGCTTTCCGGTTTCAAAATCCGGCGGCGTGATGACCAAACCGCAGATTGTAAGGCCGTCCTGGCTGCTTTTCCAGCTTATTTCTTGAGCGTCTCCCAAATTAAGGGAACGGAGCTGGGGATGAAGATTCGTCAGGCGGCAGGGCTTTCTCCCTCGCTCCAAGATCCAAACATCATTGGCGCTGTGCGGTGTTTCGCCCAGATAAACGACGGTGTGCCCACCAGCGCTCAGGCTGAATTCGGGGTGCTTGGCGCAAATACCAGCCAGCCTGGTCATGTTCCCGCTTTCTGTATCGATACGTATGAGATCCGTCCTCACTCCACTCCGGCAATCGGCGATGAGATGGCGCGAATCGGGATACCACCCGGCTTTCCTAACCGTGCCTCTGTAATCTTTGAGCAATCGACGCAGGGGTCCGCCCCCTGCCGGGACAAGCGTCAACCAGGTCCCTATTTTGAGAGGTGTGTATTCTGTGAAAAAGATAGTCTTTCCGTCCGGAGACCATTCCATGGATGCAGAAACCCCGGCTTCGGGATGACCGACAGAGCCGCTCAGTTTTCGAACGCCATCTCTCCCAGACCGGCTGACCACCACCAAGGAACACCTCCAGAGAATGTCATCATTATCCGGTATCGAGGAAACGATGAGCGCCAGCTCTTTACTATCCGGTGACCATGTAAAGTCACACACATGAAAATCCTCCTCCGTGATTTTCACGATTTTTCGCGCCGCCAGGTCCAACACCCAGAGCCGGCTGTATTTGTGCCCGGAATCCCAAACAACGGCATCGTCTTTGAGGCGCTGCTTTTTTCGTTCCAAGTCTGTCACAGGATCTTGAGCCGTAAAGGCAATCATCCCGCCATCCAACGACCACTCGATTTTCTCAATGCCTGATTCGTGATTTGTCAATTTTTGGACTTCATGGTTGCCTGTATTCAGAAGGAATATTTGCCGCACGGATTTCTCCTCGCCTTCAACAGTGGCGCGTCTTGAAAGAAAGGCCAAGTATCGTCCGTCAGGTGACCAGCGCGGAGAAGAGTCGCAACCGGTACTTGCCACCATCGGTCGGGCGGACCGGCTACCGTCAACGGGAACGATCCAGACACAGCTTTTCCGGGGAGAGAGGGGATTTTCCGGTTCTGCGGGCTCGGTCACGACAAAGGCCGCACGTTTGCCGTCGGGAGACAGCTGCACATCGCTGACCTCACGAATATTGACAAAATCCTCAGGCCTTGCAAGCCGTTTATCTTCTGCACTGATATGCACGGAACAAACAACGAAAAGCAGCACAGAAAGAATGCCGATATGGCGAAAACGGAATTTGACTATAATTTCGATTCCTCCTCTCGTCTAATTCAGCTCTTTGATTCCGGCATCAAACGTCTTTTCGGACAGCACTTCGATTGCTAAAAATACCTGGAATAGAGAGACCAAAGGTTGTCGCCCAATTTCCAGTAAGCTTTGACAGCATTTTCCGCCACGCCCACGCAGTACTTCGTCAAGTAGGCTTTGGCTTTTCGAGGATCATCCTTGTAAAGCCTCAGGGCTTCTTCTTCGATCTTCTGCTGGCTGGCAAAGGCTTCCCCCTCGATCTTTGTCCACACTTTTTCCACATCTTGCTTCATATGCTGCCATCGGAACTGGGCCAGCTTGCTGGCTCTTCGGAATGCCCACCAGGCACAATCTCTGCTGAAGCCTGACCTTCCACCCACCCTGTAAGAATCGGGCATCCGGGAGATGCCGCAGTAGAAGGGCGTGTGTGGTGTTGCCGCAGGATTGTCGTATCCCAGCCAGACAATGCCTCCGATCATATCGGGGAGCCAGTTCCTGGACTGGGTGATCTGAAGGTAAGTGCAGGCTCTGTGGGCGATGGTCCTCTCTCTTTTGACCTTGAGGAGCTCTCTCAATTCCTCGCTCATGAAGGGTGTGGCTACCGGGCTTTTGACTGTCTCACCTTTTCTGTTGACAACGGTCAGGCTCCGCGTCATGTCATGCTCTGTTCCCCCGTAGGTGTCCCTGAAGATCGCCAAAAGATCTTGCACCGAGAGTTTTTTGTCTGGCTTAACCGAAAACGGATAATTTTCCGAATTGTAATCCAATTTCAAAGAAGGTGCGACAAGGCTAAGAACACGCCACTCACGGGGCCGGCACATCATATGAGTCCGTGAGGTCGGATGATAGGCATAGCAAACTTCAAAAGGCTTGCCTTCCTCAGGATCCCACCAGCCCATTTCAATGGCCAAGGAATGGATGTTGCCCGATGCCAGATAATAGTCCTTGTTTTTCAAATCGATTTGACGTATACGGCTGGCGTTGGAGGAGACACCCACATGATCATCAGGAACTCTCTGCGCCGCCCAGACAGCACCTTTTCGCCCTTTGCCCGGCCCGAAGATTTCGAAGTGCCAGACCTCATTGGGGTCGGCAAAGGTGAGGCATTCCCCTGTATCGATATAGCCGTATTCTTTGGTAAGTGAATCGGCCACCTTTATGGCCTCCCGTGCCGTTTTGGCTCTCTCCAGGATAAGACGGAACAGTTCAGGAGCATCAATGAGTCCTTCCTTGCTTTTCAGCTCGGGCCTTTGCCCTATGGTCGTTTCACCAATGGCCAGCTGGTATTCATTCATGACCGGATAGCAGGTATTGATATAGGCGTAGGTCTCCTTGACCTGGGGGATTCGGCCCCTCGGCAGCTTGTCCGGGTGATCGGGGCCCTTTATCTGTTTGGGTTGGAAATAGAGAACGCACATATCGCCCGTTTTGTGTTTTTTATGAGGAACGATGTTGATCCAGGTCCGGTCGCTGCTGCTGTCACAGGAGTGCGAGGTCATGGTTGAGCCGTCGACCGAAGCCAACTTTCCCACAAGAACGCTCGTGCAGGAATAAAGCCCCTCCTCAAGATCGGCCGGTTGTGGAGAGGCTTTAGCCGAGAAAAATACCAGCCAGAGAGCTATCGAGGCGGCAAGTCCGCAGGTCAAGAATTTACGCCAACGCTTTTTCATGTGACATCTCCATTTTGTCGGTAAAGTAATTTGATCCGGAAGCACAAATTTACCTCATCCCGACAACTGGAATCAAGGGGAAGATCAAAAGGGGGAAGCGATTTCGGTACGCTTCCCCCTCATTTTTAGGCAGCAAACAAAAATGGGAGATTAAAAATTGAACCTGAGAGTAAATCTGACTTGTCTTGTTCCAATGATCTGACGAAGCTCTCCGTATTGGGGATAGCGGGCAAAACTGCCGTCGTTGAAGAGGTATCCCCCGTTATCCTGTTCGGTGATGATCACATTGTTGCCCAGGACGTTGAAGAGATCCATGAAGAGACCGATTCTGCCGAATTGAAGACTGAATTCCTTCTCCAATCTTAGATCCAGCAAGCTGTAGGAGGGGCCTCTTTTTGATCCCGGCGGCTCGGCATTCACGGTCTCTGAAAGATACCTTGGGACAACCCCTCCAACAGAGCTGGGAAAGTATACAGTCAATGTTCGATGAGCCGGGGCACCGTCCGAATACCTGAAATAACCGCTGAAGTTAATTCCGTAGGGAAGCCTCATCGTTCCCATGAGTTTGATGATCAGGGGCCTGTCCCAGGTTTGCCTTCCCCAGTAATTGATGAGGTTGTTGGGGTTCATGAATATTCCTAGTCCCCCCTCGACATCATGAAGATTACTGGAGATGTTTCCATACGTCTTGGAATAGGTGATGGATCCGCTGAACTGCCACCAGGTTGTCATTCTTTTGAACAGCACCAGCTCGACTCCCCAGTATTTCCTTTTCAGCTCTTCGATATTCGTGGTGTACCAACTCGAATATTCCGCACTATTGTCCATGGCATAAACAGTCAGATCCTGCTCATCGCCCGTTCCGAACTCACCATCGTCGCCGGGATCCGTAACCGTATAGGGAACCCACATCGGACCGTCTATAGGATTGGCCGTATCCAGCGCCTCAAACAGGTTCTTGTGTTCTTTGTAGATGAAGTTCACTCCGGCACTGAAATCTTGGAGAATTTCCCGGTGAATTCCCAGTGTGAACTCGTCGACATACGGAGAGTTGAGGTTTGGATCAAGATATTCTGTCAACTCCTCCGGATCCGTGATGACCGGAGGAAGCCATAAGGGCGCATAAGTGTCAACGCCGGGCAGATCAAAGTATCCGTCTCTATCGTTGTCGAACCAGAGAAACTGTGCCGATTGACCGCTAAAAGGAGACGTCCCCGAGACCATTAAGTTGGAGATGTAATCGGCATAGCGGGAAAAGGAACCCTTTAAAATTGTCGTACCGTCTCCGAGAAGGTCATAGTTGAATCCAAGCCTGGGTTGGAGAAGGCCTGAAGTGAAAAGCCCGTTTATGGCCGGGGCCACAATATCCGTCGTAGTGAACAATTCCGGATAGAGCAGATTGGCGAGGCCATCGTACCACCTGTCAACCCAGCCTTTTTTTATTTCTTCCGGCCTGCTGAGGTTGATGTAGTCATATCTCAACCCGATATTCAAGGACAACTTTTCCCCGATGGACACATTGTCCTGAATATAGAAAGAGGCTCTCCACTGTTTTCCCTTGGATTCGGTGGTGCCTTTCGGTCCGTTGGCCCAGGCAACCAGGTACCCGGTATAGGGCATGGTGTCGTGGAAATACCACGGTTCACCATTGTAGTACCAGTGCCAGAACGGGTCAGCCTTTCTCGGATATTCCAGCAATACATTCCATCCTCCGTATTCCGCACCCAGTTTCAATTCGTGATTGCCGCCGAGAAAATCATCCTGATACCTGGTTAACTGAACATTGATGTTATGGCTTTGCCTGATGTAAAATTCATCCGCCCAGTACGCCCCCCACATACGGCCCGTGTACCTGTCCCAGGACATGGGGGCTTCTCTTCCCTCCCGCCAGCTGTTGGTCTGGAGGTCTCGAATTTTCCGCAGATACCCTCCTCTAATTTCTAAGAAAGTGTTCTGGTTCAAGATGACGGTGAAGACCGAACTAAAGGCATGGGCATAATCATTCGTCGTGATGTTCGCTTCATAGGGTTTCATCCAGCCGGTGGTGATGATGGCTGGATCTTCGTTCAAATCATTGTACTGCCACATCAGCATGAACTTGATGTTTTTCGTTATCTGGGCAGAAACTTTGCTGAAAAGGGAATAATCCGAGATTTTATTATCGTAGAGGTCATGAAAAGTGCCGGTCGGGTCGGTAAAGGGAATAAACGCGTTTCCTCTTGTGAACTTGATCATCCGCGGGCTCAAGAAAAACCACACCCTGTCTTTAAGAATCGGCCCACCCAGGTTCAGGCCGAAATCCACATAGTATTTATCAAAGGTAGGCGTGGCTAAATTCAAGCCTTCCAATGTATTGCTGGGGACCGTACTTGATTGGAGTGCTTCGGATGTGTACTGGGCGTTGAGGCTTCCGCTGAAAGTGTTACCGCCGGATTTGGACACGACATTGATAAAGCCTCCGGATGTGAGTCCCGTTTCAGCTCCATGCGCTCCAGATACTATCTCAATTTCCTCGATGGCATCGAAGACAACGTCCTTGGCGATATAGCCGACATGAGGATCAGTCAGGCTTACTCCGTCGATGGCGTAGGTGTTCTGTTGGAGGGTCCCGCCGTGCA
>Ga0180433_10011157_pt1 | contig 10692 bp, 14 predicted proteins | sample SS_ome_8_FD_132980 | JGI IMG/M metagenome (GOLD analysis project Ga0180433, IMG submission 132980) | Hypersaline lake sediment archaeal communities from the Salton Sea, California, USA - SS_1_D_1 metaG | ecosystem: Environmental > Aquatic > Non-marine Saline and Alkaline > Hypersaline >...
AGCATAATAGCTGGTCCCAACAGTCAATGTTGCTCCAACATCAATAGAGCCACCATTCTGAACGTGGCCGTACCCATCGGCTGATGCCTTGCACAGACTTATCGCCTCGGCGGGCTTTGTCGCACTATCGGCATCAGCCAGGTAATACTTATTGTCTGATGAGGACTTGTAGACTGCCTGACCGTGCGTAACCGCTTCACCAAACTGAACGAACTTGAGGTAAGTCGAATCAGTTTCCAGAGTTTTCACGTTTGCTGCTGTGATTGTCAGTTCAGCCATCGATCCAAGTTCCGTTCTGAGGTTTTGAAAGAACGTCCTGATGATCGTCGCACCATGGATCGTTCTGATGATGCAAATCTTTTGCGATGAACGAGTAGTTGTCTGTGAAGACGTGCCCTGTCACGAGGCTAAGTCGCTCGTTTGTGGATGTCACCAGCATGGGGAATGGCTCAGTTCCGTCGTGACCATGAATCACAAACAGAACGTAGTCCCCCTTCTTAGGCATCTTCTTAGCAGTGAACTTGCTTTCCTTCTTTGCGGTGGCACTAGGCAATGGTTGCTCCTCCGATTTGAATGGTCGAACCCTGCGGCTGGCGACCGTTGTTGAAATACTGATTGATCATCTGCTGGTGAGAATCCCAGCGAGACGTTGACGACTGAAGTGCTGCTGGTGGTGCAACGTAATCCGGGTTGCGAGATAGCCAGTACTCGAGGCAGTTTCGAACATCGTCTTTCTGCTTCGGGGCTGCTCGCGTATCGTCCACGTTCCCCATTGAGTCAATGCGGTAGTAATTGTTGGTCATCTGCCAGACGAGATTCGGGCAGTTTTGCGTGACAATCCGAATTCGCGGTCGGCCATCGTCTTGCAAAGACAGCCATTGATCGACCACTTGCTTGCGAGATTCAATGTTGTCTGAACCTGGAATAAAGAAGTGTGCAGATTGTGCGCGGGGAATGCTCTCCGCAACAATGTATTTCCAGTAGTTCTGGCCCACAGTCCCGGTAAAGCCCATAGGAGTCTGTCGAGCAGCGTGATTATCGATGATGAATCGCTGATACATTCGCCCCGCTGGAGTCCGCTCCTTAATCATCAGGGCGATCTTCTGGGCATCGAGCTTCTTGCCTAGCCCGAAGATTTCATCGTAGGCAATGGCGATCGCGTTTTTGTTCGGCCATAAGTCAGGAGGTGGAATGGCACCAAACAGCACAGCAGGCTTATAAGAACCAGGGTCGAGAACAATCTCGTGACACCAATCGTTCGGTGGAACCCCATTGTTGTCTCGTAAAATCTGAGCAATGTCATCGTAGAAATCGCGATCGTTGGGAATCGCTGAATGAGCATGAGCATTGAAGAACGGGTAGATCAGTGCGTTACCAATCTCATACTCACCAGAATCGCGAACTGCCAGTGCATCCGCTGACAGGGATTCCCGGAATTCAGCAACAGAACCAGCATCAAGTGCCGGGTTACTGGATGTCCGTAAGCGAAACTCTTTGACGTGGACGTTATCGAGAGATCGAGTTCCTTCTTCGACTTCGGTTTGCTGGCGTTCTGCTTTCTCAGTCAGGTTCATCATAGCCTGATTGCCAGCGAACGGCTTGGATGTCCAGTACATCTTGCCTCGCTTGTCGATCAGGCGGGCACGCCATTCGTCGTAGTGACTGGGGATTGCAATACGTTCATCAATCCAGATCCAGTCAATCGGATCACCCTGCTTCACATCTGACGTAGAGGCGAATGCGTAGATTGATGTCCCATTCCAAAGATGGCAGGCATCAAACTCTCGAGCCGCAGCGCGTGACCACGACCACTCTTTGATTGCTGATTCTGGAATCAGTGGCGGCGAAGGCTTGCACTCATTTCTGCGAGCCCGGTCGACTTCATCCCATTCTCGAAATGGACGAAAGAGTCCTGTGTCCAGATCCTTGATGATCTTGTAGAGACCTGCCCGAAACAGGAGGCGATGGATTGTTTGGCCGATGTGATTCAGCTGGAGCCCGATAATCCACATGTCCAGATTCTGTCCGCGCTGGTAATCCGGTCGGACGTGATATTCGTTTCCACCCCAGTCTTTGAATGGAATGTTGCGGGCAGCACAAGCGAATCGGACGGCTCCGCATGTTGATTTCGACGACCTGTTGCCACCACGAACCATCACTTCCGTGGCTTGACAGCTAATCACTGATACTTGATCAGGCGCGTCAACTGGCACACCGTACTCACCTGGCGTCAGCGCACGAAACATCGCCAAGCCATCACGCTCTCTTTGGCGTGCGGCAGCTTGAATAATCTCTCGCTGGCGATTGGTTGGCATTAGATTGGTTCGTATCTGGCTGGTGAATACTCTGATCCGTTGTCACTGAAACTTGGATCATCTTCTGAATTTACTTCTTCAATGATTTCATCCTCGTCGTCATCGTCACTGCTATTCTGGATGTGGTAGGCGGCTTGCTCGACCAGCACCTGACTTGGCACTGCCTGAATGATCCGACGACAAAAATCTGTGTCGTTGCGAACCATCTCAATTGCCATGCCCATCGCCGCTTGCTGAATTTCCTCCTCTGTCATCTGGCGATCTTCAGCGAATGTGTTTTGATCCGTTGCCTTCATCGCATCGACAACGAGCTTGGCATATTTCTGTGCTGTGTTCGGGTTCGGGTTTTCGCCGTCCGGCAGGGCATCCTTCCAGCACTCGACAACCTGCTCCGCAAATGCACGAACACCATCGTCTTCGTTGCCTTCGCCCATGTGCTGGAGGACACACTTAACGAAAGCACCTGTCGTTCGTCCGGTTGGTAATCGTGGTGATGGCATTGATCTGGGCGTAAAAAAGCCGCAGGCCCGGACTATCCCTGACCTACGGCCTGAATCCATTCAGAATGTTGAATGACTACTTGGAGCTTTTGCATCCAGGCGGCTTCGTATTTGAAGTCTTGCCTTGACCACCCTTAGGCAGTTTTGAAGCAGAGCTACCACGCTTGATTGGTTTTCCTGAGTTCTTCATTAGAGGATCACCTCCCTTCTTGGTCCTGGTTGATTGAGTAAGTCGAAACGAGGTGTTACGAAAGTGGGAAGTTGGCGAACATGCGGTAAAGTCCACCGGCTGTCGTACCAACCGCTTCCATGGTGACTCCAATGCGACCCAGTTCTGAGTCGGTTCCATCGACAAACGCTCGAGCCTGACCACTTGCGTCTGTGCCCACGATTGAGCCGATGGTTGCGATAGCGTTACCATCGAACTGGCAATCCGTTGGACCGCGAGTAATCAACCAGTAGAACTCACCAACGGCAGCACCGGCAGATGGAATGTAAGGTGAGACGATTCCGGCTGCGAACTCAGCTGAACCAGCAAGAGCTTTTGTACCCTTATATGGTCCGTAAGTCGTTCCGTCGTCGTGCTCGACAATCTGACCGGGAAGAACCGCAGCAGAGTGGTTGTTGATCACCAGCCGTGCGTACACGAGATGGTCAGACAACTTTCCCTGATAGTTGCTCGCATCCCGATTGATGTAGTCGAGATCCTGGAAACACGCTTCTTTCCCCAGCAGGAGAGTGTTCGAGACTTTCCCTGTCTCGTAGATCTTCATTGGTGTTTGAAGGGAGTTCATTTCATTCTCCGTCCGTGAAAATGTGTTTCAGTTCAACTGGAACAATTAGGGTTAAGCTGAAGCGAAAGGTGCAAGTTTCGCGAACATCTTTGGTTGCCAGCGGAAGTTGCCGTAATTGGAAACAAGGTACAGGAAGCTCATCGCTGACAGGTTCCACTCTGGGCCGAACACGTCGAACAGGTCATCCTGTGGGCTGAAGTATTCCATGCTGCCTGGGTTCATCAGGTAGCACTCGGTAGATGGACAGTCGTAATCGAATGTCAACCACGTTCCTTCAAAGTTCAAGGTCTCAGGGAACCCGAGATCGATCGCATTTGCCACTGGCTGGATGATCTGGTTGCGGGCACTGAAGTATTCCTTGAAGTCGGTGAACAGTTTGCGGCCGCTCATCGCTAGGTTTGGAGCATTGGACTCATCAGATGCCGCGCCACGATTGGCTTGAACATCGATGGCGAACCGCAAGACTTCCTCACAGTTAGTTTTCCAAGTGCTGTTCGTCCAACCTGATGATGTGTAGTTCACCAGCAATGGAGTCAAGCAGTCGTACTCTTCCGAGAAGGTTTCATCTGGGAAGTGGGAACTGAAGTTGGCGTTGTAGGTTTCAGCGCCCGTTACGCCACTCGCGGCTGTACCGCCCAAAGCACCAAGAACAGTGGACTTGCCACCGTAGGTGTCAGACGGATAGGCCAGGCGGTCAGTCACAGCAGTGTTGCCAGCATCGTACCCCATGAAGGAGTTCAAACCGATGTAACGGTTGGCGTTGTTCGCTGCGTAACCGTCAATGTAGAGGTCCGCATTGATCATCTTCCGCATGGCTTTCAGAAGATTTTCGGACTTCTCGTCGTAAATATTGACGATCCGGTTCTGATTGCCACGATTGATCAGCCAGTTTTTGTGGCCGAGGCGGTCAGTCGCACGGTATCCACGAAGATCAACTGTCAGCTGATCCATGCTGTTGTGTTCATCAAAGGTGATCGTGGCACTGTCACCCTGCGGTACAACGTCCGGCAGCTTGTTCATGATGTTCCAGACGCCAGCGTAAGACGCGTCGACGTTGAACTCCATGGTGCCGTACATCTCCATGAGGTACAGCCAGATCCGACCACGAATGGTCAGGTCTGATTTGTCCCGCCAATAGTGCGGGGCATGGGAATGAACAAGTTCCACACCCTCAGTTGAGCTTGTTGGTAGAACGTCTGCCATTTTCTCACTCCTTGAGATTCAACGTAAGTTGAGTCAATCCTTAGTTGGCTGCAAAAGCGTAATCAGACAGCTTCTTGCTTCGCATTGGCGTGGAAACATTCGGCGGAACTGAGTCGGAACTTTGACTTGGTTGTTGCATCGCGAGCCGGTTGGCGTGATCCATGAACGACACCCGGCGATTGTTTCGTAGTGGCTGCTGTTGAGGAGCAGGCTGCTGGACTACTGAAGCCTGCTGCGTTGGTGCTGACTGCGGCTGAGCCTGTGGCGACTGCTGTGGAGAAGCGGCAGGCTTTGGAGCAAAAGCCCCCTTGATTCCTTCCAGAACCTGAAGAGTCCGTTCATGCCGCTCGTTCACATCTGGAATCTTTTCTTCCAGATTGGCACTGATCTGAGCGTAGGCATTGCCAAGCTCAGTTTGGACGTACTGTCCATTACGATCCCGCTTTGGCAATCCCTTGTCGTCGAGTTCGTAGTAATCCTTGAGATTCTCGCGGAAATACTGGTCGACACTGCTGAGTGCCTGGTCTTGCTGGATCTCTGACTGAAACTCTGTGAACTGTTTTGTGGAACCTTGAAGCAACTCACCCAGGTTATCAATGAGTGCATTCCACTTCTCAGCCATCGCACGCTGAATGAAATCTGGTGCGTCGTTGCGAAGACCATCGAAGAACTTCGCCTCGTAGGCGGCACGCTCGTTCAGGTTGTTCGCGGCCATCACGGCCATTTGATTCGACTCTTCACCCTTCACCGGGTGGTAAATGCCCGCTGCATCAGCCCTGACAAGGCCACGATCACGGGCAAAGATCGCCATTTCGTTCGGCTCGGGCGGCTCGAACTTCAGTGGACCATCAACTTTCAGTGACTGAAGCGACTCAAGCGAGACAGGGGGGCGTTGGTCCGCGCTCGAACTAGACTCGCCCCCCTGATCCGAGGAGATTTCTTTGTTTTGCGGCTTGGCTTTGTCTGCAAGATACTGAAGAAACTCGCCTTGCTGTGACTGAAATTGTTGCAGCAGAGGCTGGGCTTGCTGAAACTGCTGGATCTGCTGTGGTGATGGTAGGTTGTCGCGGACACTGAAGAACTCTGAGATGTCATTCAGGAGATCTTCGTCCGAAACATTCTCGCCGGGATTGTGACCCCGCTGCCGCAACTGCTCAACCAGGGAGTTGGCACCTGATTGAGCAGCTGGCTCGGCAGGTTGATTTGGTGGCGGATCGCCAGATGCGAGTTGATTCGATGCAGGGTTGCCTGCTGGTGAAGAGGTTGGTGTAGACGCAGGCTGCGAATTGATTCGCGGGAACCCTTCACGCAAACCGGAGTTGCCATTTGCTTTGACACCTTCGTGCGGAGTTGGCGCGCTCGCAGGTGATTCACCCTGAGTGCTTCCATTCACTCCGTCGAAAGAAACTCCGTCTGCCATGTCTCACCAAATTAGGTTGAATATCAACATATTGTGGTTTGATTCTTGCTTGACCACAATATGTTTGTCAAGCGTTATTCTGTGGAAGTGCTCACAGTTTACGCGGCGTGTTATGCAGCGTGGGTCATCGCACCACTGGTTCCGATGATCTGACCACCCAAGCCAAACGCGATCAGGTAGCTTGTCCCGGCACCAGTCAATGTGAAATCAATGTCTGCATCACCATCCGCTTCCGTGATCACAAACAGCAGTTTGTCTGCCACAACTTCAAGGACATCACCGTCCGTTCCGGCAGCAATTGTGTAGTCTTCGGCGGTCTGGAAAGCGTCACCGTTCGCATCAGCAAACAGACCAATCACAATCCCGCACCGTTCTTCAATGTCATTCCCGGCTGCATCGCTGGCCTGGATTGCCACATTGATGACATTCGACCCATCTTCCGTGCCGATCGTGAACGCGACAGAATAAACCCCATTCATGCCTTGCTCGAGAACGTCAGCCGCAGCCTTACCGATATTTGCACGTTTGAGTGAGCTTGTGAACAAGCTGCGAAGAAGGCTGATATCAAAAGCCATTGTGGTTCTCCAGTTGTGTGAACACAATATGTTGTAGTTCAACACAAACAGGCACGCAAGAGAAACTTTATGGCGATCGTTCTACCGGATCACAACCTGATGATTGTCGAGTTCCCGAGAACCGGGACGACATGGCTAAGAAAAACACTCAAAGAGTTGAATGTGCCGCGAGAGATCTTGCTACCCAAGGTGAAGAATGTCTGCCCGAGGCATTCACCGGCTAGCTGCTACGAATGGACTGGTCCATGTGCAGTCGTGCATAGAGAAGTGGAGGACTGGCTGGGCAGTATGTGGCGGTTCCATTATCAGCGCGGACAGGGGAAACTGTCCTCCCCAGTGCGGTACTGGTTCGAATTCCTGATGCCGTTTGACAAGAACTACGCTACCTGGCGTAAGAAAATCAATCTCAACGAAGTGAATGAATACTTCGCATTGATGACAGCCGGTTGTCATGTTGTCGAGTTCGGGGGATTTCAGGATTGGGTCGAAGAGTTGCTGGGCGTGCCAGTGCCCAAGGATCGGGTTAATTGCTCGCGTTGACCTTGGCGGCGTATTCCCGCAATTCATCGTAAGTCGAGTCGCCTTCGGGCAAAAAAGAGAGGAAGCGATACGCCCGGCTGTGGTGCCGAAGTTTCCGTATAGCCTTACGCTCAATCTGGCGAACTCGCTCTTTGCTCAAGCCAAACGACTTACCAACCTCCAACAATGTTTGCGGCACACCATCAAAGCCAAATCTTCTCCTAACAATCTTTATCTCACGAAACGTCAGAGTGTTAATGACTGAATCCACTGTATCGCAAAAATCGGAGTCGTCTTCTTCTTCGTAGGTAAAAACGTCGTGTTTATCAATGCGAAACTGGCAAGGCTGCTTACTGTAACTGAGCTTCCTAACGACCGCGTGAACCGCCCACACCGTGGCGTTGCAGATGTATGTTGATGGCCGGTACTCAAAACTCGCAGGTGGATTCCTCACAAGAAACATGAACGTCTCTTGCACGAGATCAGACTTCGTCATGCCAGATAATCGAACCTTGCGTCGAACATTGCGGTTTCTGCCAATTGTATAAAGTGCCATTCTTCGTAAGTTCTCAAATCCACCGAGATACTCCAGAAACGCCTCCTGATGCTCAGTCATAACCAATCACATCCCGGCCCGATGACATCTTGCACCTGTAAACCTTCACGCTGTCGTCCCGCTTCATTCTCAGCACCTTGGCGTGATGGCAATTGGAGCGGGATGTGTGTTCAAGCGGAATCTCGTCCCACCACTCTTCGTACTGCTGATCTGCTTCCGCGCGAAGTGCCGCAGCGGCGGCTTCAATCTCATGCGGCTTCGGCAGGTAATGGAGCTTCGACCGCTTATCCTCCAAATGAAAGTTCCATTCTTCATGCCATGCTTCATAGTCTGACTCATCATGCCAGGACTCATGGCGGTTCGGGATCAGGTCACCAAGCATGATTCGTGGCATTTTATTTAACCTTTTCTTTCAACTCATGCACATCGTCACTGTCCCGTTGACTGAACGAATGAAAGTCCGCGAATGTCACAGGTACATTGGGACCGCCCCACCAATGTTCCGCTTGCAGTTGCAACTGCGGTGTCCACTGCCGACCACAGGAACCGTCGCAGTTGGGGTTGTTGCAGTAAGTCGTATCATTAAAACAAATCACGCTTCCACCTCCTCAATCAACGCACAAGTAATCTTGCCCGCCCGGACCAGTGCGTTGTGCAGGTCGATTTCGGCGGCGAGGCGGGTTTTGTAAGAAGCCCACGCGTCATAATGACCAATGCAATTTTTGGAACGGCTAAGAATATGAATCAACACCCAACTGACGCGGTTTTCGTCAGTCCCAGGATTGTGCCATTCCCACCAACCGTTGTTGCGTGGACACTTATTATGCTCCACCATCCACCGCATCGACTCAGCACGCGGATTCCCCTGCTCCTCCAACCAGTCCGCGTAAATCGAACGCAGCGTCCAGTCGGCGGGGTTGTCGTCTAACTGTTGCTGTATGTCTGGCCACGACAACTTTACTGATGTTTTCGCAGACCATGCCTCAAACAACTTACGTTCTACGCTCATCACATTCTCCCATTCCAAAGTTCAATCGCCCGCCACACGCTGACGGGTCATATCACGATTCCAACTCAACCCGTAGAACTTCAACAAATTACAGAACAGATGTCAATCCGTATTACGGCATAATACGGGAAGAATTCAGTTCAAATTTTTGGGGAAAGGGGGATGTCGGGGGTAAGGTGGGGGGTTGATAGGAAGGGTGGTGGCAGGTGAATGGGGTGTTACGGGGTATTACGGAGTAAAATTGGGAAAGAATCCAGCCGTGGGAGGTACTAATATCCGCCGCCGCCGCCGCTGGGGGCCACCCCCCCCATTGTCTACCTAGACTCCCCATATTACCATTGCACGCAAACCACAAGATATAGTGGTCGACACGATGCGAACCACAAGATATAGTGGTGGACTGAGAGCAACTTGATATTGAATCAAGCGCATCAATAGGTGTGTGACTTGCGATTGTGCGGAACGGTAACAGTTTCGGTCACAGTGACGGCATTATCGGTAGAATATGGATGTGTTCATAGCTTGATCGCATCGCTCAAGTATCGCACCAAGCCACGTCACGCACACCAGCACTCGCCAGGTTTCACCAAATAGGATGCGATGGGGCCATTCATTGTGAAAGCATTTTATTTGACAAGCCCCCCACCAACCCCACAAACTAACCTGTATGGCACCACCACCACCACCAGGACCGGCTTCCCTTGCAGCAGTAACGACGCTTGCCTCGCTGACAGAACGAGCCACGCCCCCCCGCAAGAAGAGAAAGAAACGAACCGGACTCTGCTGCAAATGCGGAAAATGGAACACAGACCCTAGCCAGCAGAGTAGAGGATACTGCAAGGAGTGTAACCGGGACGCAACCAGGAAGATTCGAGCCAAGCAGCAGAAGAAACGGGAGCGCGCCAAGCGAGAAGCAGAGCGAAAGAGACAAGAGCGCGCGAGAGTAAAAGCCGTCCAGGCTAGGCTGATGGAAATTGATCCCGGGAGCGCTCTGGAAGAGTTTAGGGATGCACTTGCTTTTCAGTTTCCCGACCCTGATTTTTTCGCGCGGCAAATTGTGGATCTAGTGAATGATAGCGGGAGTAAGCGCGCGCGGTTCAGGGCAATGTGCCTTATCGCGCGATTGATTGACGAAACTGGAGGTGTTGAACGGTACCGGGATGCAGCCGGTACGATGGCTGAGCAGTATGGGGCAGGATAGAAGAGTTCCCGGAGTTCCCGGAGTTCCCGGAGTTCCCGGAAGAGTTCCCCCAGCTTGAGCAGCGCGCAAAAAAAACCCTGTCCAGCACTCCAGAGAGAGAACCGGACAGGGGAAGAGTTGAGGGAGGGAGCCTGACGGATTGCAATAAGACTTGCGAATCAATCGGCAGCAATCAATAGACGGGGATCAATCGCGCCACGCAAGGTAGGCTTTCCCGATCTATCATAGGCTTGACAAACGACTTCCGACCAATCGACAGATACAATTAGAGCGTAAGATTCCCACTCAGGCACCCATACAACGGAATTTACCTCGGGAGTTTGCGCGAGGCGGTAGAGAGTATCTTCGGCCAGGATAGCCGCGCGAGCTTCGCCGCTGAGAATTGATGCAATTTCGACGTGCGACCAGCACGCGCTATTGAGGTCAACGACGCATTCCCAGAACAGAGACGGCGCGACGTGATAGGATTCGTTGAGATCGAAACCGGACTCGATGCCAGTTTGAGTTCGGCAGAATGTAGCAGACATGAAAACACCTTGAGTTGATGGAAGACGGAAAAGAAACCCGACGTGGCAGATTGACCACCGCGCCGGGTGAATC
>Ga0180433_10011158_pt1 | contig 10692 bp, 10 predicted proteins | sample SS_ome_8_FD_132980 | JGI IMG/M metagenome (GOLD analysis project Ga0180433, IMG submission 132980) | Hypersaline lake sediment archaeal communities from the Salton Sea, California, USA - SS_1_D_1 metaG | ecosystem: Environmental > Aquatic > Non-marine Saline and Alkaline > Hypersaline >...
GAATAAATTATCTATCTCTTTTGTTAAATCTTTTGCTGAATCAGCAGGAATTTGATATCTCATCAATGCATAAATTCCATAAACATTTCTTCTGACTGGATATGCAAGTTTATACTTGCCCCATTTATCGAAAAGAGTAATTTTACCCTTTTTATCTGAAATAAGTTTATCGAGGTGCTTCTCAAGCATACCGAGTTCATCATCTGTCATCTCGGTACACAGAAGCATAAGGGTCTCATAATTGACCATAAGTTCTCCTTACAAAAAATTAAATTAATAAACAAGGAGATAGCAGCCACTATGGGATGCTAACGGAACTTCACACCGTTCGAACTACCCTTCGACGTGTTCGCTTAAGCTCACTTGCTCAGGGCGAACGGTGTAACAAACATTTCAAAATTTACTTGCTTGAGTATAGCCAAAGTATTGATTAAATCAACAAATCTACAAAATCTTCCCTTATCCGTTCGCCCTGAGCACGCCCGCAGGGCACGTCGAAGGGTTGTTCGAACGGACTCAATAAATTTTAGACGATCTTTTGATACCTATAAACCACTTTTCCTATGACCTTGAAATTGTCCTTGCTTCTGCTGAATACAATTTTGTTATCTGCAGAATTTAAACATTCCAATATGACTGAATCATCAGAATATTCGATTCGAGCAATAATCTTCTTCAAGCTGCCACTCTTCTCATATTCAACAGCAACAACGTCGCCTGATCTTGTCCATAATTCTGGAGAAATGATCAAATAATCACCTCTAACATATGTAGGAGCAAGAGAATTATCTTGAACAAAATATGCAAAAAGAGACTCATCCTCTATTCCAAAAGTTGGAATAAATTCTCCATTGTGACCAGTTGCAACCTGGATAACCTTATTATTTTCTTTTGAAGGTATTGATGGAATATCTCCAAGAACTGGAATCAATCTTAATTTTAAGTCTGCACATGCCTTGCGATCCAACTCTCTGCTAGTATCAGGAGTTGCTAAATTTGGGAACTCATAACCAGAACATCTCTCTAAAATATCTGCTGGTTGCAAATCAAACGCCAAAGCCAATTTTTTAAGCGCATCTTCGTTCCAACGACGGGTTCCATTTTTAATGTGTGTTAAATAACTTTCTGACATGCCGGTTTTTTCAGCAAGAACCTTCGTTGTCCATCTTCTATCTTTCAAGAGCTCTTTCACTCTCAAACGAGTTGTAACATTAGTTGATTCCATGATAAACCTCTCATTTTCCCGTCTTCGCTCTTAGAGCTTCGTCGGGCTGTCGCCCCAAAAAACTTTGTAACCCCTGTGTTCTCGAAGACTATGACAAGCTAGCGTCATACTCAACAAGCATTTTCATATTGACTTAAATTTTCTATTAAAAATGATTCTTTTCGAAATCATGACAACGAGTCTATATGATAGATTCACATAGTCAAAAGGGGGAGAAAAACGTCGATTCAAGCTGAAATTTGATATAATCTAGCCCAATTTCTGATATCGAAACACAATCTTTCCAATAATCCGAAAATGGTCCTTCCCTCGGACAAGGGCAATAGGATTATGTTTATGATTCACTGATTCAAGAAGGATAAAATCATCAACATATGTAACCTTCATAATCGATTTCACAGGATTGTCGCTTCCGTATTCTACAGCCGCAATATCTCCAGATTTTGCCCAAACCTCTGGAGAAATGATTAGATAATCCCCTTTAGAAAAAAATGGAGAAAAAGAATTATTCTCCAGACATAAACTAAACATTGATTCATCTGCACTATTGAAGACCGGCACAAAAACATCTTTGTATCCTGTTGTTACTTGCATTATCTGATTATTGTATGCAGAGGGAGCTGAGGGAATATCACCCATCACAGGAACAATTTTTAACTTTAAATTTGCCCCCGTTTCTTTGGGCATCTCCACCTTCATTTCAATATCATCGGTTCTGCTTCTTCTTTGAGAAAACAAATCGACAGGATTTATATTGAACGCAGAAGAAAGTTTTTTTAATGCGTCTTCATTCCAACGACGCGTCCCATTTTTTATATGGGTCAAATAACTCTCAGACATTCCTGTTTTTTCAGATAACACTTTTGTTGTCCATCCACGTTCCCTTAAGAGTTCTTTGACTCTTAATTCTGTAGAAAACATTTCGAATTCCTTTTCTTATTTTCTTGCTCTCTTAAAACCTCTTCTGATTTTTTTAAGATACCGTTCTCTGTCATGATCACGCTTCATATCTTTTTTACCTTTAATCTTGGCCGGCTTTACCACAACATTAACATCTAATTTCTTTTCATGAGCATGATCTTCATCACAATAAACATAAACATCATCAAATTCAACAAAACAATTTCCATCTTTGTCAGCAACAAATAATCCTACATAAAGTGATTCACCGACTTCAGATAAATCTGTTTGTTTAATTGGATACCATTTTTTATTGTCGAGCGACACACAGCTGTAAAGAATATTTTCTTTTCGCATGAACCGAACATATGGCTTATCGATATTTAATTCAAATGGTGGATTTGCAGAGTAATAATACTCTTTGTTATCTATAAATGAAAAAGCATTTACAAGATCTTTAATGTATAAAACACAAATTTTATAGTAGCTAGAAGGATCATATAAATTTTTTGTTGCAAGAAGACCGGCACAAAAGAAGTCGTTTTTTTGGCTATTTATTTGGGAAACTTTTGTATAAATCGAAAAATTACCCTTCACTTTTCTATAAACAAATGTTGAATTAATGCTCGGCCTAAATTCAACCCCGTTGGGCAAACTACAATTCGAAGTGATTGTAAAAATAGATTCATTAAGCTTATTTACGCTAGAAGCAATTTCTGCAGGATTATCACCAAGATCGATACAATTTTTGAAAGGTCTAAGATTAGAAGAAATAAGATCGGCACCAAAAATTATTTTTCTGTCATTTAAATTAGATGCATTTGTTTTTTTTGAATCCTCGTATTTATCAATTTTATTAACTGGACCAATCACAGTAACATTTTGTTTATTTTCCACATGAGGCTGAGAGTTATTAAAGCTTAATCTTTTCTTATTTATATTTCTTGAATCACAACTTAGATGAACATCATTGAATTCTACAAAACACTCACCATCTTTATCTTCCACAAACAAGCCAACATAAATCGATTCTCCAAAACCAGATAAATCCGTTTGTTTAATTGGTTTCCAACGTTCTCCATCTAAAGAAGCAAAACTATAAAGAACATTCCCCTTTCGAGTAAATCTTACGTATGGCTTGTCATCATTAATATCAATCGGAGGATCAATAAAATAGTGATATCCAGATTTATCGATGAAAGAAAAAGCATCAATCAAATCTTTAATGTGCAAAACACAGATTTTGCAATAATCAGAAAAGTTACCACCATCTTTAATTGCTAGAAGCCCTGCACAAAAAAAATTATTTTTTAAACTATAAAAATCTGAGATTCTGGCATAAAGAGAAAAATCACCGCTCACTCTGGTATATGCATACGTCGAATTAATATGAGGAACAGATTCTGAATAATTCGGCAAAGCACAATTAGAAACTATCTCAAAAACACCTTCTCCGGTTTTATCTACAAACGAATTCAATTTAGATTGCCCTTCACCAATATCAACACAATCATTAAATGGGGAAATATCATCCGAATAAACATCGCTGCTATACAAATCTTTTTGATTTTGGGCAAACGTGTAAGAATTCAAAAACAAACCAAAACAAAACAAAAAAATCCATCTCTCCGCATAAAATTTCGTTGAGCAAGCTGAGTGAAAAGAAATACCACACACCGGCGTATCATCCCGAGTGATTTGTGAAACAAATCGTATCGAGGGATCGTGACCAACGGAGGAATAAGCTGCACCCTGAACTTTACACGAAGTATGGGTTTCTATTGCAACCATATCCTTAGATCGTTCATTATCCCTCGATACACCTCGCAAGCTCGGCACTCGGGATGATCCGCCGTGGTTTTTATTAATACTCACCATTTCCGCCATCATCTTTGTTCCTGCCCGCCGTAGCCTCCCTGTCCTCCAAAGTTTTAACGTCGGAGAAAGCGTAGGCTGGGTCTTCTTCAAAAAAATCTTGCCCATCGCGACGAACAATTGGCCGTTGGCTGACTAGATTTTCTAATCGAATGACTCTAGTAAGTAAATTGGAATAGTTATTGGAAGCATTCTGTGCAACAATCGTATCTTGATGAGATAAAATCAATGGCTCAAAATTATGCATGTAATGGTCATATTTAATTATATATTTTCCAGTAGCATCCAATTCCTGCCAAACGGCAATTGCATTGCCCCAAGGATCATGAGAAATTTTTTGCGACCATGCATTGCCAGCTTGTGAAGGATTACTTAATGTCTCATAAGTCTGCCATCCAGTTCCATTAACATATCTTGCCGTTTGTATTTCATCATACGGAGATCCTGAAGTATGCCATACACAAGCTGCATTTCCAAATATATCCATAGACAATTGAGGTTCACTTGATCCATTTATTGAACCTAAAAATGATGCATTCAATTCCCACCCGGATGCAATTGTATACCTATTTGCCCTTACAACATGGTTCGCTATCCCCTCTCGCCACACACAAATAACATTACCAAATATGTCGCTATCTATTTTTGGAAAAAAAGCATTGCCGGCTATCTGTACATTTGGAATTTGTTCGGCGTCCACCCATACTCCTGCTACAGTTCTAACAGAATACTTTATTATGCTAAATGGTGAAGCCCCTTCATACCAAACACAGAAAGCCCTCCCGTATGCATCATATACTATTTCAGGAGAAGCAGCATTTCCAGCTTGGCCTGTATTTGTTATAGCAGCAGCCGCCGACCATGATCCGGTAGAAAAATCATATCGACTATATTTTATTATATATTTCGCACCATCCCATTCCTCCCACACACAAATCGCATTTCCAGATAATGGGTCGCAGGAAATTTTAGGATTTATTTTACCGTTAGTATCATTAGCACTTATAACAACGTTGAGTTGCCAACTTGAGGAACTAAAATCATAAAGACCTGCCATAACCCTATAGTTAGAACCATTATAATCAATCCACACAACATGAGCATTACCAAAAATATCGTGCTTAACTTGAGGAGTATAAACATTGGTAGAAGGACCAAATAATGCTGAAGCATTACTCCATGTGCTAGTTGCATAAGTATACTTGGAGTAGTCAATTACGTTGCTGTTATATATCCATATAGCCATAGCATTACCATACTTATCATGAGAAATTTGAACGCCTGAAGAAGGATTACTGACTTGACCTGGAATAAATAATGCATCTGTCCAACCAACATTGTAGTTGTATGTGGATGTTTTTACCAAATCATTAGAACCATCGTTTTCTATCCAAACAGAAATAGCATTACCAAAGTTATCATGAGAAATTTTAGGATATTGCGCACTTTGGGCCCCAGCCTGAGTATAGTTATTTATAGGATATGCCTGATCCCAACCTGCACTTAGTTGATTGATTGCTGAACAGAAAACAATTGAGAATAAAATTAGTTTCTTCATCATGACTCCCATAAATTCGCCGTTCCGGCTTATTCCTACAATCGATCATGATCCCTCGATACACCCATGCTACGCTAAAGCTTCGCAGGGCACTCGGGATGATCCGCCGACTCGGGCTTGTCCGCCATAGCTCAAAGAGCGACGGCTGAAATGATCCGCCGATATACGGTAGGTTAATTAAAAAATTTTGATTCAAAAACATTGCTGAGTTATTAAAATAGAGCTTTGCGAATCTGAATCCAAGAGATTGGTTATGAAAATTAAAACTAGTACGATTCAAAACAATTTATTCGAAAAAAATGCTTGGGAGAATTCTCTGTTCGTCTGCGGAATTGACGAGGTTGGACGTGGATGTTTTTGCGGTCCAGTTGTAACAGCAGCTGTAATTTTACCCATAAACCTAAATAACTCACCACGGCCCTCAGGCCACGAAATTGAATTAATAAATCCAAAACAAAATTTTTTAAGAGATTCAAAATTAATGTCCGAAAAAGAGCGCAATTTTTCTTATGAATGGATCAAAGAAAATTGTTTCTATTCTTTTTCTTCCATAGATCACAATGAGATCGATCAAAAAAATATTTTAGAAGCAACCAAAAATTCGATGAAAAAATCTTTCGTGCAATTAATGGAACTGTTGCCATTCTCACATGAAAAAATTAAATATCTAATCATCGATGCGGTTAAGTTAAATATTCCAAATTGCTATCACCACAAAGACTTAAAAATTTTTAATCCAACAAAAGGTGAAAGTGTTTCTATCTCCGTCGCAGCGGCATCAATTTTTGCAAAAGTCACAAGAGACAAAATGATGTGGAAATTTGCAAAATATTTCCCTGAATTTGAGATGGAGAAACATAAAGGATATGGAACGAAAATCCATCAAGAAGCGTTAAGAAAAAATGGAAGTTCGGTGATTCATCGGAAATCGTTTTTGATGAATCTAAAAACAGTAAATAATTCTGAATCACAAATTAGCCTTACCTTCGGCGAATCATCCCGAGTGATTTGTGAGTGTAACGAACAAATTGTATCGAGGGATAGTGAACGATTGGTAGGAATAACTTGCAATAGAAACTCATTCTTCCAGAGATCACGATCCCTCGATACACCTCGCAAGCTCGGCACTCGGGATGATCCGCCGGTGGTATTTAAAAAAGAAAGTCATGAAGCAAAACAACAAAATCTCTTCGGGAAAAAGCAATTGCCCAAACAACTGCTTTTCTGAAATCGTTGAAAGCTCACTCGATAGATTTGTAGCACAATGTTGGGATTGGAATGATCCGCCTAGGTTTGGTTCTTTGGTCGAAACTTGCAACAAAAAAATAAACATCATCGGATGCGTTACAAACATAGAAACAAAATCAATGGATCCCACTCGGTACCCATTTCCATATAAAAAAACCGAAGAAGAACTTCTTGCAGAGCAACCACAAATCTTTGAATTTTTAAAAACGAATTTTGAAGTACAAGTTCTTGGGTATCAAGAATCTAAAATTTTTTATATGCGTCCACCATACCCAGCAAAAATACATTCGTTCGTTTGTAAACTTTCCCAAGAAAAGACATGCCAGTTTTTTAGCAACATAGATTTTATTTACACATTATTCTCAGCAAAATCAGAAACAAATCTAGACGAGCTTGTTTTGGCTATTTTTTCTCAACTCAAGAGTGAACCAAAAATACTTGAAAATATATTGGGCCAATTTTACAAATCTTTTCATTTTTTGACGGGCAATGACTACAAGCGGGCCAAAATGTTCTTTAGAAGGATGCAGGACATGGTTTAATTGACCCATGCTTCGCCGAAGGCTTCGCAGGGCAGGCGATAAAGCCCCCTTCTACGTTGACAGAATTAGGTGAGCATAGTAGGATTCTATTTCTTTGCCGAGGTAGCTCAGGGGTAGAGCAAAAGACTGAAAATCTTTGTGTCGGCGGTTCGATTCCGCCCCTCGGCATATAAAAATCTTAGCCGCCGGACTTGTTCCAGGCGGCTAGAATAATAAATAGGATTTAAAAATGTCGGAGAAATTTACTTTAAATGATTTTGAAAAGCAGATGGGGCAGATTAAGAAACTCAAGACCATGCAAAAATTTGCAAGATTCATCCCTGGCGCAAGCAAGTTGCTAAAAGATTTGCCTCTCGATGAGCTCGATAAGCATGAAGGCGAATTCCAAAAATTTAGGACTATTCTGGAAGCCATGACAACCGAAGAAAAAGACAATCCTGGAGTCCTTGATCAACAACGCAAGCAAGAAATTGCTACAAAATCTGGAACAAATGTCAGCGATATAGATCAAATGCTGGAAAAATTTGAACAAAGTAAGCAATTTGCTAAAATGTTCAAATCTGGCCAAATGCCCACACTGAAAGATGAATAATCCCCCTTCGCCAAGGCTTCGGGGGACTAGTTAAGGTAGATTTTAGGAAGGAAAATTAATGCCTGTTAAAATACGAATGAGTCGCGTAGGTAGAAAAAAACGTCCTTACTGGCGAATTGTAGCAGTTGATTCACGCAAAAATCGTGACGGCGCATATCTCGACAACCTTGGAACTTATGATCCAATAAAACATGAAGTTGTTCAACTTCACATAGATAGAATAGATGAGTGGAAAGGCAAAGGTGCCGTATGCTCAGATAGCGTCTCGAAGTTAATCAGACAGCACAATTCTGTTAAAAAGTAATAATAATTTTGTTGTTGTATCAATAACCTGTAGTTAGGAGTCATGACATGTTGAAGGACTTAGTTGAATATGTCGTTAAAAAGCTAGTCGATAATCCAGAAAGTGTTTCTGTATCCGAAATTAGCGGAGAGCAGGCAACAATAGTTGAATTAAGAGTTTCTCCTGAAGATCTAGGCAAGGTCATAGGAAAAGAAGGCCGTACTGCCAGAGCATTAAGGACATTGCTTCACGCAATTGCAACAAAAGAAAGAAAACGAGCAGTCTTAGAAATTCTTGAATAAGCCATAGGCTTTTTTAAATTCGAATAAACTAGATATTTAAACGCTGACTTGATAATACTAATCGAGTCAGCGTTTTTTCATTTTATGGGAGAGTGTAAGTGAAACTAAGGCATGTTTTTTTTACATTAAATGTTAAAAACAAAACCGTTCGCCCTGATGTTTCTCTAAAGTTTTTCGAAACACGCGAACAAAGCGCAAAACACATTACAACACGGCGGATCATCCCGAGTGATTTTCGCAGCATTTTTGATGCAAAGAAAATTGTATCGAGGGACGGTGAACGATCTAAGAACTCGCTTGCAATAGAAAATTATTCCTCCAGAGATCACGATCCCTCGATACACCTCGCAAGCTCGGCACTCGGGATGATACGCCGGTTATGGGCTGCTTTTCACTCGGGCCATGTCCACTATAGTCTTGGCGACGGTGGTATGATCCGCGGCAGTTTTTTTATAGCGACCCTTCTGCTAACAACATCCATTCCCATTTTCCCAACATTATTAGATCAAACTACAACGGCCACAGAAAAAAACTTCTTTTCATCTCCCCCAGATGAAGAAATAAGAGAAACACTTAATTCATTAATTTTGATGTATAAAGACCTAAACAAAGAATTTCCGGAATACAAATATGGGAAAAAAAGAATCGGCAATCGAATAAATGGATTTTTAGATTCAATGTTTGTAGATAAACCAGGCGGTTATTCATCTGATTACATTTTTAAAATGGTTCGACTTTTAATGATCGGTTCATTCTTTGATAAAAAGGTAGCTAAAGGCCTCTCATACTACCTCACATCATTTTATGCAAAAAGATTTGGTGTTCGGTGGGACGAAGATGGAGACGGAATGGAGGGAATGGATGCAGGTCTGCAAGAAGAAAAAACACAATCCAATCATGACATCATCATGAAATATGCAAAAACAGGAGTAGGATTAACAATTTTGTCAATTATGACATACTTGTTCTACCGTTGTGTTGACAAATTTTTAGAAAATCCTGAAGGTCTTCCAAGCGCAGAACTTAGTATCAACCTCTGGCTTTTTAAGCTCAAAGCAAAATTGAAACAAAAAAATAGTTCTGAAGATACCGACGAAATGATGGGCAGACTTACTAGAATGTTTGAAGCTTTCAGAGGTCCATCGCATCAGTAATAAAAACGCCGTTCGTCTTGAGTGAATCACGCAGTGATTTGTATCGAAAGGTCGAACGCAAATTTAAATTAGCCCCTTCGATACAACGCCTACGACGTCACTCAGGGTGATCGGAGAAATATGAAAATATCAATAATCACATTATTCCCTAAACTTTATGAATCATTTTTAAATACAAGCATTATTCAAAGAGCAGCAGAAAATAAATTAGTTGAATTCAATACAATATGCCTGTTCGATATGGTTCAGCCTAAAGAAAGAGTCGACGAACCAACTTGTGGACCAGGTTCTGGAATGATACTTAAGCCAGAAGTGCTCGAAAAAGCCATAGAAAAATGTGAACAAAAGAATGGCAAAGGATTAAAAATATTCTTCTCCCCACAAGGGGTCACTCTCAATCAAAAAATTCTAAAAAAACTTGCTGATAAAATAATTAATCAAGAAGAAATCGATACTGAGTTTTTATTGCCACCCGCCTACGCCAAGGCTTCGTCGGGCAAGCCGGCAAACCATATAATTTTGGTCTGTTCACGATACGAGGGAATTGATGAGCGGGTAGAACAACATTACGCAGACGGAATTTTGTCGATCGGAAATTATGTTTTGATGGGCGGCGATCTTCCAGCTCAAGTTTTCATCGAAGGTTTTTTAAGGCTGATTCCAGAAGTTGTCGGCAAAGAAGAATCTGTGGAAAAAGAATCATTTTCTGAACACCTTCTCGATTTTCCACAATATGGCCTTCCAAAAGAATGGAAGAATTTAAATATCCCTGAAATTGTTTTGTCTGGGGATCATGCAAAAATCGAATCATGGCGCAAAGATCAGGCTTGTAAAAAAACATTGCTAAATAACTTCGAGTGGCTCAGAAAGAATATACCAAATAAAGAAGAGGCTATATTTTGTCGCAAATGCGGGAGAAAATTTTCGTTAACCTGTACAAAATGTGGTGCTGAAAATCTTCCTGGCGATAACTTCTGTGATCAGTGCGGCTATAAATTAGCTCTTCCTTTAGA
>Ga0180433_10011160_pt1 | contig 10691 bp, 10 predicted proteins | sample SS_ome_8_FD_132980 | JGI IMG/M metagenome (GOLD analysis project Ga0180433, IMG submission 132980) | Hypersaline lake sediment archaeal communities from the Salton Sea, California, USA - SS_1_D_1 metaG | ecosystem: Environmental > Aquatic > Non-marine Saline and Alkaline > Hypersaline >...
CTGCCATGGCAAATCTGTCTGAAAGAAACCTTGCATCGTATCCAACCACCACGCATGGTTTTTTACTGATGGCAGTCTTTTTGGCCAGATAGCTGCTGACTCCCTGAGATACAGCTTTGACTCCCCTGAATGTGAACTGCTCCGCTATTATACCGCGCCAGCCATCAGTACCGAATTTAATATCCATTTCCTTCATAATAAAATAACTTCCCCCTAAAATTTTTTATTAGACCTGCTTTTTTAGATTATTGTAATCATATTCAACCATAATTTTAACCAGTTTTGCAAAATCCGTTTCCGGCTCCCAGCCAAGTTTCTCCCTTGCTTTTCTGGAATCTCCCACCAAAAAGTCAACATCAGCCGGCCGGATAAATCTTTCATCGACTTTAACATACTTTTCCCAGTCGAGATCAAGGTATTTAAATGCAAGCTCAACCCACTCTTTTACCGAATGTGTCTGTCCCGTACTTACAACATAGTCTTCCGGCTTATCCTGCTGGAGAATAAGCCACATCGCCTTTACGTAATCCCTGGCATATCCCCAGTCCCTCTTCGCATCCATATTGCCGAGCATCAGGTTTTTTGCCAGCCCCAGTTTTATTTTAGCCGCCCCGTAGGTTACCTTCCTGGTAACAAATTCAAGGCCGCGCCTCGGAGATTCATGGTTAAAAAGTATACCACTGCACGCAAACATATCATAACTTTCCCGGTAATTCACAGTCATATAATGTCCGTAAACCTTTGCCACACCATACGGGCTTCTCGGATAAAAGGGGGTATTCTCATTCTGCGGAATTTCCTTTACCTTGCCAAACATTTCCGAGCTTGAAGCCTGATAAAATTTCACATCCCTGTTCATAAGTCTTGCAGCTTCAAGGACCCGTGTTACCCCCAGACCGGTGAACTCTCCGGTCAGCACCGGCTGCTTCCATGATGTCGGTACAAATGACATTGCACCAAGATTATAGATCTCATCCGGTTGCGATTCTTTAATAGCATCTATGATTGATAACTGGTCAAGGAGGTCCGCCTGCACAAAATTGATTTTTTCTTTTATACTTTCTATCCTGTTAAAATTTTCAACCGATGAACGCCTTATCATGCCATAAACCCTGTAACCCTTTTCCAGCAGCAGCTCGGCCAGGTAAGAACCATCCTGGCCGGTAATTCCTGTTATAAGTGCATTTAACATTATCGCTCCTCTCAAATCTAAAAAAAATATCGGTTATACTACCATTCCATATAACCGGGGCTAAAAGTTAATAGAGCCCTCCGCAATATTTGAATTTATTCCAATCCTTATACCATTTTTTAATATATTGTTTTTACCTATATTGCTGTTATCGCCAATTACTGAATATTCCTCTAATATAACGTTATCCCCAATATTCACATTATTTGAGATTATCGCTCTTTTTATATGGCATTTTTTCCCTATTTTACAATTGTTGAAAATAACACTCTCGGATATTTCTGTCCCTTCCGATATGGTACAGCCGTCACCGATTACAGTCAGTGGCATTATTTTAGCATTTTTCTTTATTTTTGTTCCACTTCCAATAACTACCGGCCCTGAAACAAAATTATCCTCTGAATACTTCGAGCCCGCTCCTATATATATTCCTTCCATTACTTCCCTGCCGGGAAATTTGAATTTTACCTTTTTATAAAGCACATCCCGGTTAGCCGCCAGGTATTTGCCGGGCGTTCCCACATCCAGCCAGTATGAATTAAAAACATATCCAAAAATACTGTAATTTTTTTCCAGCAGGTTCGGAAAAAGCTGTCTTTCAAAGGAGTAATTTTTGCCTTCCGGTACAAGCTTTAATACATGCGGCTCCATAACATATATCCCGGCATTAATCTGGTTTGTGACAAACTCATCCCCTTCCGGCTTCTCAAGAAATTCGGTAATCCTTCCTTTCTCATCAACAGGTACCAGGCCATAAGACGAAGGGTCTTCGGTACTGGTTACAGATATAGTGACATCCGCCTTTTTTCTTTTATGAAATGCTACCATATCTGTCAAATTAAGCGAAGAGAGAATATCGCCGTTAAAAACCAGAAAGCTGTCATTTTCCAGATACTTTTCTGTATTTTTTACCCCGCCGCATGTGCCGAGCGGTTTCACTTCTTCCACGAAAGTTATTTTCAGCCCGAATTTGCTTCCATCTCCAAAATAATTTTTAAAAACTTCCGAAAGGTAGCCGGAAGAGAAAATTATATCCCTTACATTATGGGATTTAAGCCACGAAACGAAATTCTCCATAAAAGGCCTGTTTGCCAGGGGAAGCATGGGTTTTGGATTCAAATAAGTAATCGGGCGCAATCTTGTCCCTTCCCCGCCTGCAAGTATTACAGCTTTCAATTTAATCCCTCCTTTTTCGCTCCCAATCCGGATCTTTAACCAGTCTTATTTTTCCAGTAGCAAAGTACATCTTCAAGCGACTTTCTAATCGGATACTCCGCCGACCACCCGGTATGGGATCTTAGCTTACTGTTATCACCATATATCGTCTCAACATCAATCGCCCTGAACTTGCTCCTGTCAATCTCAACTTTAATGTTCCCGGTTTCACTCAATGATATAAGTATATCAAGTAAATCAGATATTCTGGTCTTTCCTCCTGAACACACGTTATATGCCTCGCCTGCTTTTCCGCGGTTAATAATATAGCTGTATGCCTTAACCGCATCCCTTACATCAAGAAAGTCCCTGCAGGACTCGATATTACCAACCATTATAACAGGTTTCTGCATGCCCCTGTCAATCAATGCTATCTGCCTTGCAAAATCGGAAGCAACAAATCTTTCCGACTGCCCGGGACCAATGTGGTTAAACGACCTGCTTATTAACACAGGAAGTTTGTATGCGCCCCAGTAGACAGAGGAAAAAAAATCAAGTGCCGATTTGCTTATTGCATAGGGGTTCCTGGGATGGATTCTTGAATTTTCATCAATCGGCCTGCCGTCACCGCCGGCCCCGCCGTATTCTTCTGCAGTGCATACCATAAGAGTCCTGCATTGCATTGAAAACTTCCTTAAGCTTTCCAGAATATTAACTCCGCCAAATACATTCGCCCTGAAAGTGTCTACAGGATTTTCCCATGAGTAGCTAACGGAGCTCTGGGCAGCAAGGTGATATATGCAGTCCGGCTTAAATTTTTTCATGATGCCGGAAACCCTGTCGCCATCCGTAAGGTCGGTTTCTTCAAGCATTATTTTAAAACCAGGTTTCTCGTAATCACTTGCATCAATATTCTCCAGATTTAAATCAATCCCGAGGATTTCAGAGCTCTCATCCCCCCACTCTTCCCCGGTAAGGTACGATACAAGGTGTTTCCCCACAAAACCTGCGATGCCCGTTATTAAGACTTTCAAGAATTCTTCTCCCTGTCTATGACATTTCCTGTATTTTTATTACTATTTTATTATAAATCATTAAAATAAAAAAACCTGTGGCCGGCTTTATAAGCAGGAATCAGCCGGCGGAGTAAGCTTCCTTTCAGGAAAAATACCCTTTAATATGGAAATCGCTAATCTTGCCCCCAGCACGATCAGTAAAAGTGGTATCAGGATAATCCTCCAGTTTTTCCTGTAAATTTTACAGAAAAAATAAAAAGCGCTTCTCTGCATCCTGAATCCTGACTTTATTTTCTCACAGCGCCCCCTCCCCGTACTTCCTCCTGCATGGTGCATGATTTCAGCTTCGGGGTAGTAATAAACGACCCAGCCCTTCTGCCACATCCTGTAGCACATATCGACATCTTCAATATACATAAAATACTTTTCATCAAGCTCTCCCGTATCTTCCAGTGCCTTTCTCCTTATAATCATGCATGACCCTGAAACCCAGTCCACCTTAAAGGGTTTATCCCTTGAAACACCTGCAAGCTTGTACTTTTTTGTAAAGGGATTGCCCGGAAAGATATCCCCGAGTATATTGTGCGCAGCAGCATCAAGTAACGAAGGAAACCTCCTGCATGACAGCTGTGTGGTCCCATCGCTATTAATTATCTTTGGCCCGGCTATTCCGGCACCGGCATTTTTATCCATAAATTCCATCAAATTATCCAGCGACCCCCCGTAAACCTCGCAGTCGCTGTTTATAAGAACTATGTACCTTGAATCAGAATTTTTTATTGCCTGATTATTGGCTGCAGCAAACCCGATATTTTTAGTGTTTGATATAAGGGTTACGGCAGGATAATTCTTTTTTATAAATTCAGAGGTTCCGTCCTCCGAGGCATTGTCAACGACTATGATCCCGTAATCAACCAGAGGGGGATTTTTAAAAATCGATTCAAGGCATTCCTTCAGGAAATCAAGACTATTGTAGGTAACAATGCTTATCGTTAGTTCTTTTTTCTTTTTGTCTTTACCTGGCTTCGGCATTTTTATAACTTTACTTTATTATTAAATCCCTGAAATTCTCAGGTTCCCGGATACAATACAGTTAATATAAATTTACTACAGATTACATTATTTTAATATTATATCCAGAAATAATAAAATAAAGATTCCCTGTCCTGCAATAAATAATTACCTCACATGAAGAAACACAAACAATATGGCATAAAGATGGAGCCCTTAAAAACTATTATCCGCATTAAACAAAAATAACTTTAAAATTTCTGCCCCTGCTTTTGAAGACAAGTTTATTAAGCATAAATATCTAATTATTAATACATTTTGTAGCCAGTTATATACAAATCGTAGTCAATTATCATTAACTTTTTTAGAAAAAATGAAAAAATGACCAAGATTAAAGTGGCAGTTTTACTTAGTTTGTTCATTTGCAGTATTTTCTTCAGGCCAAATGCAAACTGGGATTTCTTGTCCAGCTTTGTTTTTGTAGTTTAACATTTTTTCTAAGGAAAATCCTGAATCACTTAAATCATGAAAATAATTAATATGCTAAAACCTAAAATATACATTTGAAGCATTAAACTTGTTAATTTATAATTAGCTACAAAATTAGTAAATTATTATCATATTAAATTCTCAAAGTTGATAAAATTGAAAAAAATTAAATTGTTTATTTTATTTATTCTAATTGGAACTTTAATTCTATCAATCTTCAGTTGCAAACATGCAGAAAATTTTAAAGAAATTACTGAGTCTGAATACTTTGAGATGCCTGATAAAATCATTACCTACAATGAGGCAAACTCAAGAATTATTGAAAAAGACTCTAAGCTTTATAATGCAATCCTATACTTAATGGATAAAAGGTTAAAAGAAGTCAGAAATTTCGAGATATATGGCTATCTGCTAATGGATGAAGATATAGAAATAAAGAATAATTCAGCTGCGGTAGAATTTATTTACGATAATGAAAAGCAGACTATATACGGAAAAGAGATAAAAAATTATTTTAGGATTTTATTCCCATTGACTTCTTTGCCTGATAGCGTAGAGGACGAACTTATTTTTTTTGGTGATAATAAACATTATTATAGCCCTGCTATAAAGGTACCTGAACCCGATAATGAATTAATAAATTTAATAATAGAAGAAGTAATATTTAAAAAATAACACCAATAGCTAACTTTAATGTGACTTTAATATTTTTTTAATATCTCCGGCAAAATCTTCCACTTCCTTTATGCCGTCTTTAAAATTATTTGCTTCAAGGATAAGGGATAGGATTTTACTACCTATAATAACACCATCACAATAATCTTTTATCCGGTTAATTTGTTCCCTGTTTGACAGCCCGAAGCCCAGCGCCAGCGGTAGAGAGGTTAATCCTCTTAAATCCTTTAAAAATTTTATAACTTCCGTATTTACATCATTCCTTACGCCGGTTACTCCTTTTACCGAAATGCAGTATATGAATCCCCTGCCTTCCCCGGCTACAGTCTCCAGTCTTTCCCTGCTGGAAGTGAGGGAAGCAAACATGATATTATCAATCCCCGTGCCTTTAAAATAGCTACTGTAATTATTGAATTCCTCAAGAGGCAAATCAGGAATTATAAGGCCATTTACCCCTGAAGTACTGGCCCTGCTTAAGAATCTCTCCACCCCATAACGGTAAATAGTGTTAAAGTAGGTCATTATCGCTATGGGGGTTCTGCTTTCCTTCCTTATTTCCTTGATAGAATCAAAAACCATATCGGTATTTATACCATTTCCAAGTGCGATTTTTGAAGTTTCCTGGATCACCGGGCCATCTGCCAGGGGATCTGAAAATGGAATCCCGATTTCTATTATATCCGCACCGCTTCTATCAAGTGCCCTGAACAAATCAATAAAACCCTCCATGCCTGGAAAACCGCAGGTGATAAAAGGAATAAAGGCCTTCTCTCTGTTCTCCTTCAAACTTCTAAAAACATTTTCTATTGCACTGTTATCATTCATATACTCACCTTAAAAATCTATGGCTCAAAGCCGCTCCTATTTTTAATATTCTTAACACACTGCGCTCACTTTACTTTGATATCCTTATCCCCGCGACCGGATAAATTCACGACAATTATCTTATCCTTACCGGTTTTCGGAGCGAGCTTCTCCACGTAAGCAAGGGCATGGGCACTCTCATAGGCAGGAATTATGCCTTCAAGCTCCGAAAGATTTTTAAATGCTTCCAGGGCTTCGCTGTCAAGGGCATAATCATACTTTACCATGCCTTTTTCTTTAAAATATGCATGCTCCGGACCAACGCCTGGATAATCAAGACCGGCCGACACCGAATATGCTTCTTCTATCTGTCCATAATCATCCTGCAATATATAACTGTATGCGCCATGGAATACGCCCTTTTCGCCATAACTTAATGTTGCCCCGTGCTTACCGCTTTTAATCCCTTTTCCTCCTGCTTCAACCCCTATCAGCTCTACGGTACCGGCATCTTTAAGAAATGGATAAAATATGCCTATGGAATTACTGCCTCCCCCTACACATGCCACGATATAATCAGGAAGCCGCCCCTCTACAGCCACTATCTGCCTCCTTGTCTCCTTACCAATAACTACCTGGAAATCCCTGACCATGGTGGGATAGGGATGAGGGCCCACAACCGAACCCATAACATAGAATGTATCATCCACTCTGGATACCCAGTAACGTAGAGCTTCATTTACCGCATCCTTCAGTACCTGGCTTCCTGAAGACACCTCGATTACCTCGGCGCCCATAAGCTTCATTCTGTACACATTTGATGACTGCCTCTCTATATCTTTAGTTCCCATAAAAATTTTACATCCCATACCAAACAGCGCAGCAGAAGCAGCAGTTGCCACACCGTGCTGCCCCGCACCGGTTTCCGCAATTATAAATTTCTTTCCCATTTTCCGTGCCAGAAGAACCTGGCCGATGGTATTATTAATCTTATGAGCTCCAAGATGGCACAGGTCTTCACGTTTCAGATAAATTTTCGCCCCGCCTAATTCCCCGGTAAGTCTTTCAGCGTAATAAAGAGGAGTTGGCCTTCCAGCATAATTCTTTAAATAATATGAAAGCTCCTTCAAGAAATCCTTATCATTCTTATACCTGTAATAATTCTTTTCAAGTTCCTCCAGTGAGTTCACGAGTATTTCAGGTACATACGTGCCTCCAAAACCTCCGAAATATCCGCTCCTTTTCCTGTAATTTCCCCTTCTCCCGGAATTATTTTTAACTGCTTTTTTAAGTCTATCTTTTTCTTTTCCCATAGCCATTAAAATCTTCTTCCTTTTTTCTCATTTTCTTATAATTTTAATGAATTCATTTAACTTTACCGGGTCTTTTTTGCCCGGGTAAAGCTCCAGCCGCGATGATGCATCCACACCGAAAGGCCTGACAGAATCTATCGCTTCCCTTATATTTCCTGGCTCGAGACCACCCGACAGAATAACAGGCATCCTGCTGCTGCAATCCCCTGCAAAATTCCAGTCGGAAGTCATACCGGTCCCGCCGTATACATTTTTTTTATAACTATCCAGAAGTATATAATCTGCAAAACTCCGGGCGCTTTCTATCTTCTCATTTATTTCATTTTCATATGACCCGTTACCGTTAATAGTTTTATCCCTATTTTTTATCCTTACTGCTTTTATGATTTTTAGCCCCCCTGATGCATCTTTCAGTTTTTTTAAAAAATCACTATCCTCATCTCCCGAAAGCTGGATATAATCAAGCCCTAACTTACCTGAGCAACTAAGTATATATTTTATTTCTTCATTTACAAATACCCCTGCCCTTAAAATTTTATTTTTTTCTTCAGAAAGTGCATCAACTATATCTTTTGCCCTATCCAGCCCTATCCTCCTCGGACTATCCGTCGACAGGATAAACCCCATGGTATCCGCTCCCAGGCGGGTTACCATCCTTGCATCTTCCAGATTCGTAATTCCGCATATCTTAATCCAGACCATATAGAATATCTCCTTTTTAATAACCCTTTAACCCTTAACCTGTCATTTTTATATCAGACTACTTCTTTTAAGTCGCATCTCCATGTCTCTCAATGTTTCCTTCAGATTTCTTCCTGACATAAAATGCTCCCCGATTAAAAAAGTATTTACTCCTTTCGAAAAGAGGTCCGCTATATATCCCGTGTCCCTGACACCGCTCTCACAGACAAGAATTTTACCTGAAAGCTCCCGTTTTCTATAATTTAAAAATTCATAAATTATCTTTCCGTTTACATTCATATTTTTGAGGTTGCGGTTATTTATACCTATGAGCTTTGCCCCGATATCAATCGCTTTATCGAACTCCCTTATGGTATGCACTTCAAGCAGTACATCCAGGCCGATTTCGGATGCCAGCATGTAAAGCTTTTTCAATTTCTTAAAACCGAGTATCGAGCTTATCAATAAAATACAATCAGCGCCAATCCCGGCACTCTGGTAAACCTGCGCCTCATTTATAATAAAATCTTTCCTTAAAACCGGCAATCCTGTTTTCTGCTTAACTATAGCTATATCCTCCGGATTCCCTTTGAAATAAAGTGATTCCGTAAGAACGGAAATTCCGCTGATAAAACTTTTAAACCTGTCATAAAGGAGTGCCGTTTTCTCAATATCAAGTTTGCCGTTTATAATACCTTTTGAAGGGGATGCCCTTTTTATCTCCGCAATAACATTTACCCTGGCTCTATCAATTTTCTTTATAAAACGCCCTTTTTCCCCGGAAATTTCTTTCCCATCTCCTTTTTTCCCGGAATCCATCCGTGTCAGGCCGTCCCCGGACCCTTTTACTTCCCCGAGCTTTTCAATCTCTTTCTTTTTTAATAGCAGAATTTCCTTTAAATATTCCAATCCAGTCCCCTTTTTATAATTTATATATACTTTTTAAAAGCTTATTTACAACACGGCTGTCAGGCAGTTTTGCCATTCGTATATTCAATCAAACCCGTTAATTTACCATAGGCGCTACCGCTCTCAACTGAACGCTCCGCTAGTCTAAGACCTTCTCTCAGGTCATCTGTCTTACCCCCTGAAACTATTGCCGCGGCAGCATTGATTAAGGCGGAATCCCTTTTGGGCCCTTTTTCCTTCCCGGTAAGGATACCAATAAGTATTTTTGCATTATCTTTTGCATCCCCTCCTGCAAGGTCCGAAACCGTTGATTTTTTAAAGCCGAACTCGGCAGGCTCAAAAACATATTTAACAATTTCCCCTTTCCTTAGCTCTGCTACGATACTTTTGCCTGATACGGAGAACTCGTCCAGGCCTTCCTCGCTGCTTACTACATATGCCCTTTCAACACCAAGATTTTTTAGAGCATTTATCATTATATCTATTAATTTTTCGTCAAATACCCCCAGGACACGCCCGTTTGCAAGCGCCGGATTCGTAATGGGCCCGAGAATATTGAAAACGGTCCTGATCCCCATATCTTTTCTTGCTTTTGCAACAAACTTCATAGCCCTGTGCGCCTTTGGCGCAAAAATAAACCCGATTCCGATATCATCTATGCATGTAGCTACCTCATCACACTCAAGATTAATATTTACTCCCAGCTCTTCCAGAACATCCGCGCTGCCGCTTTTGCTTGATACGCTTCTGTTGCCATGTTTTGCAATCTGTACCCCTGCGCCGGCAGCTATGAATGCGGCGGTTGTGGAGATATTAAAAGTAAATAGCCCGTCACCTCCGGTCCCGCAGGTATCGACAAGATTTAAGTACCTGCTTTTTACTTTTACTGCCTTATCCAGCATAGCCATTGAAAAACCGCTTATTTCGGCTGCCGTTTCCCCCTTCATTTTTAAGGCGGTAAGAAAAGCTGCAATCTGGCAATCATTTGCCTTTCCTTCCATTATAAACTCCATAGCTTTATATGCTTCTTTGCTGTCAAGGTCTGCCCCGTTTAAAATTTTTTCAAGAAATTCTTTCATTTTGCAAATCTCCAATCTCTTTTATATTTACATTTTTATTTATTTGAATAAGCCAATGGCTTTAAAAACAGCTGCTGCCTTATTCAAAGTCTCGTTGTACTCATTCTCCGGCCTGGAATCATATACGATACCGGCCCCTGCCTGGATATAAGCCGTACTGTCTTTTATGACAGCTGTCCTTATCGTTATGCAGGTATCAAGGTTACCGTCATATCCGAAATAACCGACCGTACCCCCATATGGCCCCCGCCTGTCGGGCTCAAGTTCACTTATAATCTGCATTGCCCTTATCTTCGGAGCGCCGGATAAAGTCCCAGCGGGAAAGACGCTCTTTAATGCATCAAATATTGATTTTCTTTTATCAAGA
>Ga0180433_10011161_pt1 | contig 10690 bp, 10 predicted proteins | sample SS_ome_8_FD_132980 | JGI IMG/M metagenome (GOLD analysis project Ga0180433, IMG submission 132980) | Hypersaline lake sediment archaeal communities from the Salton Sea, California, USA - SS_1_D_1 metaG | ecosystem: Environmental > Aquatic > Non-marine Saline and Alkaline > Hypersaline >...
AACAGGGAGGACGGCAAGTACGAGCTGAGAGGAGCATCGGGCCAGGCAAGAAAACTAACGGGAGAGATCCTTGAAGAGCAGAACCCCCTGATACAGGAGATCAAGAAAAGAGGCAAGTCCCTGCCGCTTGAAGATGTTCCGAAGGATAACAAGGCCGTCTTAAGGGAGATGCAGGCCTTTAACTGCGTTCTTATTGTTCCCTTAATATCGGAATCCGAATACTTCGGCAAACCGACCATGCTCTCACTGCTTTGCCTGGGCGAGAAGCTGTCCGGAGAGCCATTCTCGGCCGACGACATATCCTTTCTGGTAACCATGGCCGATCAGGCAACGATAATTATCGAATACGCGATAATCCTTGAGGAGCTTCACAAGTCCCGCCAGAAGCTCGTGCAGTCGGAGAAGCTGGCGGCCCTCGGGACCATGGCCGCCGGGGTCGCGCACGAGATCAAGAACCCCCTTGCGGCTTTAAAGCTTTTCACCGAAGTGATCCCGCAGAAGTTTGACGATCACGAGTACAGGGAGAAATTCGCCAAGCTCATTCCGTCGGAGCTTAACAGGCTGAAGAGAATTTTGTCCGATCTCGATGATTTTTCCAAGCCGGAGAAGGAGGAGAAAGCCGCTCAATTCACCGTTACCGATGTGCTTGAGAAAACCCTCCAGCTTGTGGGAGTTCAGCTGAAAAAAGGCGGAGTGAAGGTGCAGAAGAGCTACAAGGTCCCCGGCAGGGTGTTCGGCAGCCCGTCAAAGATGATGCAGGTCTTCATGAACATAATCCTTAACGCCGTGCACGCGATGGAAGGCGGCGGGAACCTGACTATCGAATGTTCTCAAAACGGCTCCGGGGTCACGGTCTCCATTGCCGATACCGGTACGGGAATTCCGGCGGATAAGATAAAGGAAATATTCAATCCCTTCTTTACCACAAAGGAGTTCGGTACGGGACTTGGACTGGCGATAACAAGAAGAATAATCGAAGAGCACGGCGGGACGGTTAACGTGCGGTCGGAAGTGGGGAGGGGGACCACATTTTTTATCAGGCTGCCAGCCAGCCGCCTTTGACATTCCACTTCTCATGGCGTAAAATTCTTGAAATAAGGGGAAAAACATGGACCAGAGAATTGTTATACCGTCCCTGCTCGTCTTCAGCTACATGCTTGGATCGGTACCTTTCGGATTGATCGTCAGCCGATTGTACAAGGTTGACATCACTAAGGTCGGCAGCGGAAACATCGGCACGACAAATGTTCTCAGGGCCGTGGGAGCAGTGCCAGCCGTGATAGTCTTTGTTCTTGATTTTCTCAAGGGGTACGCCCCCGTTCTCTCCGCTTTATACATAGGTCTTGATCCGATCTGGGTGGTATCGTCTGGGCTGGCGGCCATAATCGGGCACAGTTTTTCGGTTTTCATGCGGTTCAGGGGCGGCAGGGGAGTGGCGGCGGGGCTCGGCATGCTTTTAGGGATAGCTCCGGACATATTTCTTCTTGCGGCCGTCATGGCGGCGATAATAATCGGCTTCACAAGGTACGTTTCGCTAGCTTCAATCGTTACGTCTATCGCGGTCGCCGTGGCGATGTACTTCTTCGGGAAGCCCTTTCCGTATGTCGCCGTCACCGCGGCGATTGCCGTCCTGATTCTGGTGAGGCACATTCCTAACGTCAAGAGACTTATAAGAGGCGAGGAAAACAAGATAGGGGAGAAAGCTCAATGAGGGTGTCTGTAATAGGGGCCGGGGCCTGGGGGACAACACTTTCGATCATTTTTTCCGAGGCCGGACACGACGTCAAGCTGTGGGTCTATGAGAGCAGGCTGTGCGGCATGATGATAGAGGGCAGGGAGAACAAATGGTACCTGCCCGGCTTTCAGGTTCCGGTTAGGGTGGAAGTCACCCACAGGCTTGACGAGGCGCTTGACGGAGCCGAGCTGGCGGTCTTCGTTGTGCCCTCCAGGCACATCAGGAGCGTTGCCGAGGAGGCTTCAAAGCAAATATCCAGAACAGCCGTCATCCTGTCGGCCACAAAGGGGCTTGAAGAGAAAACCGGCAAGAGAATGTCAGAGGTCCTCGGGGACAGCTTCAGCAACAAGATCGCCGTGCTCTCCGGGCCCAACCTGTCAAAGGAGATAGCGAGGGGCATGCCGTCAGCGACAGTGGTTGCGTCCGAGCATCTTGCCTCCGCGCAGAAAGTCCAGTCCGCGATGATGCTTGAAAGATTCAGGGTTTATACAAGCAACGACGTGATAGGGGTGGAGCTTGGCGGGGCGCTTAAGAACAGCATAGCGATAGCCGCCGGCATCGTTGACGGCCTGAATCTTGGGGATAATGCGAAGTCAGCCCTTATCGTGAGGGGAATGGTTGAGATCTCCAGGCTCGGATGTCTTCTCGGAGCCTCCCCGGAAACATTTGCGGGGCTCTCCGGGATGGGAGACCTGATCACGACTTGCGCTTCAAGCTTAAGCCGCAACCATCAGGTAGGTGCCGGTCTTGCAAAAGGGAGATGCCTTGAGGATATTCTTGAAAGCACAAGGGAGGTCGCGGAGGGAGTTCATACGACCAGGGTGGCTGTTGATATTTCGAAGAAGAACAAGGTGGAGCTTCCGATAATTTCCGAGGTTTACAGGGTGCTGTTCGAGGGCAAGGAGCCGTTCAAGGCCATAAGCGATCTTATGACTAGGAAAGGGAAGAAGGAGTGACCTGATTTCTTAGTCGGCCTATGCCCTCTATTTCGACTTCAACCGTGTCACCGCGCTTCATTTCTCCGACGCCTGGTGGAGTTCCTGTAATTATTACGTCACCCGGGAGGAGCGTCATCACGCGAGAGATGAACGAGACCAGCTCATTCACCTTGAATATCATGTTGAAAGTGTTTGATGACTGCATGACTTTTCCGTTAAGGTAAAGCTTTATGTTCAGGCTGTCCGGATCAACGTCCTTTGCAATTCTTGGCCCGAGCGGGCAGAAAGTATCATAGGATTTCGCCCTCGTCCACTGCCCGTCGGATCTTTGCTGGTCCCTTGCCGTTACGTCGTTGGCGCACGTGAATCCCCTGATGTGCCCGCTGGCCTCATCTGCCTTGATGTTCTTTGCCTTCTTCCCGATCACCACCGCGAGCTCCGCTTCGTAATGGAGCTCTTTTACCTGAGGCGGATATATTATCTTGCCGTTGTTGCCTGTCACGGCGGTGGGCGGCTTCATGAAAAGAATCGGGGTTTCCGGTATGGCCATTTTAAGCTCTTCCGCGTGGTCCCTGTAATTGAGCCCGACTGCCACAATTTTTGACGGTTTAAAAAGCGTGCCTGTCATTTCACAGAGGAATATATCACGCGCTTCATTTCAAGTAAAGCGAGGCGCACTTGCTAAGGTAATTTGGCAATGCTAAAATCCTTAACATGGAGGCAAAAATCATCACGGAGCCAGACAGGCAGAGGTGGAACGATTTTGTTTCATCCTCCGGCGGTTCTGTTCTTCAGTCCTTTGAGTGGGGCGAGCTGAAATCCGAAAGCGGCTGGGAGCCGATAAGGATAGCGCTTGGCGAGGGAAGCAGGATAAGCGCGGCGATATCCGTTCTGAAAAAGCCCCTTCCTATGCCCGGCAGATCGCTTTTTTACGCCCCCAGGGGGCCTGTTGTACCTCTGGAAAACCCGGATTTACTGGATGGCCTGCTGGAAGCCGTAAGGGAGCAGGCGGTCAGGCACAAGGCTGTGGCGCTGAAGATAGATCCGCCCGTTCCTGAGGGGAAAGCGGTTGACGAAACGCTTAAATCCAGGGGATTCATAAAAAAGAAAAAGCAGGTTCAGCCGAGGACAACATATTTTATCGATCTGACAATGAATTCCGACGACCTGCTCAAGAGCTTCGAGGAAAAGACCAGGTACAACATCAGGCTTTCGGCGAAAAAGGGCGTTGAAGTGCGCCTGGAAAACACCAATAAAGGGGTCGAGGATTTTTATTCCATATATCGTGAGACGGCTTCGCGGGATAATTTTCTCATTCATCCGAAATCGTACTATCAAAGCATAAAAAGGATCCTGGTCGACAGGGGCATGGCGTCGATTTTTCTGGCGTACCACCGGGGCATCCCCATCGCGGGCGTCTACATATTCAATTTCGGGGATAAAATATGGTACATGTACGGCGCGTCAAGAAGCGAATCGCGGAATGTAATGCCCAATCACGCGCTGCACTGGGAAGTAATCAAATGGGCCAAGGAAAAAGGCTTAAGGGTATACGACCTGTGGGGCATCCCGTCCAACCCCAGAGAAGGGCATCCTCTATGGGGGGTTTACAGGTTTAAGAAGGGCTTCAGGGGATCCCTGGTCAAGTATGCCGGCGTTTACGATCTGCCCTTTGACGCCCTGATGTATCACGTCTCTGACAAGGGCTTCGCTCTTCTGAAGGGCGCCGTCAGCCTGCTCAAGAAGGGGAAGATATCGGATTCTCTGGAGGAATGAAGTGATCCTTAAGGACATGTTGAACAATATCGATGTTATGACGGTCAACGGCGACCTTGAAGTTGACGTGAAAGGGATATCTTACGACTCCAGGTCGGTCTCCGGAGGCGATCTCTTTGTCGCGATCCCCGGATTCAAGGAGGACGGGGCGAAATTCATTCCCCAGGCCGTAAAGTCCGGCGCCTCCGCGGTGATAACAAAGTCTCCGGCGGAAGGAATAAGTGTCCCCCAGGTCGTTGTTGATGATCCGCGCGCCGCGCTGGCTCTTGCTTCCTGCGCGTTCTACGGCAATCCTTCGCGGGGCATGAAAGTCGTCGGCGTGACAGGCACAAACGGGAAGACCACCGTCTGTTATCTGCTGGACCACATTCTGAGGGCTGCACATCGCAGGACCGGACTCATAACAACGGTTGAAACAAGGCAGGACGGGAAAAGCGTTGATTCAAAGCTCACCACTCCTGAGTCGCTCAACCTTCAGAAGATCCTGCGCGGGATGAAGGAAGACGGCGTGACGCATGTCGTGATGGAAGTTTCGTCTCATTCTCTCGCGCTTAACAGGGTGCTTGGGACCGAATTTGACGTGGCCGTTTTCACAAACCTTACGCATGATCACCTGGACTTCCACGGCACCATGGATGAGTACTTTAAGGCCAAGCTCAAATTGTTCGAGTCCCTGATGAGCGGGGCCAAGAAGCAGTCGCTGGCGGTTGTGAACAGGGACGACCCGCGTTCAAAGGCGCTGCTTGACCTTCTTAAGGCAAGAGCGCTGACTTACGGGATCAACCTGAACGCCAATCTCACGGCAAAGAACGTGAGCTTTGGCCTGCACGGAACCGGGTTCAATATCGCCACCGAAAAAGGCTCGATCGGGGTGAGATCAAAGCTTATCGGCATGCCGAATGTCTATAATACTCTCGCGGCGCTTCTCTCGTCCATGGCCCTGGGGGAGGACCTGGGATCTTCCATCAGCTCGCTCGAAAGCTTCAACGGAGCTCCCGGCAGGTACGAGTCCGTTGACTGCGGCCAGCCTTTCCCGGTCATTGTGGATTTTGCCCACTCTCCCGACAGCCTGAGAAAGCTCATCGAGGCCTACAGGCCCCTGGTCAAAGGCAGGGTGATCCTTGTCTTCGGCTGTCCGGGAGACAGGGACAGGGAGAAGAGGCCGATGATGGGGGAGATCGCGGCAAAGCTCGCTGATCACGTGATCATATCGACGGACGATCCGCACAGCGAGGAGCCCGGGAAGATTGTTGATGAGATAGAGAAAGGCGTTAGGCTTCAGGCATTAGGCCCTAGAGGATACGAGAAGATTGTTGACAGGAAGCAGGCTATTGAGAAGGCTTTAAGTTTGGCAAAAGCCGATGACATAGTACTCATCGCAGGCAGGGGGCATGAGAAACATCAGGACTTCAACGGAAAAAGAGTGGAAATTGACGACAGGGCCGTTGCAAGGGATTTCTTGAGTAAATAAGCCGCGCTCTACTTCTGCACCATCCTCACGGGCGATCTCTCAACCTTCCAGTATCGGGAGAAGTGCAATGATGCTGTTTCCGGTGTAATTGTGTCTTCGTCGGATGAGATGAAGAGGCCTCCCGGCTTGAGAACTCTTTGCACCTGCCAGAGGATCTTCAGCACATGAGGGAGGATCATGCCGGGGACCCTATCTTTTTCGGCGCCGATGACGTTCAATTCGTCTTCGTCAGCCCACGGATAGAATGCCCTGGGGTAATTATTGCAGAGGCAGTGCCTTGAATAGACCGCGTCGAAGGTCTCATCCGGATAGGGGATATCCTGGGCAAAGCCCATCTTGATGTATCTTGTGCCCATGGAGGACGCGTAATCTATCGCTTCCCGCTTTGGCTCAACCCCGAAGACATCTGCTTTCAGGCATTTTTCAAGGTAAAAAAGTATGGGGCCGTAATTGGACGCGAGCTGAAGGACTTTAACTTTCCTGTCCCCGAACATCTTCCTTGTTACCGAGGCGAAATGCGTTGCCGCAACCTCGTCCCACGCGTGGTCCAGGTCTCCGCTGTGGTCCACAGGTAGCTCCTTTGGCACATTCTCAAGCCCGAACTTCTCGGCGGCGTATCTGAAGGCGAAGAGCAGGTGATTGTCGTATTCATCGTATGACAGGCTCTCATGAACAAGAGGTTCGGGCAGAGAGTTCTGTAATTTCCCAATCTGATCGCGCGCCCACGACCTTTCGGACCCGGTCAGGGGCTTAATTGCCCCCTTGAAGGGGAACTGGGCGATAATCCTTTTGTTCGGGTTTACTCTCATTGCTCCTCATTTCCTCAGTATAGATAAGGGGGTCGCTTTCAGCCTTGAAAATTCCGTGAAAAAGGGAGAAGCTGCTGTTTCCGTAACCGTATCCTCATCTGAAGAGATGAACACTCCGCCCGGCTTGAGCACCCTGCTGATCTGGCCCAGAATCTTCATGAGGTGCGGCAGCACAATTTCTTTTTCCATGTATAATTCCGCCTGGATTATCTCTCTCTCGATCTGGTTGGCCCAGGGGAAGAAGGCTCTCTGATAGTTGTAGCAGAGGAGATGGCGCGACAGAACAACGTCAAATGCCTCGTCCTCAAACGGTATCCTCTGCGCGAAACCGTGCCTGACAAAGCTCCTGCCCGTGGCGGCGGCAAAATTCACGGCTTCCGGGTTGCCGTCAAAGCCGAACACCGAAGCACCCGTTTCCATTTGGATGAATTGAAGCATTGGCCCGTAGTTAGACGCCGCCTGAAGAAGCTTGATCTTGCCAGCGTCTTCGAAATGCCTCTCCAGAAGCATTATCGTCCTGCACGCCAGAGGCAGGTTCCATGCCTGCATGAAGTCTCCGTGGGGATCGTCCGGAAAGACTTTCGGTATCATGTTCTCGGCGAAGTCAGCGGCCCTGACAGCTATTTTCTCGCGTCCGGCCCTTTCGGTCTCTGTCAGCGAAATGAAATCTGTTTTCAGTCCGGGCGACAGGAACTGCTGCATTCGCATCAGCTTCTTCTTCACCTCGATCCTCTCATTATCGGCAAGAGGTTTTATTCTTCCGCTGAAGGGGAAATGCGCCGCAACATTCTGGTTTGTGATAAGCGTCCTGGATATCATCTGGTATTTTATCGATAAAATGCCGTCTAAATTTCGGCATCTGCGTGATTCACTCGCGGGGCTGTGATGAGCATTCCCAATAAAAAAGGGAGTGGCCACCTGCATAGCACTCCCTTCTACTTATATATCGGCAATTTCGCGGTCAGATTTCACTTTCGGGCAAAATTCTTTTATACCCGGATTTTGCCTATTATCTCCTTTATGCCGCTCAGTTTCCGCGATCCAAGATAGGACTTAATACCGTCGATGACCTTGATGGAAGCCTCCGCATCGATGAAATTAGCCGTCCCTACCTGAACGGCGGAGGCCCCGGCCAGGAAGAATTCTATGGCATCTTCAGCGGTCATAATCCCCCCGATGCCTATCACGGGTATCTTGACGGCCTGAGCCACGTTCCAGACCATCCGGACCGCTATCGGCCTTATCGCCGGGCCGGAGAGCCCTCCGGTCGCTGTCGCGATCTTCGGCTTGCGCGTTTCGATGTCAATAGACATTCCTATCAGCGTGTTTATGAGCGATACGGCGTCGGCCCCGGCAGCCTCAACTGACATGGCGATCCTGGCTACGTCAGTGACGTTGGGGGTGAGCTTTACGATAACAGGAAGGGCGGTCATCTTCTTGACGCTTTTTACAACCTCCGCGGCGGAATCCGGAGCGCAGCCGAAGAGCATTCCGCCCTTTTTGACATTGGGGCAAGAAATGTTCAGTTCTATCCCTTTTACCGCGGGCTGTCCGTCAAGCTTTTTCGTCAGCTCGGCGAAGTCGTTCAGGCTGTCCCCGGCTATGTTGACTATTACGGGCACCTTGAATTTTGCCAGGAGCGGCAGGCTGTTCTTCAAAAAGGCGTCTATCCCGTCGTTCTGCAGGCCTATTGAGTTGAGCATGCCGGATGGGGTTTCGCATATCCTGGGGGGAGGGTTTCCCTGGCGGGGCTCCAGCGTCACGGTCTTGGTGACGACTGCTCCCAGCCTGCTTATGTCCATTACCTCGGAATATTCCTCGCCGCAACCGAAGGTTCCGGAGGCGACCATGACCGGGTTCTTCATCTTGATGCCGGCTATTTCAACGTCCAGCTTCACTCCCATACGATCTCCTTTGAATCAAATACCGGGCCGTCCTTGCAGACCATTCTGTATCCGGCCTTGGTCTTCACCGCGCAGCCCTTGCAGGCTCCTATTCCGCAGGCCATCCACTCGTCCAGCGACAGCTGGCATTCAATCTTGAGCTGAGCGGCGATTTCCGAAACCGCCTTGAGCATCGGCTTGGGCCCGCAGGCGAAAATAACGGCGCTTTTGGCATCCAGCTTTGATCCCATAATTTCCATCAGAACGTCGGAAGCGAGGCCTTTTCTGCCGTAGCTCCCGTCGTCAGTTGTCACTATCGTTTCCGCTCCGAGCTCCCTGTATTCCTGTTCGCACAGTATCGCATCCCTCTGATTGACCCCGATCACGGAGTAAACCGCCTTTATGTTCTTTTTGGCCTCGGCGGCGGCCGCGAAAAGCGGCGCCGTGCCGCATCCTCCGCCGATGAATACGGCGATCTTCTTTTTTTTGTCTATGCTGAAACCGTTTCCCAGGGGTCCGAGAACGCTGATGGGAGAGCCCACCTGAAACCTGCTCAGAAGCCTGGTCCCTTTGCCAATAACGCGGTAGATGACCTCAAAGGTTTCGTCAGTATTGTTGATCCTGTGTATTCCGAAAGGCCTTCTGAGCAGAGGGTCGGAGAGGTCCGAGCACCTTATCTGAACAAACTGCCCCGGCTTCGCGTGCGATGTGATGTACTTTGAGGAAATGGTGATCTTGAAGTGCTCGGTTGCCACTTCGCGGTTGTCTATTATCCTGGCTGTCTCCTGTATTGGCATATTCTTTTATGGTGGGCGCAGGAGGAATCGGACCTCCGACCTCTTCGGTGTCAACGAAGCGTTCTACCACTGAACTATACGCCCGATAGAATTATTACTCTATTGGCTATTATTTATTAATTATTGAATCCTAATAATTAATAATCAATAAGCAATAAAACAATAAATTAATATTATATATGAGGCGCAGGCCGGATTCGAACCGGCGTATTGCTGTTTTGCAGACAGCTGCCTTACCCCTTGGCTACTGCGCCAACTAGCGGGAGAAGGGATTCGAACCCTCGACCCTCTGCTTGGGAAGCAGATGTTCTACCACTGAACTACTCCCGCCTACTTCTTGCTGAAGCCCTCGAACGCGCGCAGTACCTCGAGCGGCATAGCAAAAACAACCGTGTTTGACTGGTCCGAGCTCAGGTCGTTTATCGACTGAAGCGTCCTCAGGTGAAGAGCGCCGTTCGCGGCGGCCAAGGTGTTCGCGGCCTTCGCCATGTTTTCGGAAGCAATGACCTCTCCTTCGGCCTTGATGATGACCGCCCTGCGCTCGCGCTCGGCTTCGGCCTCCTTAGCTATCGTCCTCTTCATCTCCTCGGGAAGCCCTATGTCCTTTACGTTGACGTTGACGACCTTTATTCCCCACGGATCGGTCTCAATGTCGACGACCTTCCTGATCTTCTCGGAGACCTTGTCCCTCTGAGAGAGGAGCTCGTCCAGCGTGGCCTCGCCGACCGCGTTTCTCATCGTGGTCTGAGCGAGCTGGGATATTGCGTAGTTGTAATGCTCAACCTGAAGTATTGCCGCCTCGGCGTTCGCTATCTTGTAGAAGAGAACGGCGTTGATGTGGCAGGAGACGTTGTCCTTTGTCATGGCTTCCTGGGAGGGGACGTCAACAGTCTTTACCCTCATGTCCACCTTCTGGTAGGATTCTATTACGGGAAGAACCAGCCTCCAGCCCGGATTCATGACGGATACGAATCTTCCGAACCTGAACTTGATTCCCCTTTCGTACTCGTTCACCTGTTTGATCGAGATAATCAGAACCATCACTATCAGAAACAGAAGCGGCAGAGATCCCATGGTAGTACTCCTTTTTATTGCGGTTTTGGCAAAAATCCCGGTAAATGTATCATAAAAGAAGGCCTTTGTCAATCTGAGGGCTGAAGAGTCAGGCTTTGAGCAGCTTTTTTATCTTGAGGGTGGCTGACTTGCAGATTCTCGAGACCTGAGATTCCGAGAGGCCTATCTTTTCGCCGATTTCCTTGAAGGTCTTGTCCTGCTTGTAGT
>Ga0180433_10011162_pt1 | contig 10690 bp, 8 predicted proteins | sample SS_ome_8_FD_132980 | JGI IMG/M metagenome (GOLD analysis project Ga0180433, IMG submission 132980) | Hypersaline lake sediment archaeal communities from the Salton Sea, California, USA - SS_1_D_1 metaG | ecosystem: Environmental > Aquatic > Non-marine Saline and Alkaline > Hypersaline > Sediment...
CCAGCACCTCGTCGGGTATGGCCCCGAAGTACCTTTCGATGTACTCCACTGCCGGGGGCAAGAGTGATCCGGAACAGGGCTTGGGGCGGGGAATCTTCTTCTTCTCAATCAGCAGAGTCTTAAGCCCGCCCTTCACCGCGGCTTTAGCCGCCGCCGCTCCCGCCGGACCTCCCCCCACCACGACGACATCGTAATCTTTGACCTCCATTAGCAATCCCTCCTATTCATGATAAGTGCGCAAGCTACCTGCACGAGAGGTGGCCCTTACTGAATAAATGCACTTTTTGCATTATATGGTAAGTAGGAATAGTGCTATTCCTCTCCTTATCAAGACCATTACCTTGAGGAATCCAATTAAGACCACCATCAACGGTCTTGGCGATCCCCATCCATCCCCCCACGACCCAGGCGTTGTCCTCATCAGCTGCCGATATGCCATGATAATACCCGCGTGGCTCGCAGAGGTCCCCCTTCCAGCTCTCCCGTTTGATCCAGGTCTTTCCACCGTCAACTGTCTTGTGGATGGCGGTCTTCTCGCCAATCACCCATGCGGTGTTTGAGCTTAGTGCACAAACGCCGAAGAATAGCCCCCTTAAATTCTGAGCGGTCCAGATTGCGCCCCCGTTCGTGGTCCTTATTACCCCGGACCCTACCGCCCAGGCCGTGTTTTTATTCACCGCATAGACATCGTTAAGCACTGTGATAAGTCCTGGAAGTGTGCATCTCTCCTGCAGCCAGTCCACTCCCCCGTTTACGGTATGTAGCAAGATACCTTTGTCGCCCACCGCCCAGGCGTTATCCGCATCTACTGCCGATATCCCCCTGAGGCTCTCCCTGGTCCCCGATTCCTGGGAAATCCAGTTCTCGCCGCCATCGGTGGTCTTTAGGATCTCGCCGTGGCTCCCCACTACCCATGCGATGTTGGTGTTCACCGCGGAGATGGCGTTGCCTCCTTCGTTCTCATACCGGCAGGTCCAGGTGGCGCCCCCGTCCACAGTTTTTAATACGACACCTGCACCAGTAGCCCATGCCGTATATCTATCCACTGCCGATACCGCTACCAGGGTGCATTCTACTCCAGAGGCCTGGCAGCTCCAGGTGCGACCGCCGTCTGAGGTGTGGAGGATGGTGCCCCTCCTACCCACGGCCCATGCCGTATCAACATCTATCGCGGATACCGCGTACAATATCATGGCCTCAAGCGGTGTAGGACCGCACTGAGCGAGCCCACAGCCTTTTAACGGGTAGCAACCTTACAAACACGTCTGCAGTACTACCGATGGTACCCGTCATGATGGCCACGAAAGTGGAAGCTCCGGCGGCGGCTAAGACCACGAACACGATAATCAGCATAATGCCTATCAAAGCGGCGCCCAGCGCCACCATCGCGACGGCTACTCCTATAAGCGGCAGCAAAACCATTCTCAACACCTCCATTCCTCCCGCGGATCTTTACCTGCTGGCGACCACTTTTTGTTCTCCTACCCGTAGGATATGAGGCAGTCTTCAATCCATCCCCAAGAACCGCCCAATAAATAGGAAAGGATAAGAGGTTTTAGATGAAGCAGAGGTATCTATTGCCCGGGTCGGCGAACTGGGTTGGCTCTCTGGCCCGGCTAAGGCCTGGCCCCCTGGCCTGAGGTTTCCCTAACTCTTCCGTAGTCTTTGATACAGCTCCAACGTTTCGGGGGAAGGGTCCACTTCGAAGTTATCCAGGAGGTATTCGCTGCATCTTTTGAAGGTCTGCTCAACCCCGGCGCGGTCTCCCATACTGGAGTAGATCTCCATCTGCCTGCGGTAGAGCCCCTCCCGGCCGGGGTCGGCAGCTATGGCCCTCTCTATGTAATAAACGGCCTGGCCAGAATCATCCCTGCGCATGTACTCGTCCGAGATATCCAATAGGAGCTTAAGGTATTCGCCGTGGAGCCTCTCCCTATCAGGCCGGCACCAGTCCTCGTAGAGATCCTCGGCCAGAAAATCCCCCCGGTACAGCTCCTCGGCCTCCTTCAGCCTCTCGAGGTAGAGGTCGTTGTCACTTGAACCCTTGGCGTCCCAAGCTTCCTTTATCTTCAGTCTGAAGAGCTTGAAATCCATCCAGCCGCCCCTGCCGAGTTCGAGGTGGAGTGAATCGCCGCTTGCCACCAGGTAGGAAGATTCACCCCGGGCGGTCTCCGGCTCCAGGGTCTTTCTCAGTGAGGTCAGGGCCATTCCCAGGTTCTTGGAGGCCGACTCCGGGCTGCTCTCGGGCCACAGCAGCTCCATGAGCACATCCCTGGGCACCAGGCGCTTATCCTCCTGTGCCGCCAGGAACTTCATCACCGCCAGGGCCTTCTTGCTCCTCCAGTCCCTAGCCGGTATCCCCTCTTCGCCCCTGGTAACCTCGAAGGTCCCCAGCATCCTGATGGTAAGGGGCTCGGCCGACTCCCTGGCGATACTTGCCGCCAGCTCGCCGGCCTTCTTCCTCACCTGGGGCTTCTTGGATTTAGCGAGCTTATTTAGGTAGGGAAGCGAACTCGACCCAAGATATTCGTAGACCTTCCCCAGGACCTTCAGGTGTTCGCCTCGAGAGAAGGTCTCCGTAATCAGGGGAAGCAGCATACCCGAGGCCTTCTTCTCGCCCCACACTACCCTCCAGAATCCCAGGCCTCTCCCCCCCTCGGTCAGCTCCAGCGCGGCCTGCAGCGTTCCCCGCGCCTCCTCGCCATGTCCAGCCGTGAGCTCCAGGAAGGCAAGGATGAGGCTTGCGTAAACGACGATCTCGTCGGAGGTGTTCAGCTGCAATTGTTGGGTGATGGTCTCAGCCTCCTCGATAGCTGCTTCAATCCCCGCTTCGCCGTGGGAGGCCCACAACTCGCCCAACCTGGTATAGCGTATGGATTCGGGATAGGCGACCTCCCTGCTCATTCGCTGCGCTATGCCGAAGTGACGGAGGGCGCGGGCGCTCTCGCCATACATCATGTATTGGTAGCCTAGGTCGAACTCGGCCAGCAGCACCTCCAGGCCCGCCCCGTACCTTCCCGACATCGAACTCGCCCACTCCGTCTCCCGCCGAGCGGCCTCGGTATCCCCTATGTACAAAAGGGCGCCGGCCCTGCATACGTACAGCAGGAAGGTCAGCGGGGTATCACGGCCGATTTGCTCCGCCAGGGCAAGCCCCTTGTCGGCGTATTGCAGGTCTTCCTCGAACCTGCCCGACATTGACAAGCAGTTGCAGAGAACCGCGTAGGACTGCATCAGGGTGGTGGTGAGGTCGATGCGCTCGGCGAGCTCTACGACCTGGTATAAGACCTCGCAGGCTCTCTCGGCATCGCCTTTCGCGAAACAGGTTAACCCGCAGAAGTAGAGCAGGGTGGCCCTGGAGGTCTCGTCCTCCACCTCGTGGGCGTGTTCCAGGGCTTCGGTGAGGAAGCGGTCCGCCATGTCGTAGGATCCCGTGAAGAAGGCCGTGGAGCTGAGGGTCGCAGCAAGCTCGTACCATTGCGGCGAACCCACGGGGGTGATCTCCCGCAGCTTCGCCATCGTATCCTCCCACTCGTCGGGTCTCGCTAGCTGATACTGGGACGAACTCAGCCATATCAACGCGCGGGCTTGAGCCCCGACATCGCCCGACTCCTCGAAGAGCGCGGCGGCGCGCTTATACTCCGCTGCAGCCCGTTCGTAGTCCCCGTGCAGGTAGGAGATCTGCGCCAGGTGAAAGATAAGCCAGGGGTGCTTCTCGAGTATTCCCTCCGGAAGTCGCTCGAGGTTGCCGAGGAGGAAGGAGATGCGGCTGGCCTTCATAAGCTTGGTAGCTATGCCCTCCAGGACACCGGTCGCCTTTTCATGTTCGCCAGCCTCGAGATAATGATGCAGGGCTTGCTCCGGCTCGCCACACTCCTCCCACAGGACGGCTGCCTTGAGGTTGAGCCCGTCGATCTCCTCGCGGGAACAGCTAGCGGTAAGCCTCTCTCTCAGGAAGGCCCGCAGCAGGTGGTGGTAGCGGTACCAGTCCCCTCGGTCATCCAGGGGGATGGTGAACATCCTGGAGTTAGCCAGGTGGTCGAGGATCAGGCCCGACTCCTCGCTTTCCAATAGCTGGTCGCAGAATTCCGGGTTCAGGCGCGTAAGCAGAGAGGTCTTCATGGTGAACTCCCGCACCTTCTCGCCCTGGCTCTCGAACACCGCCCCAGAGAGGTACTCCGCGACCCTCGCGGGTGGTACCTTCAGGTCGGGCAACGCCTCCTTCAGGAAATCCTCCCCTCTGTCCCTAGCCGCCAGCCAGAAGAGCACCAGTCCTGTTATCCATCCCTCGGTATGCTCACACAGGGTCCGGGCATCCTGGTCCTTCAGGGGCATGCCGAGGACCTCGTCGAAGAGCTTGCAGGTCTCCTGAGGCGAGAGGCTCATGTCCGTCTCCCTTATCTCCACCAGCTGCCGGTGGGCGGCCAGGGGGGATAGGTCCAGATCGGGTTTGACGCGGGAGAGGATTATCAGGTGCAGGTTGGGGGGCATGTGTCCCAGTATGAAGTCCAGGGCATCGGTGACCTGCGCGCTCTCTTTCACCTGCTGGAAGTCGTCCAATACGATAAAGAAGTCGTCCTTTATCCGAGCATCTATCTCGGAGATAAAATTGGTGAGGATGATCCTGCTCATTACTGTGATTTCCTCCGCCGACTGCAGCCGGGCCAGGGTCTCCTCCCCGAAACCGCTCTCATGCATCCTTATCCCGGCCACCAGGTAGGTGATGAACTCCGAGAGATCGCGGTCGGTATCCTCAAGCTGGTACCAGACCGAGGGAGCCTTCTGAGCGGCAAGGAAAGATGCGGCCAGGGTGCTCTTGCCATATCCGGCGCCCGCCACTATGGTGGTGAGCTTCGCCTTCTTGGCGGAAGCGAGGTCCCTAAGAAGTCCCTCCCTGGGGATGATATCGAGAAGCCTGGGGGCGTAGAGCTTGGTTTTGAGGATGCCAGCTATAGCTTCATCCGCGCCCATATGGAAACCCCCTGTTCGCATGAGTGGTATGGACCGTCAATTAGAGGTTAGCATATCGAGTATAGGGGTTCATAGCGAGGTGCTGGTGGGTTTAGACATCCCAAGGTTCTTTTTCTAGAAAGCCTCGACTAACAGCATCCTTACAGGATTCGACACGAGGGTATTGATCATATGTTGATCGAATTCGTGGCGAATCCCATGTTCACAGAAATAATGGCTGATAAAAAAGCACATCAGACTCGGATTCTCGCATTTCATAGCCAATAAAATGCATAGATACCAACGGATAGGAAATACGTTTCCTTTTATTCATGCACCTACCAACAAATCAAGCAGGCCAGGAAATCTAGCCTGACCTGCTCTTTTATCCTGGTGGGGGAGGGAGGATTTGAACCTCCGTAGGCTGCGCCAACGGATTTACAGTCCGGAAAATACGGTTGTTCTGGGTTGACGACAGTTGCTCTCAGTTGCTCTGAGTTACGTATATCCTGCGCTTTTTGCAGATTCCAGTTGTTCTCAGTTGCTCTCGGTTTTCCTCACTTGCGCTCAGCTATATTGACCATTTGTTGACCGAATAGGCTGCTGTGCCTGGTTATCTACTGCAAATCCTTGTCTCTGAAATAGGCTATAATTCTAATAAGTCTCCAGGTGGAAGGAGGACAGTGACGATGGATTTAGGGGAGATCAAGCGAGTCCTTTCCAGTCAGAAGCAACTACTCGCAGATAAGTATAAGGTCAAAGAGATAGGTGTCTTTGGCTCATATGTAAGAGATGAACAAGAAGAGCTTAGCGATATCGACATCCTCGTGGAATTCACCGAGCCCGTAGGTTGGGAGTTCATTGACCTTCTCAAATATCTGGAGGGTGTTTTAGGGCGAAAAGTCGACCTGGTAACACCCGATGCGCTGAGGCCGCAATTCAAGGAAAGAATTCTAAGAGAGGTAGCTTACGTATGAAAGACCGGCCTCACCTGCTCTTCCTTGAAGATATCCTGGGCTCTATCCAGAAGATCGGAGATTATATTGGTGGCATGTCCTTTGAGGATTTTCAGGGCGATAGCAGAACTGTGGACGCGGTGCTCAGAAACCTGGAAATAATCGGTGAGGCCGCGAAGAACGTTCCACCCGAGATCCGAGAAGGATATCCCTATATTCCCTGGGGAAGAATGACTGGGCTGAGGAATATCGTTTCGCACGAATATTTCGGCATCGACCTATCCATAATATGGAGGATCGTAACGGTCAACCTGCCGGAAACCGAGCCATTGATAGAGAAATTGATTAAAGACAGCGATTAAGACCGCCTTAGGTTTTTAACTGTCATATGCCCTTATATCCTCTTTCGTATACTTAATTGTGTTCTGCCAGTCCAAGATGTCTCTCCACATACCCTGCTTGCTCTTAGCCTTCTTCCTTTTCTCGTATTCGCTTCTCGTCACCAGTATGGGGCTTACGGGATTCCCAGAGGCGGCCATTGCCAGGTTGGTTGCCTCGCTTACTCTATCCTCTAAAGCCTCTTTATCAGCTTTATCCTTGATTATAATGAGAATGTCGACATCGCTATCCAGCCTCTCCTCACCCCTGGCCACACTGCCGAAAATGACGGCTTCCTCGAAGCCCCTCCCTATCTGCTCCTCGAATATACTAGCTATCTCGAGCAGCGCATCTCTCTCCTTTTCAAATGCATCCAGCAAAACGCCGCTTACCAGTAGATGGTCTTCGTTGAGAGTGTATTCGTGCGATGCTCCGATGCTCCTTCTCTTAAGCAAGCCCTGAGCCTCCAATTCCTTCAAGGCCTGTATGGTTGGATTGTGAGAAAACCCGATAAGCCTAGCCACTTCCCTACCCGAATATGAACCTCTGGTGCGCGCGAAGAGGCGCAGGACCCTGACCTTGATCCTGCTGCTCAAGATATCGTCCAGCGGTGCGTGAAATCTCATAAAATGTCCTTTTATAATTACATTCGTACTTATATAATGACGCTTATTTATCATCGTGTCAAGCTGCTGCCCAAGCGCACCATCAATATCCAAGGCATATGATTATGCGCAAACGTGTTGATCATTTGTTGACCAAATTTCTCTTTACATTATTAGACGGGCAAGTGAAATAAAGATCTGGCTTCGGATTTCAGCACTTCACAGCCAACAAAATGGATAGATACAAACGGATACGAAATACGTTTCCCTTTATTCATGCACTTTCCAATAAACCAAGCAGGCCAGAAATTATACCCTGACCTGCTTCTTTATCCTGGTGGGGGAGGGAGGATTTGAACCTCCGTGGGCTGAGCCAACGGATTTACAGTCCGGAAAATACGCTTGCTCTTGGTTGCGCTCAGTTTTGCTGAGTTGTTCTGAGTTTCATATATACTGCTATTTTCTTAAAATCCAGTTGTTCTCAGTTGCTCTCGGTTTTCCTCACTTGCGCTCAGCTATATTGACCATTTGTTGACCGGGCCACGTATAAGGCATTGCCAGTCTGTACTCAGTATTGCTCTGTACTCCCTTGCTGGAAGAGTCCTCGAGGAGAAAAAAGAGGGGGGTTAGACGTTTTGGTCTGTCGGCATTTGGGTAAAATCATGGCACCAGGAAGCGCATATGGGAAATATCCTAAGAAGCCATACACGCTGGCTTACATTGGAGGTGGAAGAAATGATTACCCTGACCTATGGTGATCTGTTGGACAGATGTGTCAATTTCTACGGCGATGAGACCGTTATAACCTTCAAAGACCGCTCATATACCTATGATCAGTTGGGATACGAAAGCGCTTGCCTCGCACATGCCCTCCAGCAACTCGGCCTCAAGAAAGGCGATCGGGTAGCCCTCCTGATGCCCAATTGTCCTGAAGTAGTTGTACTCGATTACGCCATGTCCAAGATCGGGCTGGTGGCTGTCTCTCTCGCCATTTTCCTGAATCCCAATGACCACATCTACATGATGAACCAGTCGGAGTGTGCCGCGCTAGTTTATCATGAGATGCTAGCCCCGCGGGTCAAGGACATGATCCCGCATCTTGAGACGCTAAAGCATTTCATATGTGTGGGAGAGGATACCTCTTCAATTATTGAACGGCGCCTTCATTTTGGGACACTGATAGAGGAAAGCCCTCCGGAACCGAGCAAAGTCGAGATCGATCCCGAAGACCTCTTAGGTATCGGATATACAGGTGGCACAACGGGAAAGCCGAAAGGGGTCATGCTCTCCAACCGCGCCTGGGTATATACGCTAATGATGGAGATGCTGGAACTCGGATTCGCGTGGGAAGAGGTATTTCTATATGCTACTCCTCTCACACATGCCGGACGCGCCCTGCTGTTGCCTGTTATGATGAACAAGGGCAGGTGTGTGATCATCGATCGCTTCGACCCGGGGCTTCTGCTTTCCACCATAGAAAAGGAGAAGGTAACAGCTACCTTTCTCGTTCCGACCATGATCTATATGCTGCTGGACCACCCCGATCTGGACGAGTACGACCTGTACAGCCTGAAGAACATAATCTACGGTGCGTCGGCAATAGCCCCGGAGCGTCTCAAGCAGGCGCTCGACATCTTTGGGCCGATTTTCACACAGCTCTATGGGCAAAGTGAAGCTCCCATGATGATCAGCGTACTACGTAGGGAAGAACACATGGTCAAAGAGAGGGAGAGGGAGAGAATCTGGAGTTCCGCCGGCAGGCCTACTCGCTTTACTGAGTTGCGGATCTTAGATGATGAAGGGGAAGAGGTGGAGAGAGGGGAAAAGGGGGAAATCGCCGTACGCTGTCCAAACATGATGAGCGGATATTTAAAGAATCCTGAGGGGTCGGCTAAGGCCATAAGAGATGGCTGGCTGCATACAGGCGACATCGCCAGGGAGGATGAGGAGGGCTTTATCTATATCGTTGACCGGAAGAAGGACATGATTGTCAGCGGGGGATTCAACGTATATCCCCGTGAGGTCGAGGATGTACTGTTTGAGCATCCCGCGGTAAAAGTCGCTGCGGTTATCGGCGTCCCCCACGAGAAGTGGGGCGAAGAAGTAAGGGCAATCGTCATACTCAAGGATGGCGAATCGGTGACGGAGGAAGAGTTGATAGCATTCGTCAAGGAGCGCAAGGGAAGCATGCTGGCGCCTAAGGCGGTTGAATTCTGGGAAGAGATACCGTTGACCATTATTGGTAAGGTTGATAAGAAAGCCATTCGTGAGAAGTTCTGGGGTGACAGAGAACGCAGAGTATGACGACTTCGCAGCCGGGTTCATGAGACTATTTGAAAAACCCTTGCAGGCATGGTTGCCGCTGGGGCTATTTTAGTACAGGTTTCATCCAAGCAATTCTATCCGACGTTCCCTTTACACGTCATCCGACCTTATTCTCCAAAAGCATTTGCCACCCTGCAATAATAATGAACACTTGGATTTCGTTATCTTCATATCCAACCCATCTGTGCCATTTTCATATAGATTGGCTTGGCAAAGCCCTTCTTATTCAGGTAAGCCCACATCTGATAGTAAATCTCCGGTGATATCCTGGCGTTCAACACGCTCAGGGCGAACCCGGGCGCACGGGGCTTTATATAAAGCTTGTTCCTCTCCAGTGCCTTTAACACCCTGGCAGCCTCGTATTCGGGAGTGATATTGGTCTTGCTCCAGGCAACCCGCATGAACTCCATGCCCCACCCGTCACTGTATTCCTCGAAGCCCGTCCTCTCAAGGGTGTGCTTTACTATGTCCGTGCTCACACAGGAAGGACACAGCACGGTCACGCCGATGTTATAAGGCGCCAGCTCAACCTTAAGGGTTTGCGAGAGGGCGACCACCGCGGCCTTGGTCGAGCAATAAGGGGCCATTTCCGCTGTTGATACCAGACCGGCTCCGGAAGCGGTGTTCAATATATGTCCGCCGCCCTGTGTTTTCATCCTGGGTACAAAAGCATGGCACCCGTAGATTACACTCCAATAGTTTGTCTCCACTACCAACTTCCAGTCCTCGATAGGAGTAGCGCCGATCGGTCCTCCTCCGCCTATGCCGACGTTATTTACCAGAAGGCCTACCTTGCCCCAGGAGTCGAAAAAGTGATCCGCCATAGCCTGAACGTCTTCGAGCTTTCCAACATCACAGTTGTAGATTTCACCAGTACCCCCGGCTTCTTTGACCTTTTCCAGGGTATTCGCCGCTCCGTCTTCATTGATATCCGCTATGCCTACCTTCCATCCCTCCCCTGCGAGGGCGACGGCAATTGCACTGCCTATTCCGGAGGCAGCACCGGTGATAACTGCCGTTTCCGCATGTGGCCACTGCATGATTCATCACTCCTTAACTTGGATTACTTGCGCACCCTGAAAATCTGAAATCACCCTGAAGCATATATACCATTATTCATATTATTCCAAACATGAAAGTTGAGTTACTTTTCCCTATGTATGATGTCTGGAAGCCTGGGGGCATGGAGTTTGGTTCTAAGAATACCGGCAACCTCTAGGAAGCCTGATTAAAATATCCTTCCGGGATTCAGTACAAGCGTGTTAATTATATGTTGATCGGATTTCTGACGAATCCCACATCTCATAAAAGATAGCAGAAAAAAAGCATATCAGACTTGCGTTTTTGCATTTCAAGGCCAGGAAATAGAATAGATACAAACGGATAGGAAATACGTTTCCCTTTATTCATGCACTTTCCAATAAACCAAGCAGGCCAGAAATTATACCCTGACCTGCTTCTTTATCCTGGTGGGGG